>JACCDX011518304.1_pt1 | contig 33577 bp, 31 predicted proteins | sample 7449681 | NCBI WGS metagenome assembly JACCDX01 (sample SAMN15323450, study PRJNA562643) | freshwater metagenome | isolation source: river surface water | place: USA:Blue River Watershed | collected 2017-08-18
ACCCTGACCCGTCGTGCCCGCTCCAAAGAGGTTGGCGAAAAGCTGATCCAGCGCATCAAGTGGTGGAAGGAAGAATACTCGCCCGGTCGCGATGTCCAAATCAATGGTGCGGTCAGCCCGGGCAACAACATGGGGGGCTTGGCCAATATCTTTGAAAAATCGCTGGGTTCTTCCATGAAAGGCGGCACCACCGGCCTGATGGAGGTGTATCGCTATGCCGAACCCGTGACCCAAAACGGTTTTGTGTTCATGGACACCCCGGGATTTGATCCGGTCTCGGCCACCGGACAGATTGCCGGAGGCGCCAATCTGATTTGTTTCACCACCGGGCGTGGCTCGATGTTTGGCGCCAAGCCGGTGCCCTCGATCAAGCTGGCCACCAACACCCCGATGTACAACCGCCTGACCGAGGACATGGACTTCAATTGCGGGGTGCTGCTCGACGGCACCTCGACCATGCCCGAAGTGGCTCAGGGCATTTTTGACCTGATTTTGCGGGTGGCTTCCGGTGAGCGCAGCAAGAGCGAACTGCTGGGCCTGGGCGACCACGAGTTCGTGCCCTGGAACATCGGCGTGACGAGTTGATCAGCGGATGCTGATGGGCCCGTACAGGGTGCGGGCCCGCCCCTGGGTGTTGTCACTGTCGGTCATGATGGCGATGCCCACCAAACGCCCGGGCGTCTTGCCAAACGCTTCCTGATAATCCGCCAGGATATCGCGCTCGATGGTGATGGCACCTGCCGCCGAGGGGTTGGCCACCACGATTTTCCGGATGCGGTCGGTGCGCGGGTTGTGCACCACGCTGCCAACGGGTCTTTGCGGGCACCAGACATACATCAGAGTCGCATACGGCATGGGTTCGCCTGTGAGAAGCTGACTCAGTTCGCTCAGTGAGGCATCGCGGGCGCTGAATTCGCTGCGATCTCCTTCAAAGGCCAGGATCAGGCGCGCCGGTGAGTCTTCCCGTTCACGCAGAGCCACGTCTGCCTGTGACAAACCCAGTTCGACCCACCATTCGAAGCGGATTTTGGGGTGTTGCCGGACGTCCACATCGAGCTTTTGGCTCAGCATGCTGGCCGACCGTTGGGCATCTGCCCGCAGCCAGCGTTGTCCAGCCCCGGAGGCGGGGGAGTAAGCCGTGGCCGATTTGCCCGGAAACTTCACTTCACGCCACTGGCTTTTTTGTTGCGCGTCAAAGACCAGATGCCCCGCCGGGGGGATGGTCTGACTCGACGCCTGCGGCCGGTCCGATTCAGGGGACAGGGCGCAACCGCTCAGCACGCTGCTCAGGATCAGCGCGCACCATAAAAAGGGCGATCCCGGCAGATTTACCCTGAATGAGATCCACAGCATGGGCGAAATATACATAAATTTACAAGCTATGACGTGCCGGTGCCGTAAGAAAATCCGGCCAAGGAGCGTCTAAGACTGTGTCATCATCACGAAAGTCACACCATGAAACGTTTCACCCTCCGGATTTTGATGGCCATGTTTTGGGCTCAAGGCATTTGGGCTCAGACGGCCTTGCCTGAGCCCCCGGATCCCCGCGAAGTGGCCCGCCTGAGCCCCGAACAACGCCTGATGCAAGCGCGCAGCCTGCATCAGGCTTTGCAGCAAGCCACGCCTCAAGAACGCCTTGAATACAAGGCCAGGGTGCGGGAAAAAATGAAAGCCTTGAGTCCGCAAGAGCAACGCGAAGTGCATGAACAAATGCACGCCGATTGGTCGGCAATGAGCGAAGCTCAAAAGAAGGAAATGCGCGACATGCGCCGATCGTGGGTCAACCAAATGTCGCCCGAAGAACGCGAGGCCATGCGCCGGGAGCGGCGGCGCATGCATGAACAGATGACGCCCGAGGAGCGCAAAAAATGGCGTGAAGACATGCACCGCATGCGCCACGATCCTGCCGGCACAGGGGCGCAGCATGAACATGACCGTCATGCCACAGGACACAGGCCATGGGGGCAACATGCCCAAGGCCTCTCTGACCCGGACAGACATCAACATGGCTCCCAAGCCATGCCTGAGCATGGATCCAAAGCTCCCGAAGTCCGCCAGTGATGATTTTGACCTCTTGACGCGCGCCCACCGGGGCGACGCGCTGGCGGCCCGTTTGCTGGTCATGCGGTTGTCAGCGCCGGCCCATCGTTTGGCTTGGCGCATGCTGGGCGATCGGGCCATGGCCGAAGATGTGGTGCAAGAGGGGCTGGAGAAGTTATTCCGAATCCGGCAATACCAAGGTGATGCGCGCCTGAGCACTTATTTTCATGCGATGGTCGCGCGCCTTTGTCTGGATCGCTGTCGAGCGCTGGATCCGGTGCGCTTTGATGCGGACCTGCCCGAGCCCGGGCAGGTCGTCAAGACCGCAACCGGCCCCGAGCAACAACTGCAGCAAGGCCAGGAAGCCACCCGCGTGCAGTTGGCCTTGCAGGCTTTGCCGCCCCGGCAGCGCCTGGCGCTGAGTTTGTGGGCTTATCACGACAGCACAGTGTCCGACATTGCCGACGTGTTACAAATCGAGCGCAATGCCGCCGACCAATTGCTGCACCGGGCCAAGGCACAACTGAAAAAACGACTGGAGTCTGATCGCCATGAATGACCAAGATCTGAAACAACTGCTCCAAGAGGACCCTGTGCCGCCCTTGTCGGCCCATTTTGCCGATCGGGCCATGCAACGGGTTCAGCCGTCACGGATCGAGACCCGCCGCGCCGCATCGTGGAGCCTGGCTGGACTGGGGCGTGTATTGGGTCGCCGACCCGCAGCGGTTTGGCGCCCCTGGGTCTGGATGCTGGCGGCGGCGGCGCTGGCTTGGTGGGCACAGACGCATGTGCTGCAACCTGGCGAAGACGATCTTTTCAAGATCGACACCCTCGGCATGGCCAGCCTTTTATTGCTTTGAAATTCGGCGGCCCAAGATGCGGTGTGTCATCCCATAACTGGTCACTTCACCGCTCAATTCAGTCGATTGCACTTGAGCCGCCACGCTGTAAGTGCCTTCATCAGGCCCGATGAACGTGAAACGCAATGACGAACCCCGCAGGCTGACGCCCAGCAGCGGCTGGACTTTGCCTTCGAGCATCAGGCTGCCGCCCACTTTCTGATAGCGCTGTTGCAGATCCAGTTTCATGTCCCAACGCCGCTCCGCAAAGGTCAGCGACCAGGATCCCGCCACCGGGGCCGGCACCACCCACATCAGCGCCGATTCGCGCCCTTCTTCATGGGTGGCGTCGGCCTCCCAATCGCCCATGTCAAAACTGTTGGACACGATCCGGGTGCCGGGTTTCATGGCCAGCAGGGTAGGGCGCAATTGCTGGTTGAGTTCGGGGAGCAGGTACATGGTGACGATGCTGGCCTGGCTGAAATCTTCCATGAAGATGTCACCGGTGACGATTTTGACCCGGTCGGCTACGCCAGCGCGCCGCACATTCTGACGGGCATGTTCGGCCAATTGGGGGTTGTACTCGATGCCTACCGCTTGCATCCCGCGGCTCTTGGCCGCGTGGATGGCGATCACGCCGTCGCCCGCACCCAAATCAAACAAGACATCCTGGGGAGTCGCCTGAGCCAGTTGCAACATCTTCTCGGCCAAGCGCTCGCTGGTGGGCAGCCACATGACATCTTTGCCCATTTGCCCCCGCTGAGGTGCATATGGGGGGACGCTGGTGCAGCCCATGAGCAACAGCATCACCGTTGCCGCCATGTTCAGCCCCAGATGTCTTTGGCTTTTTTTCAGGGTGTGGATGGGGATCATGAGCCACATTCTGTCATGCTCTCAAGGGCGGCGCGGCCCGATCAGCCCGGTGGCCAAAGCCGTGCCGAGCAAGATGACGGCGGCACACAGCAACATGACGCCACTGAAGGTTTCGTTGAGCGCCAACACGCCCAGGGTGGTGGCGAACACCGGCGTCACATAGGTCACCGTCATGGCGCCGTTGGCCCCCAGGCGCTGAATCAGTCCAAAAAACAAAATATAGGCCAAAGAGGTGCAAAAGAAGCTGACCGCCCACAAAGCCAGCCAGGCCGATTCGCTGGGCGCATGACCGGGCCAAAAGAGCAAGCCAGGCACGGTCAAGGCGATTCCTGCGCCCAACTGCGTGCCGCTGGCGATCACCATCGGGGGCAAGGTTTTCAGGCGGCGTTGGGTGATGTTGCCGCTGATGCCATAAGACAGTGCCGCCCCCAGGCAGGCCAGCACTGCCCAGCCTGACCCCCCTTCTTTCAAGCTCACGCCGCCCGGGGCTTGCCAAGCCAGCAAACTGGCGCCCGTGAAGCCCAACAACAAGCCGGCTGTGCGCCATCGGCTGAGCGGGTCTTTGAACCAGAGCCAGCCGATGAGGGCGCCAAATAACGGGGCGGTGCTGTTGAGGATGGAGGCCAGTCCGGTACTGATTTGCATCAGTGCGTAGCCGTAAAAGGCAAACGGCAGACCTGAATTGAAAAGTCCCACCACCATCAGCACGCCGGCGTGTTGCCTGAGCAAATGCGTTTGGCGCCGCCAGATCACCAAGGGCAGGAGCATCAGCCCCGCCAGGCTGACCCGCAGCCACGAGGTGGTCCATGGCCCCATCGAGGCTGAGGCGACTTGCAAGAGCCAAAACGACGACCCCCAAATGGCCGCCAGCGAGATAAAGGCAATCAGCCAGTGGCGCTGGCCTGTGGGGTCCGTCAAAATGTGTGGCCTTCCTGATTCAGCAGAGCCTGTTTGCGCGCCAGCCCTCCGGCGTACCCCGTCAGTTGGCCGCCTTGGCCCACAACCCGGTGGCAGGGCACCAGGATCAGCCAGGGATTGCGCCCAACCGCTGCCCCCACCGCGCGCGCAGCTTGCGGTCGACCGATGGCTTGGGCGATTTGGGCATAAGTGCAAACCTGGCCGCGGCGGATGCGTGCCACCGCTTGCCACACCTGGCGTTGAAACGGGGTGCCCAAGGTGGGATCCAAAGGCACACCCAGGGGGTGGTCGTGACCTGACAAAGCGGCTTGAATGTGCGTCACGGCCTGGCTGAGCAAAGGGTGCCGGGTCCCGGCGCTGGCGGCAGGGAGTCTGCGGGTTTGCGGTTGATCTTCAAACCAGACGCCGGTCAGGCTTTGCCCGTCGGTGGCCACAATGAGCCGTCCCATCAGCGTGGGAACAATCGTGTGGGTCAGCGTGGCGCAGCGCATGGGCAGTCAAAGGGTTCCTGTTCATTGTAGGACTTGTGCAGGCTGCTGGGGTGTCGCACGCAGCCATCCCGTGTGCACCACGGTACCGGATGTGCAGGCTGAAAGCGTGGCGACCTACAATGAGTGCATGAAAACTCCCGCCAGTCTCTTCAAGGCCTACGACATCCGGGGCGTGGTGCCCAGCAGCCTGAACTCCGGCACCGCCCATGCCCTGGGTCTGGCATTTGGGACCCACGCGCAGACCCAAGGTGAACACGTTGTCGCGGTGGGGCGCGACGGGCGACTCAGTGGCCCCGAATTGCAGCAAGCACTGATTCGGGGCCTGGTGGAAGCGGGCATCGAGGTCATTGATGTCGGCATGGTGACCACACCCCAGCTGTATTTCGCCGCCAGCACCTTGTGCCGCAGTGGCATTCAGGTCACAGGCAGCCACAACCCCAAAGATCACAACGGTTTCAAAATGGTGCTGGGTGGGCGAGCCATATACGGCGAAGAGATCCAGACTTTGCGCCGCATCATCGAATCCGAATCCTGGCAACCCCGTTCCGGAGGCGGGGTCCGTGCCCAGGATGTGATCCCGGCGTATGTGCAACGCATCGTGTCCGATGTGCGTCTGACACGCCCCATGAAAATCGTCGTCGATTCCGGCAATGGGGTGGCGGGCGCATCCGCACCGGGTGTTTTTCGGGCCTTGGGCTGCGAGGTGATCGAGCTCTACAGCGAGGTTGATGGTCATTTCCCCAACCATCACCCTGACCCCAGCAAACCCGAGAACCTGCGTGACTTGCAAGCTGCGTTGCGCCAGCATCAGGCGGAGTTGGGTTTGGCCTTCGATGGCGATGGCGATCGATTGGGGATTGTCACCCGCGACGGCGAAAACATCTTTCCTGACCGCCAATTGGTCTTGTTCGCCCGCGATGTGTTGTCGCGTTGCCCCGGTGGGCGGATCTTGTTCGATGTCAAGTGCTCCCAGCAGCTGGCCCCGGCGATTGAGGCTGCAGGCGGCCAACCCGAAATGTACAAAACCGGTCACTCATTGATCAAAGCGCGCATGCGCGAGACCGACTCGCCCCTGGGTGGCGAGATGAGCGGCCACATCTTCTTCAAGGAGCGCTGGTACGGTTTTGACGATGGCACCTATGCCGGTTGTCGCTTGCTCGAAATCCTGAGCCGCCATGTCGATGTCAGTCAGGTGCTCAAGGATTTACCCCGCAGCGAGTCAACCCCCGAGATCAATGTGCCTTGCCAGGAAGGTGAGCCGCATCAAGTCACCCAGGCCTTGTTACAGCTGGCGCGTCAGCGCGGATTGCCTGCGCTTGAGCACCGGCCACGGATGTCTGACATCGATGGGTTGCGCATCGATTGGGACGATGGCTTTGGCCTGATACGCGCTTCCAACACCACCCCGGTGCTGGTGTTGCGCTTTGAGGGGCAGACGACAGCTGCCTTGCAACGGATTGAGCGCGACATGATGGCGCTGCTTCGACTGGCCAAGCCCGATGCCCGTGTTCAGGAGGCTTCGCACTGATGCGGGTGTTGCTGGTCAAATTGTCTTCACTGGGCGATGTGATCCAGACCTTGCCCGTGGTCAGCGACATTTTGAACTCTCATCCCGACGCTCACATCGACTGGGTGGTTGAAGAGTCTTTTGCTGACTTGCTCAGGCGGGTGGTGGGCCTGGATCGGGTCATTGCCTGCCCGCAACGCCGCCTTCGAAAAACCTGGTGGCAAGCCCACAGCCGGTCCCAATGGCGTCAATTCACCCACGAACTCAGGCAAGTGGACTACGATGTGGTGATCGACTTGCAGGGGCTGGTCAAATCGGCATGGGTGGCTCGTTTGGCCAGGCTGACGCCGTCGGGTTACTCGGCCACTTACGCCAACGCCAGCGCGCAATGCGCCTACGAATGGCCGGTGCGCTGGATGCTGGACCGCACCTTCCCCATGCCGCATCGGATTCATGCGGTGGCCCGGTATCGGTCGCTGGCCGCTTGCGCTTTGGGCGACGCACCCCCCGACCTGACTCGTCCGAGTTACCCTTTTGAGCGGTTGGCCCCCTCTCAACGACAAGGGCTTTTCCTGGCGCATGGCACCACGCGTTCCGACAATGAATGGCCTGACGAGGCTTGGCTGGCGTTGTCCCGGTGTTGGTTGCAAAACCATGACCGGATCTGGTTGCCGCATGCCAACGATCGCGAACTCGCCCGCGTTCAGGATTGGGCCCGGCGCATCGGGCCTGCGGCACAGGTCCTGCCCCGAATGTCCTTGTCCGGGATGCTGGACCAAGTGGCGCGAAGTCAAGCCATGGTCTCGGTGGACTCGGGTCTGGGTCATTTGGGCGTGGCGCTGGGCTTGCCCTTGGTGATGATTTTCAGCCAAAACCGCATCGACCGGGCCGGACCCCGGGGGGAGCCGCATCAGATCGCCGTGGGCGGCGATGCTGCCCCGCAGCCTTCAGTGGTTTGGGACAGCCTGTCCCGTGCCCTGGCGGCGCAGCCATGAGGGCCGACATGGGTTTGTTCTTCTACACCTTGTTGACCCGCTGTTTGCAGCCCTGGGTGCGCCGCAAGTTGCATCGCCGGGCCGTGCAAGAACCGCTCTATGGCGAGCAGATCGAGCAACGTTTTGGCCGCTACGACACTCCGGTTCAGGCCATGACGCTGTGGATTCATGCCGTATCGCTTGGGGAGACCCGTGCAGCCGGAATTTTGTTGGCCGAGCTGCGCCGCTTGCGGCCCGATTTGAGGGTCTTGCTCACCCATGGCACCGCCACCGGTTTGGCCCAGGGTCAGACCCTGTTGCAGCCCGGTGATGCGCAAGCCTGGCTCCCCTGGGACACCCCGGAGGCGGTGGCCGGGTTCCTGGATCATTTTCAGCCCCGTGTGGGACTGTTGATGGAAACCGAAGTCTGGCCTCATCTGGTCAGGGGCTGCGTGGACCGTGCGATCCCGTTGGTGTTGGCCAATGCCCGCCTGAGTGAAAAGTCGTTGCGCCAAGCCTTGCGATTGGGTTTCTGGGCTCGCCCCGCTTATCAGGCCTTGACGTCGGTGTGGCCTCAGACCGATGCCGACGCGCAACGCTTTGCCCGACTCGGTGTGTGCAAGTTGCATACCTTGGGTAACCTGAAATACGACGTCCGGCCGGATCCGGATCAGGTGGATCGGGGGCAAGCTTTACGAGGCCGCCTCGGGCGACCGGTGGTGCTGTTGGCCAGTTCACGCGCGGGCGAAGAAGCCGCCTGGATCGACGCCTGGCCCCGCGATGCGTCGGCTTTGCCTTGGGTTGTGCCACGCCATCCCCAGCGCTTTGACGCCGTGGTCTCTTTGTTGCAAGACAGGGGTTGGCAGGTCCTGCGTGCCAGTCAACTGAGTTGGACCGAGTCAGACTTGCAACGGGTTCGCCAACCTGGCGTGGTGGTGGTTGGTGACACCCTCGGGGAGATGACTTTTTATTATGCGCTGGCCGATGTGGCCTTGATGGGGGGGAGCTTTGAGCCTCATGGCGGGCAAAACCTGATCGAAGCCCTGGCCTGCGCCTGCCCCGTGGTGTTGGGCCCGCACACATTTAATTTTGCGCAAGCCAGCGCCGAGGCCCTGGAGTGCGGAGCAGCCTTGGGTGCGCAGACCCTGGCGCAGGGGGTTCAGCTGGGCCTTGGGGTCTGTGGCGATGGTGTTCGCCAAGCGGCCATGTCGGCTCAGGGCTTGAAGCTGTTGACACAGCACCGGGGCGTGGCTCAACGCATGGCACAAGCGGTGCTGCAAGCCCTCGACCAGGCGCTTACTTCAGCAAGGCATTGACGGCTTGCAGGTCCTCAGGCTTGAGCGTGCCATTGGCCTGACGCAACTTGAGCGAGCCCAGCAACACGTTGTAGCGCGCCTGCGCCAGATCGCGTTGGGTCTGGAACAGCTGGCTTTGCGCGTTCAGCACATCGATGTTGATCCGCACCCCGACGTTATAGCCCAGTTTGTTGGCATCGAGCGCCAGCCGGCTGGATGATTCCGCCGCTTCGAGGGCCCGAACCTGACCCAGGCCAGAGGACAGTCCGAGGAAAGCACTGCGGGTACTTTGGATGACTGTGCGGCGGGTGGCTTCGAGATCCTGGCGCGACTTTTGGGTCAGCGCTTCGGTTTCGCGGATGCGGTTTTGGGTCGCAAATCCCGAAAACAGAGGCAGGTTCATCTGCACACCGACTGTCGTGCCGTGTGACCAGAAAGTGGTGCTCGTGATGACTGAGCCACCCAGGTTGTACTGGTTGTTTTGGGAAGCCACCAAATCGACCGTGGGCTGATGGCCAGCGGCAGCACGCCGGGTTTCGAGTTGAGCGACTTCCAACGCCAGCTGGGCGGTGCGGATGCCCGGATGGGCGGCATCGGCCTGAAGCACCCACTCGTTGATGTCGTTGCCCGGCACCACTTGGGCCAAGGCTTGTGGTCCCGCCAAGGGCGAGGGCTTGGCGCCCACCATGCCCGTCAGGGTCTCGAGCACGAGTTGCTTCACTTGAAGGTCGTTGCGCGTGGCAATTTCTTGTGCCTTGACCAGGTCGAAGCGGGCTTGCGCCTCGCGCGTGTCGGTGATGGTGGCGGTGCCTACCTCGAAATTGCGTTGGGCTGCAGCCAATTGCTCGGCCACTGCAGCTTTTTGGGCCAACACCACATTCAGGCTGTCTTGACTGGCTAACACATCAAAATACGCCTGACTGACGCGAACAATCAGGTCTTGCTCGGCCACCACCAGCGCTTGAACGGCTTGAGCGAATTGCAACTTGCTTTGCTGATAGAGCAAAAGATTGGCCGGGCGGTACAAGGGTTGCGACAGGCTGAGCAAGGCATTGCTGGTAGAGAAGTAGCGGTCAAACTGGGTTGGTGCCGTGGCAGAGGCATTCGTGCGCGACGAATTAAGGGCCAGATTGGCACTGGGCAACAGGCCAGCCAGAGCCTGCTCGGAGCGGGCCCGGCTGGCTTCAAACTGTGACTGGGCCGATTGGAAATTGGCGTCGTGTTGTTTGGCCGCTCCAAACAGGTCGACCAGGCTTTGTGCCTGGGCGTGACCCCAGGCAGACAGGGCGAGCGCAATCGACAGGGGGAGCAGGCGGAAGGGTTTCATGATGATGTTGACCTGTGTGATCAGTACCGGGGGACCGAGGGATCGACCTGAGCCGACCAAGCGTTGATGCCACCCGCAATGTTGGCGACGTGTTGAAAGCCTTGTTGCGCCAAAAATGACGCCACTTGCATGCTCCGTGCACCGTGGTGGCACAGGCAGGCGATCGGTTGATCGGGATCGAGTTCGGTCAGACGCTGCACCAATTGGCCCATCGGGATGTGCCGTAAAGCAAAGCCTTCGGGCTTCAGACAGGCGGTTTGCACCTCCCAGTCTTCACGCACATCGAGCACCATCACCGTTTGGTCGTGTTGGGCCATCCAGGCGGACAGTTGCGAAGGGCTGACTTGATCGATCATGGTCAGAACTTGAAACGGCTGGGTTGTGCAAAGCCTTGCATCCGGGGGGCCACGGTGTCCCACAAGACCCGGCTGACCCATTGCTGTGTGCTGGCGCGGGTGACCAAGGTGGTTTGCATGACCGGTTCTTCACCGACGATGGCCAGCAGTTTTCCGCCCACCTTCAGTTGATTCAGCAACGACTGGGGAATCTCACTCACCGAACCGCCCAACACGATCGCATCAAAGGGTCCTTCGGCCGGGGCGATAGCCGCACCGTCGCCGACCCTGACCTCGGCATTGCCGATGCCGGCTTGTGCCAGGTTGATCCTGGCTTGCGCCGCCAGCTCGGGCACGATTTCGACTGAGATCACGCGTTGGCAGCGTTGCGCCAGCAAGGCGGTCAAAAAGCCATGACCCGTACCGATTTCGAGCACGGTTTCGGTTCCGCTCAGGCCCAGATCGTGCGCCAGCCGGGCGTCGACCCGGGGGGGCAACATGATCTGGTCATGACCCAGAGGAATTTCGGTATCGGTGTAGGCCAGACTTTGATAGGCAGCTGGCACGAAGCGTTCGCGCGGCAACTGGGACAGGGCTTGAAGGATGGCGGTGTCAAGCACATTCCAGGTGCGGATTTGTTGCTCGACCATGTTGAAGCGGGCTTGTTCGAAGTTCATGTCGGGACGGGTGAAAAAGAGGGCAGAAAACCCAAAAATAACATTTTAAGCCGTGTGGTCATCAGGGGCAGAAGTGGGGCCTGACCAGCGTTTTTTCAACCACTGACTCAGGTCATCGAGATAGCAATACACCACAGGCACCACCACCAGGGTCAAAATCGACGATGTGATCACTCCGCCGATCACCGCCTGGCCCATGGGTGCGCGTTGTTCGGATCCTTCGGTCAAGGCAAAGGCCAGGGGGACCATGCCAAACACCATGGCCAGGGTGGTCATCAAGATGGGGCGCAAGCGCACCCGGGCCGCCAGCAACAGGGCTTGCTCGCGGCTCATGGGGTGCGCAGGGGTGTCGCCATCACCGACCAGGCCCGCACGGGCGCGGATGGCGAAATCAACCAGCAAAATCGCGTTTTTGGTCACCAGGCCCATCAGCATCACCACCCCGATGATCGAAAACATCGACAACGTCGAGCGGAACATCAACAAAGCCGCCACCACGCCGATCAGGGTCAGGGGCAACGATGTCATCAGAGCCATCGGTTGCAAAAAACTCTTGAATTGACTGGCCAGGATCATGTAGATGAAGATCACCGCCATGGCCAGTGCCGACAGGGCATAGCCAAACGACTCTTGCATGTTTTTGGTCGAGCCACTGAACTGGAACTGATAGCCCGGAGGCAGATGGATCTCGGCCATCGCTTTGCGGATATCGGCCGAAATTTCACCTGCCGAACGACCGTAAGCGTTGCCGTTCATGCTCACTTCACGTTGCAAATCCCTGCGGTTGATCTGATTCGGTCCGGTGCCGGGCACGACTTGGGCCACCTGATCAAGCCGGATCACCCGGCTGCTGCCATCGCTGGCGGGGTTCAGGGCGATCGGCAGGCTGGCGATATCACCTTCGGTATTGCGCCCCGCGCGCGGCAAGCGCACGATCACATCGTAGGTCTGGTCGTCGGGCGAGCGCCAATTGCCCACGGTCTCACCGGCTACCCAGCGCCGCAGTTGCGTGCCCAGGCTGGCCACGCTCAGGCCGGATTCAGCGGCGGCATCACGCTGTACCACCACCTCCAGCGTGGGTTTGTCGGCCTTGATGCTTGAATCCAGATCCACCAGACCCGGAATGGCTCGCAACTTCTCCATCAGTCGCTGACTGAATCGCTCGAGCTCTTTCAGGTCGGCGCCGGTCAGCGAAAACTCGATTTGCTTGTTGCCACCCACCACATCCAACTGACCGGCATGCGTGACGGTGATGCCTGGCACGCCAGCCAGGCGTTGCCGGAATTCGGCCACCAGGTCTTCAATCCCGCGTGTGCGCAGGTGGCGATCGACCAGCCGCACATAAACGCTGGCGTAGATTTTGCCTTGTGCATTTCCGGTGTTGATCGTGGTCAAGGTATAGCGGACCTCGGGCCATTCGCGCAAGATGGCATCGACCTGGCGCGCCTTGGCCTCGGTCAGTTCCAGAGAAGAACCTACCGGGGTGCTGAAATTGACCGACGTTTCCGAGAAGTCCGCCTTGGGCACGAATTCGGTGCCCAGAAAGCGGGCCAGAAAGAGGCTGCTGAAAAAAACCAGCAAGGCCGCCAGCAAGGTTTTTTTCTTGTGGGTCAGCGACCACGCCAAAGCGGTTTGATAGCCCTGACTCAGGCGATCGGTCCAGGCTTCAAACCTTCGGGTGACACGTCCCAAGGTGCGCTCGTAAAAACTGCCGCCGTGGCCGCTGCCATCGCGCCGGTGGATGCTGGGGTCATGCCAGACGCTCGAGAGCATGGGGTCGAGGGTGAAACTGACGAACATCGAGATCAGCACCGCCACCACAATGGTCAGACCGAACTCGTGAAAAAATTTGCCGATGATGCCCTGCATGAAGCCGATGGGCAAAAAGACCGCCACGATCGAGAACGTGGTGGCCAAAACCGCCAGGCCGATTTCGCGCGTGCCGTCCATCGATGCCTGATAGGCGGATTTGCCCATTTGCACATGGCGCACGATGTTCTCGCGCACCACAATCGCGTCGTCGATCAGCAAGCCCACGCAAAGCGACAGCGCCATGAGTGTGACCATGTTGATGGTGAAACCCAAGGCGTGCATGAACAAAAACGAGCCGATGATGGCAATCGGTAACGTCAGGCCCGTGATCACAGTGGAGCGCCAGGAATTCAGGAACAAAAAGACAATCAGCACGGTCAGCACCGCGCCTTCGATCAGGGTCCGGCGCACATTGTTGACCGAGACCCGAATCATGCGCGAGCCATCGTAAATCGGCTCCAGGCGCAAACCGGGCGGCACCAGCGCTTGCAAGTCGCGCACCGTTTTGTGGAGCCCGTCGATGACGTCGATGGTGTTTTCGTCCTGGGCCTTTTGGACCGTCAGCAACAAGGTGCGTTGCCCGTTGTAGAGCGCCATGTTCTCGGGTTCTTGCGGCCCGTCGACCACCTGCGCCACTTGGCCGAGCCGGATCGACTGGCCTGAGCGGCGTGCCACGATGATGTTCAGGAAGTCTTCCGGCCGTTGCATCCGGGCTTCGATTTGCAACACCCGTTCGCGATCGCTCGACTTGACGGTGCCCAGGGGGAAGTCTTGATTTTCGCTGCGCACCGCCTGCGCCACTTGGTCCGAGGTGATGCCCAGGGCTTGCATGGCCTGGGCGTTGAGTTGAATCTGGATTTCGCGCTTGGATCCGCCCACCAGGTTGACCACCCCGACGCCGCGCACATTTTCGAGCCGTTTTTTCAGAACCTGATCGGCCCATTGGGTCATGGCCACGGCGTCGGGTACCCCGGATGGGCCGGCGCGCTCGGGGTCGGGCAAGACTGCGAGCGACCAAATCGAGCGGCTGCTGGGGTCAAAGCGCAACACCCGAGGCTCTTTGACTTCATCGCGCAGCAAGGGTCGAATGGCGGCTACTTTTTCACGCACATCCTCGGCCGCCTTGCGGCCATTGATGTGCAATTGAAATTCGATCACCACCACCGATGCACCTTCGTAGCTGCGTGAGGTGAGGGCATTGATGCCGGCAATGCTGTTGACCCCTTCTTCGATTTTTTTGCTGACCTCAGACTCGACGATTTCGGGGGAGGCCCCCGGGTAATCGGTGGTCACCACCACCACCGGAAAGTCGATGTTGGGAAATTGGTCGATTTTGAGTTGCTGATACGAGAACAAGCCCAACACCACCAGGGCCAACATGACCATGGTGGCAAAAACCGGGTTTTGCAGGCTGACGCGGGTGAACCACATGCGCTCAGTTTCCCGCTGCGCCGGTGGTGCGCACTTGCAGCCCTTCCCGCAAGCGGCCCAAATGACCCGCCAGCACGGTGGAACCCGCACTCAGTCCCTCGATCTGCACCCACTCTTCACCATCGGGTTGATGAGCCAAACGCGCCCGTGATCCTACTTTGACAGGGGCATGCCTGACGGTGCCCTCTTGCACCCACTGCACGTAGGGCACCGATTGATCGGTGCGCACCGCGGTGATGGGCAATGCCACCGCACGCATTTGTGCAGTTCCGATCAGTCCCGAGGCAAACAACCCCTGACGCAAGCCAGTGACCGGGCTCACTTGCAAGTAGGCCAGCACATTGCGACTGCCGGTCTGGACACTGGGGTTGATGCGCACGACCCGCGCCGCGATGGTTTCGTGGATGCCCTCGACTTGCAAGCGGGCGCTTTGTCCGACCACGACCCGCCCCGCATCGACCGGGCTGAATGTGGCTTCCAATTCGAGTTGCTGCAGATCGACGATTTCGATCACTTTGGCGTCGATGGCCAGCCTCTCACCGTTTTGTGAGCTGCGCAGAGACACCTGACCGGAAATCGGCGCGCGCAGCACCGAGTCATCCAGCGACTTGCGCGCCACCTCGGCCCCCGCTTGCGCTGCACGCAAGGTGGCTTGGGCGGCTTGCAAACTGTACAAAGATGTGTCCAAGGCGGTTTGGGAGATGAAGCCTTGTTGGACCAGGGCGTTGTTGTTGTCGTATTGCTTGCGGGCAATGTCGACTTGAGCCTGGGCTGCCTGGGCTTGCTCCAGCGCTTGGCGCAAACGCCGCTCGTACTCGGTCGGGTCGATGCGCCCCACGATCTGCCCGGCTTTGACGCTGTCGCCCTCGCGCAGGCTGAATGCTTGTAATTCGCCGGCGACGCGGGCTTTGACCCATGCCGACTGCGCAGCCCGCAAAGTGCCTGACACCGGCACCCCCACACCCAGTACCTGCTCTTGCAGGGTGAGCAGATCGATTCCGGAGACTTCGATCCAGCCGTCAGGTGCCCGCGACGCCGTGGGCGCCGAGGCGGGTGTCGTGGGGGTGTGTTTCAGACGCACCCCCCCCCACACGCCCAGGACCACCAACAGGGCCAATGCCCACCACCATTTGCGCGAATTCATGCGGGTCCTTTGCAGACAAGCGGGTCTGGTCCGGCCAGTCCCTTCAAAACCAGGTCCAGGTGGGCCAGGAGAAAGGCGTGCGGGTCAAAGTCGGGGCCTTGGCCGCAACGCGCCATAGAGTGGCGCCACATCATCAAAAACATCATGGCCGACACCAGGCTCAGGCTGGCCATGGGCACATCCATCGGTCGCCATTCGCCGCGGTCAATCCCACGCTGAAGCATGCGTTGCAACAGAGCCTGTCCGGGGACCATGACCTGTTCGCGATAGAAGGACGCAACCTCCGGGAAATTGTTTGACTCGCTCAGCACCAATTTGGTCAGCCCGCCCGCCAGCGTATTGCCTATGCGCTCCCACCAGGACGACAAGCCGTAGCGCAACATCTCGGCCGTGCTGCCCTGAAACTGCTCATACTCCTGATCCCAGGCGATGAAATGCGGGCTGAGGTTGGCTTGGACCACCGCCTTGAAAAGCTCGACCTTGCTGTCGTAATACAAAAACAGCGTGCCTTTGGAGACGCCCGCACGCAAGGCGACTTCTTCGACCTTGGTGGCGGCAAAACCTTTTTCGACAAACAACTCCAGCGCCGCTTGCAACAACTCTCCGGGCCGCTCATGTTTGCGCCGTTCACGGCGCGGAGAGGGCTTGGGCAAGGCATGCATAGACGGCTGGAGATAATAAATGACTGATCGGTTATTAAATGTAACTCAAACCTGACACTCCGTCAAAAAGCCGCAAGGTTTCAGCGCAGCCAGGCTTGGGCTTGATTCAGGCGTTCCGGGGTGTCGACATCCCACACGCAGCCCCGGTCATCGACCGCCAGGCGGTGTGCCGGTCCATTCGATTGCACCACCGAGCGGGCACCGGTGTCGCCGCGCAGCGCCATCAGTTCGGGGCCGCAGTTGGCGGCAAAGCCGACCGGGTGCCCGGTTTCACCTTGGTGTGTGGGTACCACCACGGGGTGGTTTTGCAAGGCTTGCGCCACGGCTCGCAGCGTGCTGGATTGGATGAGCGGCAAGTCGCCGGGCAAGATCAGCCAGCCCTCGGCATCGGGGATGGCGGCGACACCAGTGGCGATGCTGGTGCCCATGCCCTGCTCGGCATGGTGCGCGGTGTCGGCGGGGGTGACCACATGCCATGGCAAGCCGCTGTTGCGAACGGCGTCCAGCACATGATCCAGCACCGGGCGACCGGCCAAGGGTGCTTGCAATTTGCCCGTGGTGCCACCCGCCGCCTTGAAGCGACTGCCCGATCCGGCGGCCAGCACGATCACCGTCGGGGTCATGGGGCCAGTCGGTGGCGCACCCATTGGCCGTCTTGCAACAGATAACGCAGGCGGTCATGCAAGCGGCTGCGCCGGCCTTGCCAAAACTCAAATCGGTCGGGCACCAGTCGATAGCCGCCCCAATGGTCGGGGCGTGGCGGTGAGAGCAAAAATTTGGCCCCATACAGGGCGGCGTTTTTGACCAGCACCGAACGGTCGGCGATCTCCTCGCTCTGCGGGCTGGCCCACGCGCCGATGCGCGAGTCCAGCGGCCGGCTGGCGTAATAGGTGTCGCTTTCAGTCGCGCTGGTTTTTTCGACCCGCCCCTCGACGCGCACCACCCGCTCCATCTCGACCCAATGGAACTGCAACGAGGCAAACGGGTTGCCCGCCAAATCGCGACCCTTGCGGCTTTGGTAGTTGGTGTACCAGACCAGACCGCGCTCATCGCAGCCCTTGAGCAGCACCACCCGCGAATTGGGCCGCATATCGGGTCCTACCGTGGCCAGCGTCATGGCGGTGGGCTCGGGGATTTCGCCGCTGATGGCTTCGTTGAGCCAACGGTCAAACTGGGCAAAGGGGCTGGGGTCGGATGCGGTTTCGTCGAGTTCGGCGCGCTCGTAGCTTTTACGCAAGTCGGCGAGGTTGGGTTTCATGGCACAGCGGGTTAGATGAATCGTGGGGCTTTAGCGGATCAGGTGGCGGGCAAAATTCTTTTCAAACTTGGCGACCTTGGGGCCCACCACAAAAGCGCAATACCCCTGGTTGGGGTGCTGCTCGAAGTAATCCTGGTGGTAGGCCTCGGCGGGGTAGTAGCAGCGCAATGGCTCGACCTCGGTCACGATGGGCGCAGAAAAGGTGCGTTGTGCGGTCAGCTGCGCGATGTAAGCGCGCGCCAACTCCAGGTCAGCCGGATCGTCTGAATAAATGGCGCTTCGGTATTGGGTGCCGACATCGTTGCCCTGGCGGTTGAGCGTGGTGGGGTCGTGGGTGGCAAAGAACACTTCCAGGATGTCGGCCAAGCTGGTTTGGTTGGGATCGTAGCGCAATCGCACCACCTCGGCGTGACCGGTCTCGCCGGTGCAGATTTGTTCGTATGTCGGGTGCTCGGTGTGGCCGTTGGCATAGCCCGACTCGACATCGGTGATGCCCTTCATGCGGACATACACGGCCTCGGTACACCAAAAACAGCCGCCGCCCAGGGTGATGGTTTTGTCGTTCATGAGGGGGATGATAAAGGGTTTGGCATGAGGGCGGTGTGCCTTGGGTCATCATCAGTCGACGCTCATGGTGGGTAGGCGAACAGCAAAATTTCTGATTCGTTGACTGCTGAGACAACCTGAATGTCTTCTTTCACAAGGTCAAACTTGATTTCTTCGTAGGCTTGCAGACGAGAGCCCGTGGATGGAGGCGGTTGCACTGCAAAGAGAACATCTGCGGGAAGCGAGTTGCGATTTCTCAAACGGCGAACATGGTCAACCCACTGACCCCCATGATTAAGGATTCGGTTGGTATCACTGTATGCCAGGTAGAGTGGTTTGATGATGCGGGTTGAGCGCTCATCGTCCTTCCGGACAAATGGAAACTGAACCGAGTAGTAACTGTCACCAATTTTCTCGCGGATGTATCTAGGCCCCGTTTGGCTTTTACGCAACAAGCTGCCGATGCTCCTCTCCAGCATTTCCTCATGGTAGGCCTTGGTCGCAAAGCTGCGCTCTACATAGTATGAGTACAGCCTGGCTAAACATGCTTTGGGATCTGTGTCCAGCGCAACCCGCATCGCATCGAATTGAAACAACGAATCACGTTGGCGCACCAGTTCTCCAAACAAACGGGTCGTCACCTCTGGAGTGTCTTTACAGGAATCAATTTGGTCCGCAAGTCGCTCCAGTTCAGCCTTGATGATCTCTCGGCCGTTCAGGAAAACAGCACGATCCATTTCAGTAAAAAACTGAGTGATCCGCTTGAACGTGGTCACGATCCGGTAATCGAAAAACTGAGCTTCAGGTGCAATCATGACGATGCCAACGTTCGCAAACTCTCCTGTCTCCGCATAAGGCCGGAAACGCAACAAAGCGTAATGACAAGGCGTCTTATTCATTGGAAATTCCAGAAATCAGGTTGCTGAGCACGTCTCAAGACCGTTTCGATCTCTAGCCAGTCAAAGTCTACGGGGTCACCTTGATGGTTGATCCACCACTCCTCAGGAATACTATCACGCACATGGCTCAGATGTTGGATGCAGGTCAACAGCCGTTCGGCGTAAGTATTCCTGTGATCAAAGTCACCAAAAGCGTCGTTCGTTAGCGAACGAAAAATGTGTAGATCGAAAAAAAGTTGATTTTTGAAATCGGTGTCAAAGGCCAAGTTGTGATCGATTACACGCAGTTTTTCCGATTCGGTACTCCAAAGCAAATTTGGATTTCCTCCATTTTCAGTCAGCGTTCGATCTGAGTTGCGAACCCACCAGTCGAAAACCAGCACATCCATGGCAGTGTCTTGAGGCACGTGATTGACCAACTGAATATTTAATTCTTGAGCATGCGGAATTTGGCGCGAAGCAAAGGACAACCCATCACCGAGGTCTTGCAAATCTGACCGGATTTGTTTCGACAGCAGCATGGGTGAGACATAGGCCAATGCATACGGGGCTATAGGCAAACCAAACTGCTCAGCCAACTGAGCGCACACCCACTCTGCAACCTGGCTGCGTCGGGTTGCGCCAATGCCCTTTACATAAAAAACCCGACCACTGGCGTCGCGACAAATGAATGGATTGGTATGGCCTTGCGACGACCGATCCATGACTTCTGTGATCTCAATCTGGCCAAGATAGGCACTCATCGGGTACTTTCTGGCAGCAATTTGTTGACCGGTCTGTGGGGTCGACTGAACTGGTGCAACAGGCAGGTGTGGGCTGTCGGCAAGTCCATTGCATCTGTGTTTCGTCAATCACCCATGCGGCATTTATGAATACCAAAACATTATTTTATATCAATTAAAGATCATTAAATGGTTAATAATATGGCTAAATAGTTTGCATTTGGAACGTGCGGATTGTTTTACAGCACACCTCAAAAAGAGACACGCCGGGTGCGCCATCGTCACCCAAGTGAGCAAACACAAGCCAAACCGAAAAGATGGTCACCAGAGAGAACGCCAAAAGAGACACCGGGGATGCGCTCGGATTTGAAGCTGACTTGTTCAAGGCGGCAGACAAGTTGCGCGGCAACATGGAGCCCAGCGACTACAAGCACGTCGCCCTGGGACTGATCTTTCTTAAATACATCTCAGACGCTTTCGTGGCCAAGCATCAGGCCCTGCTGGACGAAGACCCGAAAAACGCCGAAGACAAAGACGAATACCTGGCGGATAACGTGTTTTGGGTGCCCAAAAGCGCCCGCTGGGCTCATTTGCAGGCAGGTGCCAAACAACCCAACATCGGCACCCTCATCGACGACGCCATGCGCGCCATCGAGAAAGACAACGACTCGCTCAAAGGGGTGCTGCCCAAAGACTACGCCCGCCCTGCATTGAACAAAGTCATGCTGGGCGAACTGATTGATCTGATCTCGGGCATTGCGCTTCATGAAAACGGCGACCGGTCAAAAGACGTGCTGGGTCGTGTGTACGAATACTTCCTGGGGCAATTTGCAGGGGCCGAGGGCAAGCGTGGTGGTGAGTTCTACACCCCGCGCTCAGTCGTCAGCGTCTTGGTGGAAATGCTGGAACCCTACACCGGTCGGGTGTATGACCCGTGTTGCGGATCGGGCGGTATGTTTGTGCAGTCAGAAAAGTTTGTGCAACAGCACGGTGGGCGCATCGGCGATATCGCCATCTACGGCCAAGAGTCCAACTACACCACCTGGCGCCTGGCCAAGATGAACCTGGCGGTGCGGGGCATTGACAGCGACATACGATGGAACAACGAAGGCAGTTTTCACAAAGACGAACTGCGTGACCTGAAGGCCGATTACATCTTGGCCAACCCTCCTTTCAACATCTCGGACTGGGGCGGTGAGCGACTGCGTGAAGACGTGCGCTGGAAGTTTGGCGTACCGCCCGTGGGCAACGCCAACTATGCATGGTTGCAGCACATCTACCACCACCTGGCCCCCAAAGGCACGGCGGGTGTGGTGCTGGCCAATGGCTCGATGAGCACAGCCCAATCGGGCGAGGGTGACATAAGACAGGCCATGATCGAAGCCGACGCCATCGATTGCATGGTGGCGTTACCAGGGCAGTTGTTTTATTCAACCCAAATTCCTGCCTGTCTTTGGTTTTTGGCCCGCAACAAAAACCCGGGCAAGGGGATGCGTGACCGCCGGGGACAGGTGCTGTTCATTGATGCCCGCAAGATGGGCGAACTGGTCGACCGAACGCGACGCGAATTGAGCAGTGAGGAAGTCCTGAAAATCGCCAACACTTACCACGCATGGCGGGGTGAAAAAGGCGCTGGTGACTACGCCGATGTGGCGGGGTTTTGTAAATCGTGCACTTTGGACGACATCCAAAAGCAAGGGCATGTGCTGACACCGGGACGGTATGTGGGTGCAGTTGAACAAGAGGACGACGGCGAGCCCTTTGAAGAAAAGATGCAAAGGCTGACTGCGCTTTGGCACCAGCAAAGGGCTGAGGGTGCCAAATTGGATATAGCGATTGAGGCCAACCTGAAGGGGCTTGGTTATGGAGAATGAATGGAGTAAAACGCCCTACGGACGAGTTTCTGCAGATTTTTGCATCGATCTTCTATCAGATCTCTGCGTGCCGAATATAGGCATCCAGACAGGGCCATTTGGTAGTCAACTACATCAAGGGGACTATGTACAGTTCGGAACTCCGATTATTACAGTTGAACATTTAAGTGAAAACCGTATCAAAAATGTAAATACACCTAAAGTATCTGATGCTGATCGAAATCGACTATCACGTTATCAGCTAAAAAAAGGCGATATTGTTTTTAGTCGCGTAGGTTCAGTTGATCGTCGCGCATTAGTCCGTGAGAATGAAGAAGGGTGGCTTTTTTCTGGACGATGCCTACGTGTTCGACCAGACCCAAATAAAATTAACTCTGAATACCTTTCATACTTTTTTGGGCTTTCTGCGTTTAAGGAGCATATACGTTCAATAGCAGTAGGGGCAACTATGCCTTCACTTAACACCTCGCTTTTAGGTTCGATCGTAGTGCCATATTTACCCAATATCGATGATCAACGCGCAATCGCCCATATCCTCGGCACATTAGACGAAAAGATCGAATTCAACCGCAAGCAAAACGAAACTCTAGAGGCCATGGCCCGCACCCTGTTCAAGGCGTGGTTCGTGGACTTCGAACCAGTGCGCGCCAAGATGGACGGACGCTGGAAGCGCGGCGAATCGCTACCCGGTCTGCCCGCACACCTCTACGACCTATTTCCAGAACGACTCGTTGAATCGGAGTTTGGTGAGATCCCAGAGGGATGGGTGTATCGATCACTTGACTCAATTGCAAATTATCTCAATGGACTTGCACTTCAAAAGTTCCCGCCTGAAAGCGAAACCGAGTTCCTCCCAGTCATCAAGATCGCGCAACTGCGCAGTGGTAACACCAACGGAGCAGACAAGGCGAGTACCAAAATCAGACCTGAATATGTGGTTGAGAATGGCGACGTGTTGTTTTCGTGGTCGGGTACGCTCGAAGTAGAAGTTTGGAATGGTGATCGTGGCGCATTAAATCAACATTTATTCAAGGTGACCTCAACCGAGGTACCGAAGTGGTTCTACTTCTTCGCCACCCGTCATCACTTGCCTGATTTTCGCGGTATAGCATCTGGCAAAGCCACAACGATGGGCCACATTCAGCGCAAGCACCTGACAGATGCTCAGATCGCTGTTGCACCGCCTAAGAGCATGAAAAAGTTTGATGCCATCATTGCCTCGCAATTCCATCAATTGGTCATCAACGCGCAGCAATCCCGCACCCTCGCCCAACTCCGCGACACCCTGCTGCCCAAACTCATCTCCGGCGAATTGCGTGTTGCTGATGTCGGGAAAGATGCTGACGTTTTTTGGGATGAGTCCATCGATGTCAATGTGACCACTGAGTCTGCATCGAATTTTGTGGCGCAAGAAGGAAAACTTTGATGGCTTTTCTCCCCGAATTCGACGTTGAAGAAGCCTTGCTTGCCCAACTGCATGGCATGGGCTATCAGATCGAGCGCGATGACGTCATCGGGCCCGATGGCATTCGACCTGAGCGGGCCGGGCATGACGAAGTCATTTTGAAGCAACGTCTGGTGGATGCGGTTGCACGACTCAACCCGGGCATCCCTGCCGAGGCACAGCAAGTTGCCGTCCAGCGTGTCTTGCAGTCCGAGCTCCCTTTGTTGCTGGAAGAAAATCGCCGCATCCACCAACTGTTGACCGAAGGGGTTGATGTCGAGTACCACGCCGCCGACGGCACCCTGACGGCTGGCAAAGTCGCGCTCATCGACTTCGAGAGCCCGGAGCACAACGACTGGCTGGCCGTCAGCCAGTTTGTGGTGATCATCGGCCCCAACAATCGGCGCCCGGATTTGGTGGTGTTTGTCAATGGCCTGCCACTGGTGGTCATCGAGTTGAAAGCCCCCGGCAGCGAAGACGCTAACCTTTTGGGGGCCTTCAACCAGTTGCAAACCTACAAGCAACAAATTGCAGCGCTTTTCCACACCAACGCCTGTCTGATCACATCAGACGGCATCACCGCCCGCATCGGTTCGTTATCTGCCGATATCGAGCGGTTTATGCCATGGCGCACTACCGATGGACAAGGCGTTGCCCCCAAGGGGTCACCCGAGCTGGCCACCCTGGTCGAAGGGGTGTTGGCGCAGCGCCGTCTGTTGGACTTGGTGCGGCATTTCACGGTGTTTGGTGATCCCGGCAACGGCTTGGTCAAGATCATTGCGGGCTACCACCAGTACCATGCGGTGCGCCACGCCGTGGCTTCGACGGTGCGTGCGGCGGGTTTGATGGACATCGCCTGCGAAGATCCCGCTGGCTATGGCTTGCCCAGTGTCGCCGATCAAACCCGGGGTGACCAACGGGCGGGTGTGATCTGGCACACCCAAGGCTCGGGCAAAAGCCTGCTGATGGCGTTTTATGCCGGGCAGTTGGTCATGCACCCTGCCATGGCCAATCCGACCTTGGTGGTGCTGACCGATCGCAACGACTTGGACGATCAATTGTTCTCGACCTTTGTCATGTGCAGTGACCTGTTGCGTCAGACTCCGGTGCAGGCCGGCAGCCGCGAAGACTTGAAGAAATGCCTCAACCGGGCGTCGGGTGGGGTGATATTCACGACCCTGCAAAAGTTTGGCGAAACGGCTGAACCCCTGACCACCCGTCGCAATGTGGTGGTCATCGCCGATGAGGCCCACCGCAGCCAATATGGCTTTAAAGCGAAGGTGGACGCCAAGACCGGCGAAATCTCGTATGGGTTTGCCAAGTACATGCGCGATGCACTGCCCAATGCTTCTTTCATCGGCTTTACCGGGACCCCCATCGAAGCAGACGATGTCAACACCCCGGCGGTGTTTGGCCATTACATCGATGTCTATGACATCAGCCGAGCGGTCGAAGACGGTGCCACCGTGCCGATCTATTACGAATCCCGACTGGCTCGCATCGAGCTGGATGAAGCAGAAAAGCCCCACATCGATGCCGCGGTCATGGCCCTGACCGAAGACGAGTCCGAGGCCGAGCAAGAGCGACTGAAGCAAAAATGGTCCACGGTGGAAGCCCTGGTGGGCAGTGACAAGCGACTGGCCATGGTGGCCCAAGACATGGTCGATCATTTTGAAAACAGAGTCGCCGGCCTGGACGGCAAAGCCATGGTGGTGTGCATGAGCCGGCGAATTTGTGTCAGGCTCTATGACGAGATCATCAAGCTGCGACCCGACTGGCACAGCGCAGATGACACCGCCGGGGCGATCAAGATCGTGATGACGGGCGCAGCCAGTGACCCACCCGAGTGGCAAAGCCACATCGGCAACAAGACCCGGCGCGATCTGTTGGCCAAACGCGCCCGGGACCCTCATGACCCCCTCAAGGTGGTCATCGTGCGAGACATGTGGCTGACGGGTTTTGATGCGCCTTGCATGCACACCATGTACATCGACAAGCCCATGCAGGGCCATGGACTGATGCAGGCCATTGCACGGGTGAATCGGGTCTTTCGCGATAAACCTGCCGGGCTGGTTGTGGACTACATCGGCATCGCTCAAAACCTGAAATCGGCTTTGCGCCAGTATTCCAAAGACGACCAGGCCAACACGGGCATTGACGAGGCACAGGCCATCGCCATGATGATGGAGAAGTACGAGGTCGTGCGCGACATGTACCACGGGTTCGACTATCTATTGGCTCTGAACGGCTCACCACAAGAGCGACTGGCCATGATGGCTGGTGCAATCGAATGGATTTTGGACCTGCAACAAAAGTTGGCCGGGCAAGAGCAGAAACCCGAGGGCCAAAAGAGGGCGCACCGACGCTATCAGGATGCCGTTTTGGCATTGTCCAAAGCCTATGCGTTGGCCTCGGCGTCTGATGAGGCCTGCACCATCCGGGAAGAGGTCGGGTTTTTTCAGGCGATACGCGCGGCTCTGGCCAAGAGCAGCTCTGGTTCAGGGGTGACCCGGCAAGAGCGCGAATGGGCGATTCAGCAAATTGTCAGCCGTGCGGTGGTTTCCACCGAGATCGTGGATATTCTGTCTGCTGCGGGCATCAAGAGCGCTGACATTTCCATCCTCTCCGACGAGTTTCTCGCAGAAGTTCAGCAGATGGAGAAAAAGAACCTGGCGTGGGAGGCCTTGCGCAAGCTGATCAACGACGGCATTCGCTCGCGCAGCAAGTCCAATGTGGTTCAGAGCAAGGCGTTTTCTGCACGGTTAGAGGATGCGTTGGCGCGTTACCACGCCAACGCCATCACCTCCGCCGAGTTGCTGAATGAACTGATTCAAATGGCCAAGGACATCCGTGCGGCGCGCAAGCGTGGCGAAGAGTCCGGGTTGTCAGACGAGGAAGTGGCCTTCTACGATGCCCTGGCCGAAAACGAGAGCGCTGTGCAGATGATGGGCGACGACAAGCTGAAATTGATCGCCCACGAATTGCTGATGAGCCTGCGCGCAAACATCACAGTCGACTGGGCGCATCGTGACTCCGCCCGAGCCCGGATGCGGGTGCTGGTCAAGCGCATTCTGCGGAAGTACGGCTATCCGCCTGATCTTCAGGACAAGGCTGTACAAACCGTGTTGCAGCAGGCAGAGGCGTTGTCGGGGGAGTGGAATGCAGCGAAATGATCGGTACATGCGGTTGCTTCGCCCGATCAAGTTTTATACAGGCGACGCCATCATGAAGGGTTTTTGTTGTGCATACGTCACAAGCATAGTGCCATAGACATGGCCGGCATCGATTTCTACGATCGCTGCCATGAAACATTCCATAGATCCCAAAATCGACTGCGTGTTCAAGGCCATATTGGGGGCCGAGGACAATCGCCATCTGCTGATCCATTTTCTCAACGCCATCCTTGGGCAGGATCTTCCTTCACCCATTACCTCGGTGGAAATTCTTAACCCCTCAAGTGATCGAGAGTTTGTCAGCGACAAAATGAATGTGGTCGACGTCAAAGCACGCGACAATGCATCTCGAATGTTTCAGGTCGAGATCCAGTTGCTGCAGCACAGAGGTTTGCCACAACGCATGTTGTACTGCTGGGCTGACTTGTACGCCAAGCAAATCGAAAGCGGTGATGATTATCAAAAGCTTCAACCCGCCTACAGCATCTGGTTGCTCGACGCTAATCTGAATGTCATCGACGACGGCCCCATTCACCGCTATAAATTCAAGGATGAGTCACAACAGAACTTGGCCGAACATGGCGGGATCTGGCTCATTGAATTAAAAAAATGCCGCTGGAATCGTGTTGTCACTGAGGAGCAAAGGTGGTTAAAATTATTCAATGACGGTCAGACATTGAACGATGCCCACCTGCCCGAATGGATGCAAACCCCTGAAATGAGGAAAGTCATGACGGTACTGCAGCAGTTCTCCGACAAGGAAGAAAATTATCACACCTACGCTTCGCGCCTGGACTATCAGCGCACTCAGAGGGCGATTGAGAACCAGGCACAGGAAAATTTTGACAAATTGACCAAGGCTGAGCAGGAGTTGAGTCAAGTCGAGCACAAGCTGACAAGCACCGAGCACAAGCTGACAAGCGCTGAACACAAGCTTACAAGCGTTGAGCAGAAGTTGACAAGCACCGAGCACAAGCTGACAAGCGTTGAGCACAAGTTGACAAGCACCGAGCAGAAGTTGACAAGCGCTGAGCAGAAGTTGACAAGCACCGAGCACAAGCTGATAAGCGCTGAGCAGAAGCTGACTAGCACAGAACGCTCGCTGCAAGCGGCCTTGGCAGAAATCGAACGACTCAAAGAAGGTCGACCCTGAGTCGATCGGTCTGCGCCCTGGGGAGTCTTGTGTATCCCTCGGCGCCATAGAACCAAAAGCCCCGGACCATGAAAAACCTGTTGCTGCTCTTTGCGCTGTGCACCCATATCTTGTCGCATGCAGCCGAGGTCATCCCTGTCACGCCCATTGCAAAGTGTTTTTTGTGCAGCAGTGCGCCTTCGTTGACCATGTACTTCAAGGCGCCTCAGGCCAAAGCGGTGCTGCTCTTCATCCCCGGCGGTGAAGGCACGATTGGTTTGAAAGAAGGGCAAACCAATCACCGGTACCATTTGTTTCAGACCCTCCAGCGACTGACCGACCCCACGCTGACCAGTGGCCAATGGGATGTGGTGTTGCTCGACAGTCCCGCTGAGTTGTCGCCGCGACAGTATTACCCCGCAGCCAGGGGCGAATCAGATCACCTGATCCGCATCGAGAGCGTGGCGCGTTTTTACAAAGAAAAAACCGGTTTGCCGGTTTGGCTGATGGGGCACAGCAATGGCGGGATCAGCCTCACCTTCTTTTTGAAATATGCCCAGAAAAACAACAAATTGGATCTGATCGGCGGCATGATTCCCAGCGGGATCCGCAATGAGTCAAATTTTGAGGCGCCGATTCCGTTTCCGGTGCTGTTTTTGCATCATCAAAGCGACGGTTGTTCACACACCACGCCGTCGGCGGCTCAAAGCCTGCATGAGAAATTGAAAAAGGTCGCGACATCACCCACCGATTTTGTCTTTGTGACGAGTGGTGAGCCAGAACCCAGAGACCCCTGCCGCAGCGGCCATCACATGTATTTCGGGGCCGGCGAAGAGGCTGCCAAAGCGATCGATGCCTTCATGTCCGCTCAGGTGCGATAGATCATTGGGGTGATTCCCCCGATTTCGAACCCATTTCCACAACGACCGATACAGCCATGACCATCCAAACCATCCTCAAAATGGGCGACGAGCGTTTGCTGCGCATCAGCGAGCCGGTGAGGCAATTTGACACCCCCGAGTTGCATGCGCTGTTGCAAGATTTGCGCGACACCATGCGTGCGGTCAACGGCGCCGGTCTCGCTGCGCCACAAATCGGCGTCAATTTGCAGGTGGTGATCTTTGGCAGCGGCAAAGTCAACCCGCGCTATCCGCAGTACGAGCCGATCCCGCCCACGGTGTTGATCAACCCGACCATCACGGTGCTCGACGAGACCGAAGAGGAGGGGTGGGAGGGGTGCTTGTCGGTGCCGGGCATGCGCGGTGTGGTGCCGCGACCACGCAAGGTGCGCTATCAAGGTTTTGATGAAAAAGGCCAGACCATGGATCGCGTGGTCGAGGGTTTTCATGCGCGCGTGGTGCAGCACGAGTGCGACCACCTGTGGGGCAAGCTGTTTCCGATGCGCATCCGTGATTTCAGCCGCTTTGGCTACATCGAGGTGTTATTTCCTGAGATCAAAGACCACTGATCTCAGGCTCAGGGGGTCGCATCGGCCAGGCGCACCAAACGCTCCAGTGCCGCATCCCGAATGCCCCATTGGCGGAAACTGTCCAGCGTGGTTTGGGCGTATTCGAGTGTGTGGCCATAGCGACCGCCGACCCTGTCGGCAAAGATGGCGCGGTATTGCTCATCCGACAGTGTTCCGGTGTGGTTGGGGTGTGTGCGTGGCAAGATGAATGTCAGGGCTCGCACCACGCCTTTTTCGGTTTGGCCATTGACCCAGCGTGGCAGGTAGACCTGGCTGGGCATTTCACGGGCCCACAACGATTCCAGGGCCGCAGGCACGTGCACCTGGGGCACGCGCATGGCCACCCCCTGACAACTGCCCCCGCTCAATAAGGCAAATACCAAGCCCGGACGCTCAGGGGTGCCCCGGTTGATGCGGCTCCACATTTTGAGGGCCCGGTGCCAACCGTGGACGTTGCTCAGGCGGCGCTCGGCAACTTCCATGTCGGGGCGCCAGATCAGTGAGGCATATCCAAACACCCACAAGTCAGATCGCCCTCCCCATTCCCGGGTGATGCGCTCGATGGACTGCGGATCGTCAACCACGGGCCGGGGGCTTGTTTCAGCCGTGGGTGCCGTTTTGAATGAGTTCGACTTTGTAGCCGTCAGGATCCTGGACAAAGGCAATGATGGTGTTGCCGCCTTTGACCGGCCCGGCTTCGCGGGTGATCACTCCGCCGGCAGCGCGTATTTTGTCGCAGGTGGCAGCGACATCGTTGACACCCAGAGCAATGTGGCCGTAGGCGGTGCCCAAGTCGTATTGCTCAACGCCGTAGTTGTAGGTCAACTCCAGTTCGGCTTGGTCCGGGTTTTTGTCGTAGCCGACAAAAGCCAGCGAGTATTTTTGCTCGGGGCGGTCGGTGGTGCGCAGCAATTTCATGCCAAGCACGCGGGTGTAGAAATCAATGGAGCGTTGCAGGTCGCCGACCCGCAACATGGTGTGCAACATTCTCATGAAAAAATTCCGCAGGTACAGGGGCCGGGTCGGAATGACCTCCCATCCACAGGCCTTATCGTATGATGAACTCCCTCGAAATACAACTTCAAACCGCAGCAACCCCATGGCCTCCATCGACATTCTGAAAGTCACCAAACTGCCTCCCTTTCTGACCGAAGAGCTTGGCCAACGCTACACCATGCATGAACTCGACTCGCTGAGCGATCCTTCTGTGCTGGCGCGGGTGCAAGCCATGGTGGGCGGTGGCGACGGGCGTTTCAATGCCGGACTCTTTGACCGTTGCCCCAATGCCAAGGTCGTGTCATGTTTCGGTGTGGGGTACGATGGCGTGGACACTGCGGCGGCTGTGGCGCGTGGCATTGTGGTGGGGCACACGCCTGATGTGCTCAACGACGAGGTGGCTGATCTTGGTCTGGGCCTGATGCTCTCGGTGGCCCGCCAGATCCCGCAGGCCGACCAGTACGTGCGCAGCGGGCGGTGGGCGCAAGCCCCCTTTCCTTTGCAGCGCAAGCTCACCGGTGCCCGCCTGGGCATTGTGGGCATGGGGCGCATCGGCAAAGCCGTTGCACAGCGCGCGCAGGCCTTCCAGATGCAGATTGCCTACACCGCACGCAGCCGCAAAGCCGATTTGCCGTACGACTTTGTGCCCTCGGTCGAAGATTTGGCGGCACGGTCTGATTTTTTGTTGATCATCACCCCGGGGGGCGAGGGCACCAAGGGCCTGATCAGCGCTGCGGTGTTGAAGGCGCTGGGACCCAAGGGTTTTTTGATCAACATCGCTCGCGGCTCGGTGGTGGATCAGGGGGCGTTACTCGACGCCCTGAAAAACCACACCATTGCCGGCGCAGGGCTGGATGTGTTTGATGCCGAGCCACGCATCGACCCGGCGTTCTTTACGCTGCCCAATGTGGTGCTCACGCCGCACATGGCCAGTGCCACATTCGAGACCCGGCGCGCCATGGCCGATCGATTGCTGGACAACCTGGCCGCCGGCTTGAGCCGCCGGCGCATGCCATCAGCGGTGCCCGAATGTCAGCCCCTGGAGCAGGGGCGCTGAGACCAGGGACTTGGCAGGGCGGGGCGATCAGCCCCTGAAGCCGCCGCCAAAGCCGGGCTTTTTGCCGCCACCGCCACCGCCTTTGCGTCGGCGGTTGCCGCCGCCACCCCCGCCCCCACCCCGGCGATCGGTCATCAAATCGACGCTGGTGCGGGTGGGATCGGGTTCACGCATGGGGCGGTTGGTGTTTTTGTGACCATAGGCATTGACGCCGTTGTGCGTCCCCAGGTGAGCATTGGCGCGGGGCTGAAAGTCATCGTCGCGATCGTCGTCGTGGTGACGCGCAGAGGCAGGTTGGCTTTGCAGCATGGGGTCACGGGGTTGGCGCTCGCCCCGGTTGCGATTGCGATTGCGTCCGCCTCGATCCCCGCGATAGCCTGGCCCGTCGCCTTGGCGCGGCGCACCTTGGCCCATGGGGGGTCGATCGACGCCGGCTTGAGTCTGTTCGCCCTGGTTTTCTGTGCCCATCGAACCGGTGCCCTCTTGGGCATTGGGTCGCGGGCCCCGTGTTCCGTTGGGACGCGGCCCTCGGTTGCCGTGGGGTCGCGGTCCGTTGCGCGAACCGCCCTCGGTTTGTTTTTTCTCGCGAATGCGCTCCATCATCTCCTGGCGGGCGGCCTTGGCTGCAGCCGCCATGACCTCTCGGCTGGGCGGCTTGCCCAAGCCGCCCCACAGGGTCTGGCGGCCCATGGCAATGGGCTCGGCCTGCTCGCCGGGTTCGGGGCCAAAGCCCTCGATCACCTGAACCGGGATCTCCTGGCGGGTGAAACGCTCGATTTCTTTCATGAAGCCTTCTTCGTCAAGCGACACCAGGCTGATCGCCTCGCCGCTGGCACCGGCACGGCCCGTGCGGCCAATGCGGTGGACATAGTCTTCGGAAATGTTGGGGATCTCGTAATTGACAACGTGCGGCAGATCGTCGATGTCGATGCCGCGGGCGGCGATGTCGGTGGCCACCAGAGCACGCAATTCACCGGTTTTGAAGCCCTCTAGCGCCTGGGTGCGTGCGGTCTGGCTCTTGTTGCCGTGCAAGGCCATGGCGGTGATGCCCTGCTTGTTGAGAAAGTCGGCCACATGGTTGGCGCCGTATTTGGTGCGTGTAAACACCAGCACCTGGCTCCAGTTGTGCTCGTTGATGATGTGTGCCAGCAAGGCTTTCTTCTGGCTGCGCCCCACCGGGTGGATGCGCTGGGTGATCCGTTGCACCGTGGTATTGCGCGGCGTGACCTGGATGCTTTGCGGGTTGCGCAGCAGGCCATTGGCCAAGTCGCGGATGTCGTCGCTGAAAGTGGCCGAGAACAGCAGGCTTTGCTTGTTTTGGGGCACCATCGCGAGTACTTTTTTGACGTCGTGGATGAACCCCATGTCGAGCATGCGGTCGGCTTCATCGAGCACCAAAATTTGCACCGTGGACAAGTCCAGATGGCCTTGTTGTTGCAGGTCAAGCAGACGCCCCGGGGTGGCGACCAAAATGTCCACGCCTTTGCGCAGGCGCTCGATTTGCGGGTTCATGCCGACCCCGCCAAAAATCACGGCAGAGGTCAGTTGAAGGTATTTGCCGTAAGTGCGGACCGATTCTTCGACCTGGGCCGCCAACTCGCGGGTGGGGGTGAGCACCAGGGCGCGGATGCCATAGACCCCGAATTGGTTGGTGACGCTGCGGGCCATGCTGAGTTTGTGCAGCATGGGCAAGGTGAAGGCTGCGGTTTTGCCTGTTCCGGTTTGGGCACCGGCCAGCAGGTCGTGGCCTTCGAGCACGGCCGGAATGGCTTGCTGCTGGATGGGTGTGGGTGTTTCGTAGCCTTGCTCATGCACGGCTTTCAGGATGGCCGGAGCCAGTTTCAGTTCGTCAAAGTTCATGGTGTGGCGTCGGGTTCCAGGACGCGTGGCAATCGACCCATCGAGCCCATTCAAGGGCCACCCAGTATGGGGCAGATCAGGTTAAGGGTTGAGCGCGTGACATTCGCGGGGGTTGGCGGGCAACTCCGCGACCCGGCTCCAGCAGGGACGCTGTGGTTGAGGCGACTGGGGGCATCAACAAGCTTGATTGTGACACATTTCGGATTCGAACGATAGTGCAGGCGGCGCTCAGCCATAATCGAGTCTGAGCCCGCAACCGTGCCGGGTCATCCTGAACACCCATCACACCATGTCCCAATACGTCTTCACCATGAACCGGGTCGGCAAAATCGTACCGCCCAAACGCCAGATCCTGAAAGACATTTCTTTGTCATTTTTTCCGGGCGCCAAGATCGGCGTGCTGGGACTGAACGGCTCGGGCAAATCGACCCTGCTCAAAATCATGGCCGGTGTGGACAACGAAATCGAAGGCGAAGCCACGCCGATGCCGGGGATCAAGATCGGTTATTTGCCGCAAGAGCCCCAGCTGGATCCCGATGAGACGGTGCGCCAGGCCGTCGAAGGCGGCATGGGCGAGGTGTTGCACGCCAAAGCCCGGCTGGAAGAGATTTACGCCGCATACGCCGAGCCCGATGCCGACTTTGACAAACTTGCGGCCGAGCAAGGCGAGCTTGAGGCGGTCATTGCCGCAGCCGGTTCGGACAGTGAGCACCAGCTGGAAATCGCTGCCGACGCATTGCGCCTGCCGCCGTGGGAAGCCACCATCGGAAATTTGTCAGGCGGTGAAAAGCGCCGTGTAGCCCTGTGCCGCTTGTTGCTCTCC
>JACCDX010375173.1_pt1 | contig 33573 bp, 75 predicted proteins | sample 7449681 | NCBI WGS metagenome assembly JACCDX01 (sample SAMN15323450, study PRJNA562643) | freshwater metagenome | isolation source: river surface water | place: USA:Blue River Watershed | collected 2017-08-18
AACCTAAATCAAATTGGAATATGAAAGTTTTTTGTGTAAACAACGAATATGTTGGACTATCAATAACCGTTGGCAAATGGTACGAATTGGCCAATAAAGAAATATTCACGGAACAATTCAATGACAACGCCTACATAATATACGACGACCGTTTTCGCTGTGTAAAACTGGACCAGAAATACTTCAAAACACAAGAAGAAATCCGGGAAGAAAAACTAAGCGAACTGGGAATCTAAAACCTATTTTCAAACCTAGACTTGGACCACCAAGACTTTTTACCGGTCTCATCAACAACCATAACTAAGCTCGTTCTCGTCGAGTATCTTATAAACTTTTCTTACCAAAAACGGTGCAACATCTTTGTATATCGTACAAATTTTAAACATTCATTATATATTTAGTATAAAAATCCATATCTTTGTTATATGAATTTAGATGAATTATTAAAATCAAAAGAAAGAACCATACTTATTCCTAAGTATGTAAAAGGTGAAAAACGACTTTTAAACGGTGTAGATTTAAACAATACTGGTACAGATTTTTTAAGCGGAAACATAAGTGTTAAAACCGGACAGTTCTTTCTCTACGAAAAGATAGAAGACGACCTTCTACATTATCCAAAACTTGGTCTTTTTTTAAACGACCTACCCTGTGATCAAACAATCGAATTAGAGTGGTTCGATATTAGAAGATCTTGGGAATACCGACAAACTTACAAAGGCAAAATGCGAGACGGAACCGAATATAAGGCACATCCGTACGACATACAAAGCCAAATTCAAAGACTGATACTTTGGCACGACTCGATGGAGGTATACGGTGTCTGGGACAAAATGCCTTCTTGGAAAGAACTTCGTGTTGCTTATGAGAAAACAATTTGGTTTGGAATGAGTATAGAAGAAAAGAGAGATAGAAAAATTAAATCTATACTATGATAGACGATACCGACAAATACCTAAGAGACAACCTCGACAACATAATGAAAGGTGAGTGGGACGACCACTTCAACGAAGAACAACTCGAGCAAGCGAGAAAAATGTCGTTCTTACTGAACCACATAACACAGAACGAAAGAACAATCGTGTTCGAGTACAACGGCTTAAAACTAAGCTGTCCTTTAGAAGACCCAATGGAATTAATTTTTGGAATAGACCAGAAATCACACGTAATCTCGCAAATCAAAAACACCGATATTTTTTTAGACGCTTACAAATCCTTTTTAAGAGATTGGAAGATTGGAAAGATATTGGAATAATTTCCTTATCTTTGTCCTATGTTAGAAGACTTTTTAAAATTCACAAAAGACATTGGATTCACTCCCTCTCTTATAAGAGACGAGTTTATCTTCCTGTCTTATGGAAGATACATGATATCCATATACAATCCCGAAGATCATAGAGGATTCGAGAAAAGATACAGTCTGGAACTTAAAAAAAATGATCATTGTAATCATAAATATATCGAGGGAGGATCCAAAAACAAGATAAACTTCGCGTTAGACGACTTTGAAGTACTTGAAAACGAATTCAAAGATGTTATTAGAGACAACAAACTGAAAAAAATACTTAGAGATGTATAGCATAGGATTAAAACACAATGGCGTTCTAATCGCTTCTAAAGAGCTTTCTCAAAAAGAAACTACATGTCTAATTGAAGGTCATCTAACTTCTATAATGAATCTCTTTAAGACTATCTACAAGCTTGATATAAGTGAATACAGACTGAGTGAATACGAAAACCACCGAGACTACTTCTACATACATATAAGAGCAGAAGACTTAGAAAAAATAAGAGACTACAAACTAAAGCAATTAGGACTATGACACTATATCAAGAAATAGAAACCCAAATAATGCATTGGGTAAACGACGGAACAAAGACCGCTGGATCTTTAACTAGAGAAATCATGAAACTTATCGAAGAAGAAAAGAAAAGAGAGATAAGGGACATAAAGATTGATTCAATAGGAGCAGGAGAAGAATGGGTATTTGAAAAGAACGGACAAAATTGGTCTAACAATGACAATACTGCTGGTGACAACTTCGGATCATTCATTGAAGGAGTAAAATGGGTACTTGAACGAATGAGTAAAAAATGAGTCATACTAACGGAATGGGTGTTAAATACCCACCATACTTTAGAGCAGTATTGAGAATACAAAAGATATCACGTATAAGAATCAAACTAATGATTTTAAATAAATGGTAATAGACATATCAACGCAACAAATAATCGTAACGCTTATATTAGGTGTGTTATTTTGGATTGGTAATAAATATGGTGATAGTAGTACAAAGTATGCTTATCTATTCTTCGTAGGTGGAATAGCTGGAATACTTTTAGTATGTTATTGGATGTACTACCTACTTAGTTGGGTGGCACATATTGCTTAAACTATTTCTTTATATAGAATATAACCTATATGGAAAACATCTACATAATCTCATGTCAAAGAGGACAAGGTGCACCAGAGATACATTCTATCTGGAACTCATATGAACTCGCTATAAAAGAATACTACGAATACCATATAAGAGATGGATATTCCGATAGAGATGATAGTAGCGAATATTGGTTTATGTACCTCTATGAGATTCCAATAAATAAAGTATTTGCAGAAAAAGAAGGATGGAGTAAAGAAAAACTCACTAAAAGCTCAAAACACAGAGTTAAGTTCAAAAACTGGGGCGAACTCAAAAAGGAATACAAAACGGTTAGTAGAGACCTAAAGCTAACCGAACTAGGAATCTAATTTTTTAAAGTTTATAAAAAACTGCAGCCTGTTCTATCTTTTCAACGGACACACCAAGCTGTTTCAAAACTTCTGAAAATTTTTGTGTGGTGACAGCCTTCATTTTATTTATGTCATAATACTGACCAAAATCCTCAAGGTAAACCAAGAAGCATCTCGAATCCGTCCAGAACTCTCTCTTACCATCCGAGACTAGTCCGTCATATCCTACAGACTTAAACTCTTTCGCGCCAGCGCCAACTCTCGAAGAAAATCGCTGCGGCGCGAAATACTTATTGAATCCTTCCTCGACAGATCCTATTCCGTCAGAAGAAAATTTCCTGAATATGTTGTCGATATATGAAACTCTTGGCCATATATGCGCGCTCAATTTAGCTTCTCTTTTTAGATAGTCTTCATACCAATGCTGAAGGTCTTTCATCATCGCATCATAAGACTTATCGGATACCTCTAGATCAATAAGCCTTTCGCTGAACACGTCATTGAACTCATATCTCATGTCGCCGATTTCGCAATACGAACCCCATAGATCCGAACATGGCGCCAATCCAAAACGCGCGCCGTCGTAAGGAATGACTAGATAGCATCTTTGTCCAAACGCCTGGTCTTCGCTGAACCTCAAAGACCCGATCAAAGATTCCGACCTCTTCGGAAATGATTTCCAAGAAGGAAGGTTCTCCATCAAAAGAGTGTGGTGAGCGGAAAAAACTCCGGCGCCGCCATCGGTATCCATAAGAGGACGCCTGACATGCCGCCTCGGATCGATATAGGAATACTCTCCGTTGAATCCGCTCTTCATCCTTTGAAGGTATTTTGGATTCTCCAAAAAATCCTGACAGTTTTCCTTTACCAGTTTTACGAACTCATCGTCTGTAATCTCTGCTGTTCTACTTTCGAACAACTTGAAGTATTTTATTATTTTCATTTTAGTTTCTCTCCCTTTGATTCCCATTTAGTCAAAACAAACTGGTTTCCTACTATTTTGACATGTTTCTTTTCTGCTATTATAAAACTAAAGTCAGGATAGTTAACTTCTTCGTCAGCACTATTCCTAACGACCTTCCTTCCATTTCCTTTGTATAATATTAAAAAATCAGTGTTCATCGACAAAGATCCGTTTGACGTAGCTGTTCCAATTCTTTTGTCTATAGAGAAATTTTGATATGGTTTTACCTGAATCGTTTTTTCTAAATCATCGTTTTCATATTTAAACTTTCCATCTACTCCTCTAACATCCTCTCTCAAAGTTGGTTTGTATATGGTGACTTCAGTTCCTTTGACCTTCATCAGCCATCTAAAATAGTTCAAAGCTGCTCTCTCACCTTTGTTTCCCTTTCGTGTTGCAGCAATTAGTATTTCCAAAACCTCTTTGAAAAACTGTCCTTTATAGTGGTAGTATTTCTTCAAATTCGAAAAGTCTTTCATGAATTTTAAAAAATCATCACCATTCGTTATCCTTTCCTTTTCACAGATATGGTAGAATACCGTTCTGTTGTTTACCATTTTCATTAGATATTCGGTGTTGATAAATGCCTCACCAATCTTTATGTCGAACGCTTCTTTATCCAGACTATATTCGTATCCAAAAGAACCATACCATTTGCTTGTCTCGTCTTTGATCACTTTGTTTATTTGTGCTATGACTCCTGAAGTGGTTCTAAAAAGTTCGTTCGTTACCTCACCGCCCTGATATTGTCCTATAACCACTACTTGGTCTGGATCAAAATCTTTGAATCCTATGCTAGCAGAGGCTGATATAGGATTGTCTTTTTTTCCGTCGTTGTTTAAGTCCTGTATGTCATCGCTAATATATTGAGCGAACTCCAATAAATATTTCATAGAGTATATATTAAATAAAAAAACATCCTTATATTTTTCTAAACCGTGACTATCACAATAAGATAACAAAACAAAAAAAGAAATCTCAAAGAAAACTCTTTGGGATTTTTTTATAAAATAAAAAAAAGAAAATTTTAAAATGATAACTCAAATAAGACCTAGTATACACCATTTGGGAGACCAAATAATATGGGTATCTTCTGAAATCTCAAAAGGAAGAAACCATTTTGATACCGAACTAACCAATGGAATATACGAATTGATACCTAACATAACATGGGAACCCGTCTACACCAGGTACAATTCTATGTTTGAATTAGACTTTCCGTGTGATTTGGTAAAGTTTGACGAATCTAAATTCGTTACTTGTGAAATACCAGATGTTCCTTATGTAACTATACAATTTGACTCGTCTAGAGACAACGAACCAGACAGCAATGAAAAAAGAACACACTCTTTGGATGAAAATTGGAAGATATGGATCATGAATAAGTACCGCTCCATGGGATTCGAACTTGTTGACATAGGAGGAAAAAGATGGTCTTTGGAAGAGACTGCATATATAATAAAACATAGTCAGGGACACGTCGGTGCAGTCTCTGGATTTTCAATCTTCTCTAGGTGTGTCGGTGATAATTTCATACACCAATACTACAATACCGGACCTAGAGAATTGATGGAAGCAATACCAGAAATGCATCTGGGTTACATATCTTTATTTGCTAAGAACAACATAATTTCTTTCTTTAGAGACCCAAACCTAAATATATGAGTAAACAAAAACAATGGGTCTGTATAGACAACAGAGGATACGATGAAGAACTTACACTAAACAAAGTGTATACCAACATAGATTCTGGATATGCAGACCCATTCTGCATTGTAATAAAGAACGAACTGGGACTTGTCAGCGAATACTACCAACCACTTAGATTCGTTGAAATAGACGAATGGAGAGAGATACAACTAAAAAAGATTGGAATATGACAGAAGAAGAAATAAAAAAATTCAATGAAGAAAACTACGAGTACTTTGAAGTTCCTGGTGCCGGAAAGATACAAATAGGTAGAGAACCTGGTGCCACTACAGGTGGTGCAAACGGATTTAGTTTTGGAGTCGAATGGGGCCAACACGGGTATGCAGGAGGTGTTATCGATAAAAAAGAAGCAGTTAGACTTGCTAGACACATACTGAGAAGTGTAAACCTAAGTGAGCTTGGTATATGAGTTCGTTGGAAATTGGTTATATCGTAACAATATGGAATGGTAGTGAAGGAGTCATAGTTGAAAAAAGACATGTAGGACCGGAATGGATCTATACGGTAAATATTTTGATCAATTGCAAAAAGGGATTTGATCACACTACTTATAGAGATTTTTATGAGTTCGAACTTTCGGAAACAGATGCAAATAAAAGAGATAGAAAATTAAAAGAAATTGGTATTTAATCAACTAATCTACCCATATGATCGATTCTTCTGAAACCTTTGTACATTATTCTTAGATCAGCCCCTTCTTTTTTAAAATCAAACTCATATTTTCTTCCCAATCTATTAGAACCACTGAAAGTGAAAATTCTTTTAATTAAAGATTTTAGTTCTGAAAGAGTCGCACCACCTGTATCTATGTTTTTCAAAAGAACAGATTCTTTATCTTTTTCTCCAATACTAAATGATCTAGTAACCTTGTTGTGCAACTCTCGCCATCTTCTGTTCAAAACATCTATGAAATCATAGAATCCTGGTAAATCAGAAACTTCTTGCTCTTCATCAATTGTAACCATTATTATTATATCAACAACAGTGTCCTCACTGCTATAAGATCTTACTAGAGAAAACTTTATTAGTTCAGATTCACCTAAGTCAGATAATCTATCTACACATTCATATACTGATGGAAGTAATCTTTCCATTGAAGATTCATCAAGAACACTCTTTTTATTTCTTAGATAGATTTTGAAAACAGGATTATTACAAACATTATTTAATTCAGAACGCCATTCTCTTTTATTATCTGAATAGAAAACTTTACTTATTTCTAATTCAAATCCCATATCTTGGGTAAGTTCTGCAACTATTTGTTCTATGTCATACTTCTCGTCTTCGGTAACAGTTGACTCGTTTATCGAAAAATCTTTATACTTTTTTATCATAGAGTATATATTAAAAACAAAAAGCGTTTCACATAGTATAATAAAAAAATAGATAAACTATGAATCTAGCTAAGAAAAACAACATAACAAGGCAAGATCTTATCAAAAAGATAGGAAAAGAATTCCCAAATGGGAAAGGAGTAGAGGTTGGAACATTCAAAGGTGAATTTTCCAGACAGATTATGGAACTATGGTCTGGAAGACTTTACATGGTGGATGTATGGTCTCCTTTAGACCCGACTAAATACATAGATGCAAGTAACCACGGAAATTTTGAAAAAGATGAAATATATGGTACTGCAATCGATAATATCAAAGGATATGAAAACCGTGCTATAATGATAAGAGCAAATTCGGAAATAGCTTCAGATATTTTCGAAGATGAGTCTTTGGACTTCGTCTATATTGATGCGAATCATGCTTATGATTATGTGGTTCAAGACATAGAACTTTGGTATCCTAAAGTTAAACCAGGAGGATATCTTTGTGGTCACGACTACATAGATATGAACTGGAATGTAGATCCAAATTTCACACAAAACGGAAAAGATAAATATATCTATAGTGGAAATGGATTCTACCACGGTGAGTTTGGAGTCAATCCGGCAGTCGACGAATTCTGTGAAAGAAATGGATACGAACCAATAGTGACTAACGAGTGGTTTGGTTCTTGGTGTTTTCAAAAATAATTATATTAAATGGAAAATAAGAGAAAAATAGGGGTTCTTGTGATGTACAATGACCGATATGAGGAGATGGCAAAGTATACTGTTGATGGAAATATCAAAGGTTATTGCGAGATGAATGGTTACGAATTGATAAAGCACAAAATAGAAAACATAGACAATGGTAGAGATCCACAATGGCAAAAAATAATCGAATCTATAAAAATATTTGAGTCTGGATCAGATCTTGATTGGTTATTCTTTGTGGATCTCGATTGTTTGATAATGAACCAGACAATAAAGTTGGAGTCTTTTTTAGATGAAAGATACTCATTCATCATACCATCACACGGTGTAGAGGCGATAGATTTTCCGATGGAAACAAACGAATTCGGTGAAAACAACGTCATAACCTCTGCTTATTTTGTAAGAAACGATGAAAAGGGTCTAGAAATTTTGAAAAGTATATGGGAGTGCAGAGGAATGCCTGAGGGACTCAACATAAATGATTTCGATCATGAAGGAAGACAATGTAGACTAACATTTTCAATGCCGGAGTTCAGACCTTATGTTAAAATCGTAGAAGAAAGATTACTAAATAGGTTTTGGTATATGAATAAACCATTCATGACATTCTATAACTTAGGAGTGAATGAACTTGTTTGGAAACCAGGTGACTTCATAGTACATGTTACAGGATACTCTTTAGAGGAAAGGATACCACTACTCAGTGACCTAAACTATTTTTCAGGAGGTGCTATTGCTAAATTTGGATACGAAAACTCAACAATAAGATTTTCACCAATTCAGGAAATAGAATTTGCAAAGATTTTGGTAAAGGATTTAGAAGGAAACATACTCTCACATACTACTATGAATAATATTAATCACAAACTAAACTATTTCATCTCAATTCCTCTAAGTTTAGATAAAGTAATATTCGAAGCATACGATGAAAATGATACTATTATTGCAAAAAAACTATTGGTAAAATAGAATTTTTTACTATATTTGTTTTTATGAACGAAAGTCCATTCAGAATATCAGGTCAAGCAAGAAGAGAAAAGAAAAAAGAACTTTCCTCACTAAAGTCATATGTCAAAATGTTTTGGCACTGGGAGGATATAGACCGTGTGTATGGTGGTGGTTTAGAAGATGACGAATGTAAAGAGATGATAGCTAAGGCAGAAGAAGAAATAAGAATAATTGAATCGGAATTAGCGGAGTCTGCTGTAGCTATAAAAAGAGAAGAGAAACTAAACGAATTAGGACTGTGAAAGTAGTATTTGTGAATACAGATATAGGTCACGATACCTGTTTACATGGACTCACTCTAAACAAAACCTACGAAGTAGTGGATGTCGATACATTCTTTTCTATAGAGCTTGGACACCCCGTAACTCTGTACAGCATAAAAATAGACAACGGAACAACAGGTAACAGGAACGCCAAATTGTTCATTACATTAGAAGATTTTAGAAACAAACAGATAGAAAAAATACTTATATGAAAGCAATACTATTTCCATTCATCTACCTATTCGAGTTGATAAGAATCAACATAGTAAAGACTATACTAATCACAATAACCAGTATATTCTTCGCTTATGCTGGTACGATACCTGATCAGACGCACGAAAGAGTCATTCTAAAAGAAATTCAAATAGGTGGTGAATGGGTCTACCTGTATCAATCTAATAATGATATTGAAGCATATAGTCAACCAAAAAGAGAAAAACTCGTAGGTAAGGACAAAAACATCTTCCGATGGAAAGAATACGCTGGAGGAAACGTGGGACTTTGGGCGGGGTTCATCATACTCGTGATAGTAACAATAGTTACAATGTGCGTGGACGAAGGCAGATGGGACTTTGACGAAGTCTTTGATGAAACAGTAAAGAACTTTATAAAGTGTGAAATAGAAGATGATATCTATGTCTACACTATATTTGGAAGACTTATCACCAAAGAAAGGTATCAAACAAAACGTTTCAGTATCTACAACATAAAAGATATAAGTATGTTACCAAAATACAAACTGAGAAGTGAAAAGAGAGAAGATAAACTAAATCAAATTTTAAAATAAAATAATTATGGAAAAAGAAATACAAAAAGAAGTTGATTACTGTCTTATGGTAATCGAAAATGCGAAAGCAAGAGGAAACACATCATGTCAAGTACCAATCTTTGCGAAACCAGAAACCGTTGCCAAAATGATTGAACTTGGTCATGAGGCACGTCAAATTGGATTTGATGCAACAGAACCATACGCACACGTTTATATAAAATTTGTATGTTAGATTTAGAAAACTTAATCAATAACCCATCCAAAGGTGAGACCTATGGAGACGTAGAAGCAACAATCGCTGATCAAATGTCACGATTCACAAGAACAATGACCAACTCAAAGAACCCAATCGAGGATCTTAAAATGGTTGTTGCCTTAGGATTCAACTTATGGAAAATCTGTGGAAACAAAGTATGTGAAGATACAAACATGATTCTTTCACACATCATCAGAAAAGTAAACTATGATATGGTTTATCAGTTCCAACAAATCGCCAACAACTCAAACAACAACGATATCTGTATCTATTTATACCTGGCACTTCCAACAATCGGAAACGACCTAAGTTCTTCAACTTTGAAAAAACTTTGTCACGATACGATTGACAAAATGGGTAAAGCATACGAAGAGATTGGTGCAATGACTAACTTCAAATCTATCGACGTAGAAAAAGTTAAAAAGCTTTATGATTCTAAGTAGGTAGATTAAAAAATTATGATTCTAAGTAGGTAGATTAAAAAATTATTCTTATCTTTGTTTAAAATACATAACTATGGAATCGTTAGAAAAAAAGAAAAAAAGACTTGAATTTCTTAAAGAACTTAAAGAAAGAGGACTTGAATCAGGTTTAGGACAAATTGAAAGAACTCAAAGAGACATTGCTTTCATAGAATTCTCTATTATGTTAGAAAACATAAGAAAAGAAAGGAATAAAAAGATTGACACAATATTAAAGAGTAAGTAAGGCCGAATAGAAGACAGACTCTGTTATGACCTTAGACACAGGTCTCCAGACGAAGTAGACATCTTTGTCTTTCTGTCTTTCTATATATCCTTCTTCTAAATATTGTGATTCATCTAAGACAACTAAAAACTCATACCCAACATGAAACGATATTATTCCTGGATAGTCATCGTTTATTTCTTTTTCAACCCTATTGTAAAAAGTAAACTGATTAGTTGAAATATCAATGTTCAACTCTTCTTTCATTCCTCTTACAATAACTTCTTTAGGATCTTCACCAGACTTAAACTTCTCTGCGGCAGAGTAAGGCATATTAGTTCTTCTACGTTCTCTACCATCTTTGAATATCTGTTTCTCTTCAAACAATCTCAACCAAGCACCATCCTTTTTATAAAGAATTCTAGCACCAACAAATTGTACTCTTCTCACCAATCCACCATTCTCAGATGTTAGCTCGGTTTCACCTTCTTTCATTTCTTGAAATAAATGACCAAGTGTTTTGTATGTACCCGTACCGTATAAATCAGTATCAACACCATGATCTTTCAACATACTGAAAAAGTCTAAGTATTCTCCAGGAACAATAATACTTTCATTTATATTGTTTTCAAAAAAATTGTATTTTTTTATAAATTTCATATCTTCGGAACTTATATAACCATCATTAAATCTTCTCATATATTTCTATTTTAATATTTTTATTATATATTAAATAAACAAGGTATTTTTAAGAGATTTTTTTTTATATTTGTAAAAAATAAAAACATGAAAGACTTTATTAAAAATCAACCGGCAATAGTGTCGCTAATACTTCTACCAATCATACTATGGACCATCATATTCCTAATACAATTAAGTATAGGTTACTTCATGCCACTAAAAATGGTCGCGATAGTCGCCGCCCTATCAGGAGTTGCCATAGGAAAATACGTGAACCACATTAAATCGTAGAATGAGAACAAATCAAAAATTAAAATTCTACTTATCATTTGTAAGTAACTTTATCAAAGTAGATAGGATAAGAGTCATGATAATTTCGGCATCTTTATTGATGCTTATAAGTGCCTTACTAATTCCAAAAGAAACAAAGTTCTATGAAGTGGAAAGGCACCTAGTCGAAGGAGACACGCACTACTACAAGGTATACAACCAGGTGCTGGAATACGACCATGAACAAAAACTATTTATAGACAACGGAGATACTTTGATTAAAACAAAAGAGTTCTACGAAGGTCAAATAATACTTTCAATTCTCTCTTTTATAGTAATATTGGTGGGATTCATTACCTACGGAGTCGAACCATTAGACGAATGGGATATCAAAAAGATATACACAGAAACCATAAAGAACGATTTAAAAGAGCATGTCATAGACGGAGAGTATATCTATACCTCATACTCGAAGCTGCTTCACCGATCAAAGATTAAGCAAAGATTCTACGACATCGAGAATGTCACCGATTTGATTGGGATTAAAAACTTTTTTAACAGAGAAAACTATTATACTAAGTCCGAGATAAGAGACAACAAACTAAATAAATTAGGAATATGAAAGAACTGGATGAAGTATACGAACTCGTAAAGCACAACAAAGTTGGCTGGAGAGAAGAAAGAATCATAAATAATAAAAGATATTTAATCTTTGTTAGACCCGACGGAGAATCAACCGAAGTGGTATTCAGAGAACTTCTAATAGAAAAATAATCCTTATATTTGTATACTAAACACTAAACATCATGGAAAAGCAACTAAAAGCAAAAATCGTAGAGTTCAACTCTACACTTGACGAATCATTAGAATTAGACGACGCAGTAGAACAAACATTGGACTACCTTTTAGATAACGACATCGTAGACTTATCTGAAGACGAAGATGGTGACATGTATGAAGCACTTTCAAGTGACGTCTACGACTTATTGGAAGAAATCAGATAATGTCCTGGACCAACATCGACGGTGTTAAGAATGGATCAATAACGTGCTATCATAACGATGGCACGCTTCACTTCACAGAGACCTGGGTCAATGGTCAAAAACACGGATACTTCGAATATAACTGGAGTGACGGCAAATGTTTCTACAAAGGCTACTACATCTATGGAGAACGTCATGGGTGGTGGGAAGACTATTGGCATGATGGTCGAGAAAAATACAAAGGCTACTACGACATGGGACAAAAGACTTGGAACAAAACCGACGTAAGGGACAAGTTGATAGAAATAACATTAGGCGAGTAAGTGGCGCTTGAGGCACTTCAATGACCGTAAAAGGTGGCATGTCGCCTATCAACTCCCGTCGCCTATATTTTTATTGTGATATAATCAAAACGACCAGAAACAGCTGAACCAAATTTTATCTTGTTTGGTTTTATATAGTCTAAATGATTTTTAAGAAGCTCTAAGAACCATTCCATTTTTTCTTTTATATCCTCCTTTTTCGAAGGGTTTTTAGGTTTAACCATAATTAAAAAGCAATCAACATCTGTGCCATCTATTTCATTTGCATCTTCATCAGTACCTACTTTTGTAAAAGTTCTAAAACGAACATTCAAGTCCATATCCTCAAGCTCATATAGAACCGACCTAATGTCGTCTCTAAGTGCTAAAATATTTGATGTATTAAATTTCTCAAACAACTTTATTCTTTTCATATTGTATATATTATTACTTATATTTGTAAAATAATGAGCAAGAGAGTTTATTGTATAAAAACAATGTATAACAAAAACGATAGGTTTGGACTTAACAAACCCACCGACTATGTTCTTTTCAAAAAAGGTTATTTCTATGAAACAGAAGTAGGAAGTTACATGACATTCGTAGTAACTTCTAATGGGTTAAAATTCACAATCGATTCAACATACTTTGTATCTGAACAAGAATGGAGAGAACGCAGACTTAATGACTTAGGATTATGAGATGGAAATACCACGGAAGAGAAATGTTGTGGTTCGCGAAACAACGAGAAGTCAGATTCGACGAACTAAAAAGAGCATACAGAATATTGTCTTTATACAACATACATGATGGAACAGTATTCTGCAAGCTGACAATCTGGCACGACCTCAGTTATAAAATAGAAACACTTTACTTCTTCGAAGAAATAAAAGAAGAACTATACACTATGATAATGAGAGACATCGTTTCCGAAGAAGAACCATATTCATATGACAAATGGATAAGACCACTCTTTAGAGAAAAAAGACTAGAAATTATACTGACATAAAAAAAGGGACCAGTTGGTCCCTTCTTCTAATATTAGAATTCCCCTACATTACCCTTATCATCTAAAGGATAAGCTTTCCCATTATCGAAATCTACGTGTATAGAATCTCCTACATTGAAAGTTAGATTATTTGTCGAAAAATCAACCGCCTTTCCCTGTTCATCTTGTCCGTGTACAATAAAATAGTTGTGTTTTCCACCACCCATTTCAATTCTTTTAACAAGCATATCACCATTGTAATTATCAGTTGCCTCACCGTTTACTTCACCATTGTGACAAGCAGTCATAAGTGCCATCATAGCACCTGCTGCGATTCCTTTGAAGTTTATCTCTTCATTAGTCGAAAAGCCTTCGTATGTTTTTAAATGTCTCATTCTTTTATTTTTTTTTATTGTTTATATATTAAAAAATTAAACTAAAAAAACATGGTGAGTTTTCTGAAAAATTTCAATTTACTAAGAAACATTGCCGAAGGCAAGCGAAAAAAAATTTTTTTTGTCTAAGAATGTTGCCGAAGGCAAGCGAAAAATTTTTTCTCCAGTGGGGCCCACCACATTTCCATTTGAAAAAAAAGTCCCATTAGATGGGACTTTAAATTATTTCTTGTTTTTCCATTCTCTATAAAGAGGAGTGAACTGAACCTTATCATAAGGATGCATAGTATGAACATACTTTATGATATCCGGCTCTAAATTAGCAGTGTCAATATCTAATGCTTTTAAACAGATTTCTTTATCGGTTCTGCCTCTGTAAAGTTCCACCTCATAATGAGTAAAGAAAGCAACCGGCATCTTCTTATAGAAGATTGTATCATTTCTATTTGTCCAGTCTGGTCTTTCCGCACTGGTAAGCAAATTTTTGTCGACCGCACAACTAACAAGAAATAGCATAGCCATTATTATTATTTTTTTCATGATGTTAAGTGATTTTCTTATTATACCATAAAAAATAATTTAGTTTAAAAAACAAATCACAAATCTGAAAATATATCAAATATGAAAGTAGGAGACTTAATAAAACCAATCAACAGGTTTAAACACGATGGTAAAATGGAAATAATCCAGATACTACCAGGAAGAATACTTGTGAAATACCATAATAGATCTACATTAAATCGAGAACCTTTAATGTCCTGGGAATCCACCGACGAATATGTAGTAGATATAGTGAGAATGAGAGAAGAAAAATTAAACGAACTCGGAATATAAAACAAAATAATACAACACCAATATAATTTATATGATAGTAAATATAGTAGATACAAAGGGGGATTTCAAAAAGGCAGTAGCCAATGACGAGAATCCAAAAACAATAGAAGAAACAATACAATCTATTGAGAATATTCAACAAACAGTTGGTAAACATATTATGCTTATACTAAGAGGACTTAGATGGAGTGTAAATGATATAAACAAATTTGCACCAAAAGGAGTTTTAGATAAAGAGATTACTGCGATAATCAATGGGGAACCACTGAGAATTGAAGTAAGTGATATGTAAAAGAAAAGACCCACCAAATTTGGTGGGTCTTTTTATTAAAACTTTATTTAAGCGAATTTGTTTCTGATAGCAGTATCAATCTTTCTTATTATGTGAACAAGCACGAAAGCCGCGACAGAGTACAAAATAGAAAGTGCGAAGTTTTGAACGTCACCAATACTAAGTTTTTCCAAAATCCATGTAACAAAAGTTCCGATAGTTCCTATAGATAAAATGTTTATAGTACATATTTTTTGAATAAGAGCACAAACCTTTTGGAATGCACCACCTTTTACATCTTTTAAAGGAGTGTCCATTGTTTCTTCGTGTCCGTTGTAAGGATCTGCATTGTCATAGTCATCTACTAAAGACTCGTTTGAATTTTCTAATTTAGAAACAATCATGTCGTAAGTAATCTTTTCAGCTGGAACTCCAAAGAACTTCTCTACAGAATCTAAAACGTGTTCTGCTTTGTCGCCTAATGCCTCAACTACTGAATCAGTAGCGCGATCCACCATTTGCATCGCTTCAGTGAATTTTCCACCAAGTGCTTTAGCGATGTCGCCATAAACTTCCGCAGAAGCTTTGATAGGATCTACAGGTAAGAAAGCCATATCCATTGTTTCGTTGAACCTGAAAGATTCAAATGTTTTTAAGTATATCATATTTTTTATCTTTTTTTCTAGAGTATATATTAAAATAAAATATTCTTTTTGAGTCTACACATATATTTGTGAATACTCAATTATTCTTTTTTCGATTTAGATTATTCTTTAGACCAATCGGCGGATCCCAGAACTTTGGCGAATTCCGCCGCTTTTTCTTCTGGAACCTTATATTGTATCATAAATAAACCAAAAGGCTTTATTATAGACTTAGGTAAATAAGAATAGTATTCTTTTCCTTCTATTATAGAAGAAGCATCCACATCCTTTTTGATTATCATAAATCTTATGGTACTTATATCGCTTGCCGGATTTTTGTATATGAACTCATATCCCATAGACTCCAAAGTTTCTTTTACATAAACCATTTCTTCTTTTATAGATGGTAATATTTCTTCTCTAATTGAATAAACATCATAACAAAGGCAATAATCCAAATCGACATCGTCTAATAAGAGTCTATCATAGATAAATTTGAGATACTTATAAGTATCAACAGTATGATACATTGTACGTGTATTACCATTCTTGCTATTATCTTTTAATCTCCAATTGACAAAACGCTTTTCTGTTGGCTCTCCTGTTATATCAAATATAGATCTCATAACATCTTCTACTTCTATTATAGATTCTTCATCTATAAGAGAATCAAACTTATCATAAAGTTCTTTTGACTTTTCTGCATATGTCTTTTTTGCTTCGAATAATTTTAAGTATTTCATATTAGTATATATTAAATAAAAATATTATATTTGTATTAAATAAAAATATTATATTTGTATAGTCAGGTAAAATAAAAGTGAGTGGGGTGAGGGACGCATCAAGGACAGAAAGAAATACTAAACTAGATTCTACTTCTAAGGAGGTGGTTTAACAAAGGGTCAAAGTCCATACCCGTTAGGATGTGTTGCAAACCCCATCACTTTTTTAAAAATAAAATATATGGACATAGAAAATAAAATCATCACACTGCTTAATGAAGCAGATTCCAAAATGAACAAGGAAGAGTTCTCTTCATTAGCAGAGTCAATCATCAACTACATAGACGAGATTACTAGAAGTAAGAAACAACCAGTCAATATCAGTCCCGATGCTATTGAAATTATCAATAAGATAGATAAAGCCATACAGAAGTTTGGTACTTACAGCTATGACGATAAAGGACCATATGAAGTAATGAACATAAACGAGATCATGATTGGACTGCAAGTCAAACCAATAACAGAGATTGGTAAGATCCTATCGGAAGTATTGGACAACTATCCAAACTACGACAGAGCACATACATTCGTTTGTTGTGTCATAGGAGAGCTTGATTATCTTCCAGAGGAAGAATTCGACAAGCTATTTGATTTAGACGAAAGATTTGAGTACTAATTATTAAAACCAAACATCATGGAAAATTGTATGGACTACGACTCAATGGGAGACTGTGGAAGATTCCCTCGTAAAAGAAACAAACCAAACAGAGAAAGTTTTTTCACCAAAATACTCAACTGGATCTTCAACTAAGATGCAATACGACCACGACATATTAAAAGAACTAATTATCGAAAACGATAGTGGTATAAACACTAACGGTATAGAAATACTGGGTGCGTGGGAATGGGATGTTAGTTTCGAATCAGAACTCTATATAATGGTAGAGTTCCTTACTGATGAAATGAAAGACATTCCTGGAACTAATATAACTACTACGCACCATATAGAGTTAGAGAAGTATAAGCAAAGAATTGCAGAGCGAAGAAACAAAAAACTTGACGATCTGGGTATATGAATTATGAATTGATAAAGGATCTTATAATAGAGAAGTATTCGGACCTAAGGCGGGAAGACATAGTTATCGATTCGGTGTATAGCGGGTTTAAAGAAAAACGATTCTTAATCGAGTTCTATACAACGATAATTAAGGATGTTCATGGAACACAAAGAGAGTTCATTAAAAGACAGAACTATATCTTTGGTATGGATGAATACAATCAAAGACTTACGCAGAGTATAAGAGAAAATAAGTTTAACGACTTAGGTATATAAATTACATGAAAAAAGGAGCCGCTACACTAACTTCGAAGGTCAGTGGTGGTCTCATTGCTTTTTTGCCAATGAATTTGGAATCAACATAGTCAAGATGTTCTCTTAGTATTTCATAGTATCTTTCGAACTCTTCCCTGAACTTTTCTTCCTGCTCTCTGTCAATCTTGAAGTTCCCTTGGCCATATGACAAAATGGTTGGATTCTCCACCTTTATAACAAAATCACGTAGACTCAAATTTCTTCTATTTAAGAAACCTCTAATATCTTGGCAATTTCTAACCGTAATGACTCTAATCTCTTTTTGTAAGCTTCCATCTGGAATACAAACAACTCTCAGTCTATATTCTACAGGAAATCCTTCATCTTCAAGAAGATATCCAATAGACCTAACATCTTCATAAAGTGCACAAACCTTATCAGGGTAAACGGTAATCGATTCAAATAGTTTAAAACTTTTTATGCGTTTCATTTAGTAGTGTTTTTTTGTAAAAGTAATCTTTAACTCTGCGATATCCGTCTCTGGATCTAAAGACTCAAGTATCTCGATTTCATTTCCAGCAGTCTTTTTCAAAACATCTTCTTCCATCCATGTCAATCCTTTCCCATTAGGATTTATAACCTCGGATACCTTTATACTATTTTTATAGAAAAAATAATATCCTTCGTCAATCATAAATGAAACAAAGTGGAGAACCTCGTCACGTAAGTCTTTCCATTTGTATCCAATAATCTCTAAATGAGAAGCATGAACAAACTCTTGTGTATCCACACCATGATTCAGAATCATATAAGTGTTTCGTCTTGGGTCAAACGAAGCCATATAAATCTCACCCCTATTTACAACCATATTAGTAATATTGGTAAAATTAGGGACAGTCAATGCTCTTACTTTGAACTTACTTATCTCAAAAGAAACAAAATCCTTTCCTAAAATCTGCTCTCCGCCGATTTCATATTCCACTCCTATATCCTTTAGAGGAAGAAGTATATCTTCTATATCATCACGGTCTACCAACTCTGTAGATTCAAAAATTTTGTATGTTTTTAAATATCTCATATTTTAGCAAAGATTATTTCAAGCATCGTAAAGCCAGGGTATCTTGGAGTGCAAGTGCATCCAGTACCTAAGATTCTCCCATCATCAGTCAACTGCAGTATTCCATAGTTACTTCTAACGTATATCTCGTAGCCTTCTTCTCCTGCCCAATCTTTAAGTCTAAAAAGAAAGTCTCTCATAGGTTCAACCATCGTGAAGTTGCTTCCTGATATTCCACTTCCCCGTCTGCTTCCATTGAATATCTCTACCTTTGCTTCTCCTAAAGATGATGGAGCCTTTCCCCATTCGACACCTCTTATCTTTACATTGAACCCTTCATCTTTAATCTCTTGACAAATGTCTTCTAAGTCCCATATCTGGTTAGATTCAAAAATCTTGTATGTTTTTAAATATCTCATATTACCACATTTTTGGTTCTAAATCAAGACCGTAGTCTTTAAGCAGCCATTCATGAACTATCGTTCTTATCTGTCTATCTTCCAATTTAAGAATTTCTCTGAAGAAACCCCATATCTTTTGAAAGGAAACATGAACCGATTTGTCCTGTGGGTCATCCTCGTAGTAGTAAAACACTCCGAAACCATTTCCTTCACTGTAGAATATCTGTTTACTTTCTCCTACATTCTTCTTTAGGTTCCTAACAAACTTCATCAATCCAGAAAACTTTTCTCTAAGCCACTCCAGTAAAAACGACTCCACCGACTCACCTGCACATAGTATGGCGACCTTTCCGGTATACCAATCTAGGTTGACGTTCCAAGAAACTCCCGTAGTTTCTTCTTTAAGGTGTTCTTCACACGCTTTCAAATCCTTAACATTAGGGGATTCTAAAAGTCTATATACTCTTATTCTATTCTTTAACTGATCCGACATTTGGACCTGAAGGTCTCCACCAATAAAGTCTACTTCTTCTAACTCACCTAAGTGAAGTCTAAGTATATCTTTAGCATCTTCTAATACATCACTGTTAAAGTCTTCGAACAATTTAATCCACTTCATATAGTATATATTAAATAAAAATATTATCTTTGAAGAAATGAATTTATAAATGGACGAACAGATAAGAATAGTAGTCGATAAAACAATCGACTTTATCAAAAGAGATGCCAACATAAATGGTAGCTTTAGATACTGGATCGACCATTTTGATGGACGTAATAAAGTATTCGACCAGGTTCTTTCCAAGAAGGACAAGTTCGATCCAAACAAAGGAAGCTTAAACGGATATTTCTCGACATTGGCAAGGCACTACATACTACTTATTTATAAAAAGGACCAGCAAAGTATTGAAACTATTATGGAAAGAGAAAGAAGAATAAACGAACTATTGGGAATATGAAAAGAAAAACATACATAGTTACCGGAATAATAATGAACCTGTTAGAAACAGCAATACCTTTACTATTCTTTCATGGGTGGAACATCTTATTCGCTTATCTTGTACTATTGGCTTATCTCCTGGTAATCGCAATTATTTACTTAGGTAACCATCGTGTACCTGTATCGTTTTGGTTTGACCAATATAAGAAGATATACCACGCAGACTTTGGAACTCTTTACACTGACATAATAGGAGACAATGGAGTAGACTACGTATGGATATACGAGCAGCGATGGTTTTATATGAAGAAGATAGCACAGATAGAATACTGTGAAGACATACAAACTTTAGTACATAGGATCAAATATAACTTAGATTCGATATACAAACAAAACCAAGAGAAATCAATAAAGAAGAATAGAACACACTTCAGGGAATGGGATGGTTATTTAGATACCGAATCAAAGAGAGACGATAAGTTAAACAAATTAGGACTATGAAAAGTTTTTTTAAATTCTTTTGGAAAGAAACAACAGTAAGAATATCGGATAATGAAGTATTAGAACTTGGTGGTTTCATTATTTCACTATTCATCTTCTTAGGTATTTTAGGTATAATTAAACTAATTGGTGTTCTATGAAAGATATTAAAGTAGGAGACAAGCTGATACCAGACGACGAATTCATCGCTTACACTGGTACAAGCGAGTTCGAAGTACTCGAAGTAAAAGAGTTCAAGTCAGACCTATTCATAGGTGGAACAGGACTCGATATAACACTTGGTGGAAACATCCCCATACACATGGCACACGGAGACTTCAGAGAGTACAGAACCATCAAAACAATAGACCACAAAGTAAACCCAGAACCACACGTAAGCAAAGGCTGGAACCTACACGGAAAATACTGCAGTGCAATTTTCTTCACATCAGAAGAACAAAAACAACAATGGACCAAAAGATACAGAGAGATGAAAATGAACAACTACCTGCATCTGGCTAGAAAATATGGATACGAAGGATGATAAAGAAAGGTGATAAGATAAAAGGATTCCAGTTCGACAAAGACAACTCAGCAAGGGTTGGATGGGAAGAAGCAATGTTACAATTCATCGGTGTGGAAGGAACCGTACATAAGATAGCGGAAGGACCTCATGGCGTAGGATCTAGAGTAGAGATACGATTCCCTAGACACTGGGATGGAGACTACAGCAATCCATCCAATAAGTCGTGGTCTAATACCATTGGTATGATGTATCCATTGGCGGAATGTCTACAGATACTAAGAGAAGAAAAACTTAAAGAGATAGGAATATGAGTGAGTTAAACGAAAGACAATGGCTTATTGAACACGGTAAGATCCAAGATGTTGGATCAAAAATAGTGTACCTCGACGAAAGAAAGACTGAAGTAATAAAGGCTTATAAGTTCGAGATAGAAGGTGGTTCAATAGTATTCAAGAAACGGCTTGCTGCTAATATGTTTACTAACATAGCTTGCTTTCCTTCAGAAGGAACTATCGTAAGAGAATATGTAGAGAATTAAAATAATGGGACTAGGTCCCACCCTATGCTAGGATAGGTAAACTTCAAGCATGACCTTGCCGCTCTGCTTGTTTCGCCTGAGGACGAGCGAGTCGATGGATACATTCACAAAGACGAATCGGCCTCTTTTTTATACGATGATAATATTCAATAGCATAAAGAAAGCAGAACACTATGTAAAGTTCTGTCAGAAGAACAGAGACTACTACAACGACGGGTACGACTGGAACGAGCAAACCACCTTTATAGAAGGCAACTTAGTTATACAGAGAAGTGCTGGAGACTCATGTGGGTGTGGATGTGATATGTACATTTACAATAGTAGGACCATCATAGGTAGAATAAAAGATAAGAGAACACAAGCACTAAGCTTGGTGTTGGGTAAATAATTTTAGCTTCTGAAATAAACTTCTTCTATCTTCTTGCGTTTTTTAGTATATTTATAAAATATTAAAACCTAATCATATGAAAGTATTCAAATACATTAAAGAAACGATTGATTTAAAATCAATCAAAAGAAAAAGACTGGAGATCTTCGATAGATTTACATGTGGTAAAATAACCTATGAAGAATACTCAGATGAAAGAAAGAAGTTAGAAGAAGAAATAAAAACTATTCAAAGATAGAACGAATCTCTTCTTTTCCTTTGTCTTTTAGAAGGCCCCATTTAACCATTAAACAATCTTCTTGAAACCAACATTCTACATTCGACTGACTGAAGATGCTTGGAATGTCTCTCATATATCCAATCGAGAAACCATGTTTACTTGGATCTAATACCACCTCTAAATTTTGAAGAAGAGTAAGTCTTTTATCATAACCTGGGAAGTAAGCATTCGTTGGTTTGTTTTTCTTGTGGACTGACGGAGACTGATACTTTGCCTTCGAAAAATCTGGGTACATCTTATCTAAACTTGATTTAAGTTCCGGCCAACTAACATCACTAACCTTCTTACCTTCATGCTTCTCAACTACTTCCATCACCGATCTAAACCACTCAATAAGAAGACCAGGATTCTCATATTTTTGTTCAGGATATAAGACTTTTGTTATCGACATGAATGCCCACCACATATCCACACTAGGTGCTATTCCTATCTTTGTAGTATCATAAGGAATAACTAAATAAGTTTCTTTACCCCTTGCTATACTTATTCTGGAAAACTTACTAGTACATATAGATTTGTTTCTCTTTGGATACTCTTTCCACGATTCTAAATTAGAAAGAACTAAGTTGTGGTAGTTACCTAAAGGAGAATAAGGAGCTATCCTCTCATGTCCCGCACTTACTGGATTGGAATATACCATATCACCTATATCAACCGACTTCCTAAAAAGAAAACTTTCCTTCGCTACAAATAAGTCATAGTCTGCAGATTTTAGGATCTCTAAGAAGTCACCACAATTTTTGTGAACAAGTTGCTTTAATTCTTCCTCATTTATTTCTCTTACCGGAAGTACACCACCTGATGGCCTGAATTCTTCGTAAAACTTTATCCATTTCATTACATTATATATTAAAAATAAATACATATATTTGTGTGTATAAAATATTCAAACAATGACAACATTCCTCTTAATACTCTACATGGGTTTATCTATAATGAACGGTATTGTAATACTGCGTAATAACCCCGAAGATGTAGAAGCAAAAGATATAGACCGTACTAAAGGGTTTCTTAAACCCTATACACTGACCTTTCTCGCTTCATTGATAGTGATACTATTCTTAATTGAAGTAAAAATCTTTATAGCACTACTCTTTATGATAAATGTTATTTTAGACCTACGCGTAAAAGCATAGAGACATGGATCTCCCCATGTCTGCTTTAAACTTTAATGTTTGGTGATGTGTATGGTGGAGTAACACCTCTTTTAACACATTGTTTTGACACCTGCCAACAAATTGTACTCGGAGTTCTTTCAAAGCCTTCTACGGCCTTTAATACACTCTGTAGGGTTGGTGTGTTTGTGATTGACTCATCGATAAAGATGTCTACTATTCTCTTCGCTGTTTGTGACCATTTGTTGTAAGGTCTTTTTTCTCTTGTTTCCATTTTTAAAAGTATTTATGTGTTTTAGATAATATAACAATACAATACCCAAAAAGAAAGCATTTTTAAAATTTTTTTCGAATTATTTTTATTAAATATAAATCCGTATATTTACTCCTATGGAAAAGACCTATAACATTCTTATCATGGACGATTCTGCCAATGTTCTTTGGATGGATCGTAACGGCGATTTCGTAGAAGATAGATTACAGTCAAAGATATTCTTAGATCAAGAATCAAAAGAAACCGCCAATAAACTAAGAGAAACCGGTGATTACATAATGGTGGGTAGATTCCCGGCAGACCTGGACTGGAAGGATCGAGAAGGTAGGGTCTTATATTGTCCAACTAAAAACAAATTAGAGTCTTTATTAGAGAAGTATTTAGAAAGTGAGAACTATGAAGAAGCTTGTGCTATAAGAGATCAATTAAAAAGCTTTGAGTAAAGATGGGTATTACAAAGATGTTGTAATGCCATTAGAAAAATGGAGATAAATTAGAATAAAAGAATTGGGAATATGAGAACATATGAAGAGTTAGTAACCGATTTTAGAAGTAGAGAAGATAAATGCAAATGGATTGATAAACTGTCAATAGAAGAAATTAAAGTTCTTAAAAATGGATTGATGGGTGTTGCTTTCACCGGTTTATGGGATTCTTGGATAAAATATATGGAAATGATTATACTTATAAAGATTGAATTAGAAAGAGAAAAGAAATTAAAAGAATTGGGAATATGAATATTAGAATATAACAAATGAAGACCAAAGATATAAAACTCTATATGATAGAAAGAGTTTTAGACTATTTAGACCGAAACAATAAACTGAAAATACATGAAGATTTTTTAGGGTATAAACCAAACCTTTATCTATTTAATAAACCAGTAATGCCTTTTATCATAACCAATATCTACTTCATAAAAGACATTTTAAACATAGATATTAAATCTAATGATGATTTCTATAATACATATAACGAACCTATCTTAGAAACGATAAAAATATCATATAAAGAAGAATGTTATGGGCTGAAGTCGGATCTAAAATATCTACTAAGTATTAAAGCTCTTAGGTGCTTAAGAGGAATATTATATACAAATCATATTGATTATGGCAGCAAAGTGGTCATACTACTCTAGCGAATGCTTCAGGTGTTCCGTTCCACTTGATAGTGACGAAAGGGACTTCACTATACCAATAGCAGATATTGATAAGAATCATTACCTCAGTCAGGTGATGAACGTAATGGTTTGTAAAGAATGCTATAGAGAATGGAAATTAAGAGAATTAGGAATACAATGATGGAAAAGAAACTTAATTATAGGAGACTTTGTCAAATACAGATCACATAGAGGTCAAATAATCGATATCATAGAGCCTTATATATGTCCTTATGGTAGATCTTCAGAACCCGGTTCGATAACCATAGTAAGAGAAGATGGTTCCGAGTTTATGGACTATCATTATGTATTCGAATTAGATATAGAGAAAATGAGGGATGATAAACTAAAAAAACTAGGAATATGAACGTAGGAGACTGGGTTAAGATAAGAAACATGGTAATGAAACCACACATTAAAATGAAGATAATAGAAATGAGGAGATACGTCGATCCGAACACATCCACCAACTTTGTTATCGATCAGGTTCGCGTGAGATACTATGATAAATGGTGGGTCAACGGAAAGGATATGTCTGGTTGGGAAAACGCATACGCATACGAATTGGACATACAGAGAATGAGAGATGAAAAACTAAATGAACTTGGTATATGAGAAAAAAAAAGCTTATGATTTGTAAATTTTCTAAAGGATGGGAAAATCTTATTACCATAGGAAAAACATACGAAATCATTTCTGGTGATACAGACTCAGTTGGGACAATAAGAAGTACCTACTTTAAATCAGACAATGGAAAAAATTACATCTTGGAAACAAAAGACATCATAGAAAAATATTTTATGACAATAGGTGAAATGAGGCATGAGAAATTAAAACAAATAGGAATATGAACAACTTTATAGGAAAACAATTCTTTTATATTAGTAGAAGTGATAATGAAATACTTTTTTATTGTAGTGATGGTTACATCTGGAAAATGTACCATGAACAAGATTGCTGTGAATCTGTTTACATAGAAGATATAGAAGGCGACATAGACGACCTAATAAACACGGAGATACTAAACGCCGAGGAAGTTTGTAATAGTGATCCAGACAATGAACATTATGAGTCTGTGACCTGGACCTTTTACAAGTTTGCAACTTTAAAGGGATATGTTACTATTAGATGGATAGGATCTTCCAATGGCTATTACTCTGAGTCGGTTGATTTAAAAGCTTTAGACTCCAAAGAAGAATGGAGGGATAAAAGATTAGAAGTTTTGGGAGTGTAATAATTAAAAACAAACTAATAAATAATAAATAATATGAATATGGAAGTTACAAAACAAAGGTTACAAATGATAACAGTAACTATAAAGAATCTAACATTGGTTGGAGAAAAAAATAATGAAAAATGTTATTCCGGTCTTTTGGATCTAAGTTTCATAAACTATACAAAAAGAAAGGATTCACATCCTAATTATTTCAATAATAATGTAAGAGGAACTTCGTTTGATATGCAAGCCACCAAGTCCAAAGTTTTACAAAACAAAACTATAAAAGGTATATATGAAACACTTGACAAAATATCAGAAGGTGAAGATCCAATAATTATGTTTGAAATGAATCAAGGAGGTTCATTAATGTGTGCACATATTGAAAAAATAGAAAATAAAAATGATGAATACCAAATAATATTTTCTAATGAGTTCCATGGTATAGGAAACGGACAACAGACAATATCAACTGCATATTATTGGAAAGAGAAAAATGAAAATAAAAATATAAAACCAGGAACTCTTGTTCAATTTAAGTTTTTTGTAGGATACTCAAAAGAGAAAAACAACTTAATATGTGTGGCGAATAATACAAACAAACCTGTAAAGAATAGTGACCTAATATCTAATGACTGGAAAGAGATTGCTGAAGAACTTAAAGAAAAGGGTATATTCTTAATAGATAAGAAAACCAAAACGGTAGATACACCAGATGGTACAACCCAAACAATAAATTTACATAAAGATTCATTTTTGACTAATCTTATTCCATCTTATCTTGGATCACCTTGGAGAGTAGGTGAACCGAATGTAGAGAATGATGTAACAGAAAGAATATGTGCAGATGATATAGTCGAAATAGAAAAACTTAGAGATGAATTTGATTCATGGTTTGAAAATAAAAAGGCACACTTAAAATATAAGTACGCAGATTATTTCAACGCACACCATTTGTCAGTTAAGTCAAGTCTAAGAAATCTGTTTGTTGGATTATACAATAATGGATTACCAGAAAGTAAATATACTTCATTTAAGAAATACCAAAATATTTCTGACAAAAAGGATATATCTGGTTTCTTTGACTTTTGTTTAAAGGCATTCAACCAAGCAAAGAATAATACTATAGCAAATATGACATCTCCAAAGAGTGAGAGTTTCTTCAAAACAATATGTAAATCATTTTCAGATATTATAAATGTTGAATATGATAAAACTATAAAAATTTAAAATTATGTATGATGAAAGAAATCGTAAGCGTGATCAGGCAAGTGGTTGTGCTTTGTTGGTCATTTATATTATAGTCGCAATAATTGCATTTATATGTTTAGGTCCTGAAGCTGCATTAAAATATTTGTCTAAGTAATACATTATTTTACTATATTTGTAAAAGTCAAGTGGCGTAATTGGCAAAAGCGCTGGTCAGTGGGTTTAAACACCTAACGGTAAAAATGGGTACCAGATATGCAGGTTCGAATCCTGTCTTGACTACTAAAAATAGTTCTTTACATAATAGATTTCTAGATATACAGTTTCACCAACCTTTAGGATATCTTCAAATGGTCTGTTTTTACCAAACTCAGTATATGAATACTTTGTATTACCATCATAATCCCAACAAAAAGATTTGAATCTATATCCCTCTGATTCCATATAGTCATTTACCCTAAATAAAGTATCTTTTATATTTCTCATTTTTAGAGAATAATTATCATATTTTGCAAACATATTCCCTATATTTATTGAAATCAAATCGATGTCTCCTCTTTTCGAATACTTTATTTTAAGTGGTAGCTCGGTATAAACTCCATTAGATACGAACTCGTCTTTCATCTCTTGAAATATGTCTTCTATTTCTAATTTGATGTTGTCAAATTCATTAGATTCAAATACTTTATACTTCTTTAGAAATTTCATACTTTATATATTATTTCTTATATTTGTAAAAACTGGGTTGAGGTACAACCAACGAAGTAAGAACGCAGAGACATAATACTTGAACGACTGATTGGTAAATAATATGAAAAGAATATTCAGGGAAAATCTTATAAAGGATGGGTTCACTCCAGGGAAGACCTACAGAGTTTTGAGTATATCGTATACATACTCTTTAGAATGCTATCAGGTGATTGACGACCACGGTATTCATGTCAGTGTAGCGGCGAGAATCTTTAGGGACCTCAACACACAAGAAAGAAGGGATAAACAACTATCGATCTTACTCGAGTGACTATGATAAAAAGAGAAGAGAAGGCATTGTACTACTATGGTCTTATGACGAAAGACATACAAAAAGAATGGCTCCAGGAATTCAATAGGTCATATCATGCAAAAGAGGGAACAAGTTTAGAAACCTTTCTCAATAGATGGCGCTTTGACTTCCAAGATTTCATTTCGGGTTCATTTGATTGGAACACAACAAGAAGAGGAATCGAATGGTGGGAAGACTATGCAAACACGGATGAATCTATAATCCTTTCATGGAAGAGAGAAGAAAAACTAAACGAACTGGGAATATGATATGGCTGATGTGTATGAATGTCACTGAAGGATACGAAGGACTTCTAACAAAGGGAAAGATATATAGAGGCGAAGAAAATGAGATGTTTTACCATTCTGTTAGTAACGACAGAGGTGGAAACAAAGATCAATACTTGAAGTGTGGAGACGAGTTAGATTATATATCACCGTGGGTTATATTTATAAAACTCGAAAACTGGAGAGAAAGACAGATAAATGATCTATATTTGTGAATACTCAAAATATAAAACTAAATAAATTAGGTATACACGATGGGTAGAAAGAAAAGAGAACCAATCATAGAAGCGGCGTTCAGAGAATATTTAAACGATAGTTTCAAAGAGAGCAGAAAGGTCGTAAAGGATTCAGGCAAGACCGTTCCGAATCCTCACTTTTGGGACCAAGGCCAGTTCCTTGGCATAGAAGGATACGACAAGTACGGAAATATCGTATACAAAGAAACACAGCCTGGGACAGATCCAAGTTTTGAATACCACATCATATCCATTGCAGTTCACTACGAAGGTTACAAGCCATACCACGACAGATGGATGGCTATAGAGAAAAGAGAAGAAAAACTAAAACAACTTGGTGTATGAAAGTAATCGCCAAAAACGACGGACCTATTTTTGAAAAGTGGGACGGCACCAGAGAAAGACAAGGACTTAAAGAAGGTAAAGAATATGAAGTGATTGAATGGGCTTATCAAGATGAGCCTGGACATTGGGTTGTTAGAACCGACAACTTCTTAAACCCAAAGGAACCAAAATTATTCATAAAGGTCGTAAACGAGTTTGGAAGACAAGCAGACTATTGGAACGACTACTTCTTATCCAGTGAAGAAATTAGAGAAATAAAACTCATGAGTTTAATTGACGAATAGTATAAAATAAAAAAAACAGGCTTATGGCCTGTTTTCTTGTTTTACTAAAAAAAAGTACTATGAAACTTTAATAGTTCTGTAGTTTGAGTTGTTAGCTTGTTTTGTTAACAATACAGTTAAAACTCCGTTCTCATACTTAGCTCTTGTCTCAGTAGTGTCTACATTTGTAGGAAGAGCGAAAACTCTTGTGAATGGAGCTGTGTTGAACTCTCTGTAAGAATAGTTAACATTCTCAGTTCTCTCAGTTGTAGCTTTAACTGTTAAGTTGTTATCGCTAAAAGAAACTTCAAAAGAATCTCTTGTGTATCCTGGTGCTGAAACCTCTAAAACATAGTTCTCAGTAGTCTCGTATGCGTTAACTAACGCTGGAGTAGGAGTGTTGTTTGTGTAAGTAGTAAGCCCTGCAGTAAAAGGGTTAGCGTTGAACGGTGTTGTAGGTGTGTTAGACCAGTTTAACGTGTTCCAGTAGTTGCTTGGGTTCCAAGTGTTGTTTTTCATAGTTTTATTTTATTTTTTCTGTTTTATAGATAAAATATCAAAAAGTTTAAAAATAAATCGTATTTTTAACATATAAACGAAAAAGAAATGGATTTAGAACTGATAAAACTTATGACCGTATCAATAGCATTGAACGGTATACTATATGATCTGGACTTCCCCAACTAAAAATTTAATAAAAGCTGATATGACACTACTAAAAGAAATCGAAGTAAATACTATTCTTGAGAGAACTATTCAAGAAAAAAGAAAGTATAAACCCAGAAACACTAAAATACATTCAGTGACAAAGGGTAAACATAAAGGTCCCAAATATACCGAAGATGAAGTAACCGTATTATTATACATGACTTTATTCCCTGAAGTTAAAATAACTGCAGATAAAAACATAACCACCATATCGGAAGTATTCAATAGATCCGAAGGTTCCATATCCATGACATTGTCAAATGTCAAAACAGTTCTTTTCAATACCGGTAAACTAAAGAACGCAAGTAAAAATATCAAAACGGTATGTGATAGATTTAAAAACACATCAAAAAATGAGTTTAGTGCCATTGTAGGTAACATACTTAAAAAGTATGACTATAATATTAGATAATCACTATTTTTCGTTATATTTGTAAAATATAACCCGGATCAACACATGGAAAAATTCGACATAATAAAAGAGTCACAATTAGCTGAAATAAAGTTTGAGCGTCTTTCACAAATCAAAACATACGCGGTATTCGACCTGGACGAATTCTTTATCTATAATGAAGGAATACTACACTCACTAACCGGAAACGGCAAAATAGATGTGTCTGAGCTAAAAAGAGACATCATAATAGGGAACCTATTAGATCAAGTACAAGATGATGGTACTCACTTTGTGGCGGAGTTTGAAAGTATGGATGATACACTTGACTTCTATAATAGATGGAAGAGATAAATACTATGAATAAAGGTGATATATTAGAAGCGGTTACAGAACCAAACTTCATAATAGAGGTTATAGATTTAGATGAATCTAAACTTGAAATCTTTGTTGGAAAGGTGATCCAATTTCCCGAGAAATCAAATAGATGGGCTAACACACAAACTATTGGTAAGATAGGTAGATACCTTACCAGAGATTTTATACCATCGATTGTGGCAAGCAGAGATTTTAAACTAAAAGAAATTGGTCTATGAGACACTTAAAAAGAATAATATTTACCTTACTTGGAATAGCGTTCATCATAGGACCTGTTTATGGCACGCTATTTGAAATGACACACGCAGATAAATTTGAAGCTACGATTGGTAATGTTATAGGAATGACCTTTATAGGAATATTATTAACCTTTCTTATTTGCCTTATAGGTGCACTCATAAACAAACTCTTTGAAGATAGTGGAATAACAATCTTCACTGCATTCTTCATGGTTTCCTTTCAAAAGAGAAAGAAACTATATCACTCTACTATGGGACAGTTTGAACTAATCATCGACGAAGATGATCTGGAAGGAATATTGGTTAAGCAAGGATTCTTCCACTGTAAAGAAATAGCCAAGTTTGATTTAGAACGAAAAAACTTTATGGAGACCATAAAGCAACATCTGGATTCTAAATACAAAGACGAGATAGCAGAAAAAGAAGAGAGTAAGAGAAAGCGAGAACTCGTAGGTGAGATAATGAAAGAAGAAGGGTACCTGGATGTAGTGGCAAAGAGAGACGATAAGATAACCAAGCTTGGAATATGAATGAGACAGGTTTTATAGTAGTATATGTAGGTAGGACCGGCGGCAGCGAATTCCACTATACAATATCGGTGATAGGTTGATGGTCACCAAAGTAACGGTATCTACCACCACGGGCACTACATACTATGCAGTGACCGACGGGAGGACCAAAGGTGCTTGGTACGATGCAAAACTATTCAAAAGACTAGACGACATACGTGCAGAAAGACTGGATGAAATTGGAATATAAATCGATTATTTTAGTGTAAATGAAATTTGTAAATGATAAAAACTCGGGATTCTTTCATTAAAGATACCTTTTTTATAATCTTTTAGATTTATCATAAAATGACTATTAGGATCTTCAGGTGTAGAATAAAACAGATTTAAAATAGTAAAGTTTTCACTTTCCATATAATCAGTCATCCTTTCAAAAACTTCCTTTACATCATCATAGGCAAAATTAGATTTAGCAATACCACCAATAAATACTTTTATTTTATCAGGGTTAAGAACACCAGTTCCTTTTATCTCACGAAGGTCTACAAAATAGCCTAAATCCGATAGTTCTAATAGAATATCATTTAACTCAGCAATAATATCTTCATTAAAATAAGATTCAAATAGTTTATATGATTTTAAGTATTTCATAGAGTATATATTAAAAGAAAATCCGTATATTTGTAATGTCAATGAGAACATCGAAGACGGGTTCAATAAAATAACTAAATTTGTTAAAAGTACTGGGAATATGAAATGGGTTTGTAACAATGATGAGTCTAATGAACTTTGTGCTCTTATAAAAAAGTTTGATAGACATAGGTCTGAATATACAAAAGTAAATCATATAGAATTTGCAAAACAAGCCATATCAAAAAGAATGGTGGTGGGAGACCCAATGATTCAAGTATTAGCAAACTGTGTAAAAATAAATGGTTCTGATTATATTTCAACTGGAACCAGATATGTTTATGAAGGTGAAAAGCTTTATGATGAAATTTTAGGATGGTATAATAATCGTTTACAAAAATTCAGAGAAGACAAATTAAGAGAAATTGGTATATAGTTTTGTCTATTTTTATTGATGAGTCTCTTGATCCAGTCTTAATGCGTTGTTCATTATTCCTTCTATATTAACATTGTTAAGGTTGTAATTACTACTTAACCAATCTTTTGTGATACCTATTGTCATTGAGTCTTCAAAACAAAAATACTCATCAAAAAATGACCAGATTGAGAAATAACTAACATAAACTTTATTATTATTAATATTATAAAAAATTATATTGTTACCTGGGTTATATCTATAAAGAATACAACCATGATCTTTATCCTTAACCTCTTCCATATTGGAATAGTTAGTATTTAACCAATCTATACATGTCTCTCTTATTGGTTTATCACTAACTATAATACTTTTTGAAAAAAATAAATAGAAATAACCTTCTTCTTCTAACCATGATTTTAAATGGTTTATATCCTCTTCACTAGGTTCTTCAGTAAATCCAAATAAACGAAACATAGAAGTATCTTTATACTTCTCAGGAAAAGCAACTTCATAAACTCCAATTGGATCCAAAGCAGATGTTACAATCCATTTAGGATCTTCACCTCCAAAATTTTCAAATAATTTAATGTATTTCATATTCATATATGCCTTCTCATCATTATAAGCAGGTTGCTATTTTTGTCCCCACGTGGAATACCTCGGTCGTGACCGCCACCAGGCCATATGCCTCGTCCAGCCAGTCCTCTACCACGGCGCCTATCCCT
>JACCDX011709094.1_pt1 | contig 33556 bp, 38 predicted proteins | sample 7449681 | NCBI WGS metagenome assembly JACCDX01 (sample SAMN15323450, study PRJNA562643) | freshwater metagenome | isolation source: river surface water | place: USA:Blue River Watershed | collected 2017-08-18
AAACATCAGAAAAAAATGTATTTTTAGCAGTAAATGCTGCAAGATTTGCTTTATTAAAATTGGCACTAGACACAGGGTATAATCACGGAGACTTTCATAAAAACAATATTTTAATAGAAGAAAATAATACCTATTTTATATCAAATGATAATTCTCCAATCAATATATCTCCAATGTTAATCGACTTTGGCAACACAATAAAAATAGAACCAAATATATTACAATTGATAAAAACCGAAGTAAATAATAAAAATTATACGAGGGCTTTATCTTATTTATGTAGTCCAATAAAATCAGATTTTTATGTAAGTAATGAAAGATATTCGGATAATTATGGATGGGTTTGTGGAAATTATAATTTAGACTTAAATGAAAATTTGAGAAAATATGAGGAGGTTTATGGGAAGTTACATAATGGGATTCCTTTTGGATTGGAAAGCGATGTAAATACAAAAATAGATTTATTGTTCCAAGAAAAAGAAAATGCTATAGATAAAATAGTTGCTAAAATGAATTTACTACATTCTCAAAACCCAAATAAATATCCATTATTACCATTATCTAATGTTACTAAAAACCAGTTTTATAATGGAATGATTGGGGGTAGTCGAGGAAAATTAAAAAAAACTAGAAAAAATAAAAGAAAGAAAAACAAAAAATCAAGAAAAAATAAAAAGTATTTGAAACGATAAATAAAATAAAGTAGTTGTATAATATATAATTACTTTATGAAGAAGAAACAATTAAAAGGAACGACATTTGAACAAAATGGATGGAAATATATATCTATTTATGGAAAACCGAGAGAACGAGGATATGCTTATGGATATTTTTGTGCAAATGACTTTAAGGATATCCAAAAAACATTACATTTTCTAATGATGGAAGCATACGGTAAAGAATGGAATTTTTTTATTGATGAAATATCAAAAGGATTTAAAAAACTAACTGAAGATGAATTCCCTGAATTATATGAAGAAATGTTGGGTATAACAGAAGGGTTAAATGCTGGCAATTGTAAAACAACAATTGATGAAATAATTGCCTGGAATTTTTATTGTTCTATACCTTATTGGTATTCTATTATATCAGATTCTCGTGTGGCAAAAGAAGGTGGTGCACCTGATAGATGTAGTGCATTTATGGCAGTGGGTGATTGGACAGAAGATGGCAAAATAGTATGTGCACATAATTCTTTTACCGAATTTATAGACGGTCAATATTCAAATGTAATTTTAGATATCAATCCTGAAAAGGGATATCGAATGATTATGCAAACATCACCTTGTTGGATATGGAGTGGAACCGATTTTTTTGTAACATCAAGAGGTATAATTGGAACAGAGACAACTATTGGCGGATTTATTCCTTACGAAAAAAAGTTTCCAATTGGATATAGAATTCGTAAAGCAATGCAATATGGAGATTCATTAGATGATTATTGTAAAATACTGTTACATGAAAATTCAGGAGATTATGCAAATTCATGGTTATTTGGAGATACACATTCAAATGAAATTTTACGAATAGAATTGGGTTTAAAATATCATAATATAGAGAGAACCAAAAGTGGATTTTTTATAGGGTTTAACGCGCCATATGACGAACGTATTCGTAATTTAGAAGTAAATAATTCAGGATTTTATGATATAAGAAGACATCAAGGCGCAAGATTAGTTAGATTAGGTGATTTGATGGATGAACATAAAGGTAAGATAAATATAGATATTGCCAAACAAATAATATCAGATCATTATGATGTTTATTTAAAGAAAGATAATAATCCTTGTTCAAGAACTGTTTGTTCTCATTATGAATTAGACGCAAGAGAATTTATGTCCCAAGAATCTAGACCGAAACCGTATGCACCACGTGGTGCAGTTGATGGCATAGTATGTGATACCAAATTAGCGAAAAATATGTCTTTTGTGGCAAAATTTGGATCTTCATGTGATGTGCCATTTAATAAAGATGAATTTTGTAAAAAACATCGACAATATGAAAAGTTTTGTCCATATTTAAAAAATAGACCTGTTCAACCATGGACAGAATTTTCAATAAATACTAAAAAAAGACAGTCAAAAAGACAACAAAAAATAAGAAAATCAAATAAAAAAATAAGAAATTCAAAATCAAATAAAACTAAGAAAAGAAAAGAATAAACATATAATTTAGATTTTTCTACTTTTTCTTATGTTTTTTTTACTTTTTCTCCTATTTTTTTTACTTTTTCTTCTATGTTTACAATTAGTTCTATGTTTACCACCTTTATAGCCTTCAAAAGGTTCCGTATTCATATTCAATACTAACCTTCTAATTTCTGACGCCCATTCTTCATCACTGTGTATACATAAATTATATATATCTTTTGCCATTTTTGACTTAAACATATTTTCTATACAATTTATATATGTTGACATTAATACCTTTTTTTTACCTTCATTATCCTTATAAATATAAGGATCATTAGTTCTATCTTTATTAACATAAAATTTAGTTTTTGGGGAAAATATTTGATATATTCGAACATACTTTGCGTCAGGAGGATGTTCTGACAATACATCAAGATATTCAATATCATCATTATCTATAAGTACATCAACTTCTGGAGATTCTTTAATATCGTTTACTATTTTTAAATACTTCTCATCACTATATCTTTGCACATAATTTTCCAATATCATTGCATTATAATAATACGCAACTAATCCTTGTATAATATCCCTCTTATTATAATCTAATTTGCTTTTTTCACGAATAATATTATAACATTTAATCAACATATTAGTTTCATCTTCATTACAACAACCAGTAAATTCTTCTAAATCATCTGGAATATGTTTATTGTACCATTTTTTTATACATTCATTTAAGTTTATTGACTCTCCAATAATCATTGTTTTTATATTAATTGTTTCCATAATATATTATTATAATATAATTTATTTAATAGATTCTATTTTTTTATTCATCATTATTAATGATTCTTTTTAATTAGAATATAAAAATATATAATTATTATAATATAATTGATGGAAACAAATAAAGATACTATATCTTGGCAATTAATTGATAAATATTTTAAGGATAATCCAAATTGTTTAGTGGCCCATCATTTAGAGTCATTCAACGACTTCTTTAAAAATGGTATCAAACGAATTTTCCATGAAAACAATCCAATTCGATTTATTCAGAGAGAAGAAGATGGAATTGACGCAAATAAACGCAATGAATGTATGTTATATTTAGGTGGTAAAAACGGTAATAAAATTTATTATGGAAAACCAGTTATTTATGACGACAATAATGCACATTTTATGTTTCCAAATGATGCAAGACTACGTAATATGACATATGGCATAACTATACATTATGATGTAGAAGTTGAGTTTATATATTATGTAGGAGAAGAAAAGCGAACACATTTGATGGAATTAAGTAAAATATTTTTAGGTCGTTTTCCAATTATGCTTCAATCTGAATTATGTATATTAAACACTATGTCAAAAGAAGTTCGATTTAATGCAGGTGAATGTCGTAATGATTATGGTGGATATTTTATTATCGACGGTAAAGAAAAAGTCATCGTTCCACAAGAAAAATTTGCAGATAATATGCTTTATATTAGGTCTTATAAAAGTGATGAAATTTATAGTTATTCTGCAGAAATCAGATCTGTCTCCGAAGATTCATCAAAACCTATTCGAACAAGTGCTGTAAAAATGGTCGCGCCATCGCCCAGTTTATCAAATAATCAAATAGTAGTTTCGGTGCCAAATGTGAAGAAACCAGTCCCTTTATTTATTTTGATGAGAGCGTTAGGTGTAATATCTGATAAAGATATTATAAAAACATGTATTTTAGATATAGATAAGAATGAATCTATGGTCGATTTATTTATTCCATCTATTCACGATGCAAATAAAATATTCACACAAAAAACAGCCCTCGAGTTTATATCTCAATTAACAAAACGAGGTACAGTGTCAAGTGTTATAGAAATTCTCTCTGATTATTTTTTACCACATATCGGAGAGATGAATTTTTTAGATAAAGCATATTTTGTAGGTTATATGGTATATCGTCTCTTAAAAGTATATACAAAAGAAGAAAAACCAACCGACCGTGATAATTTCAGATTTAAGCGTATTGAGTTAACAGGAACACTTATATATGATTTGTTTAGAGAATATTACTTAATACAAAAAAAAGACATCGCACGTAAAATCGACGAAGAATACTATTATCATAAAGGTTCATATAAAGAAGATGATACATTAACACATAAAGAAAAACAAACATTGAAGAAAAAACAAAAAACAAAAGAAATTAGTGAAGATAATAAATATAATGATAATTTTATTAGTCTTATTGAATCTAATGTAAAGTCGTTTTTTAAAGACAGAATTGTTGAACAAGGATTTAAAAAGGCATTTAAAGGTAATTGGGGATCAGAAGCACATACTAAACGTTTAGGGGCAGTACAAGATTTAAATAGACTAAGTTGGTATACATTTATATCACATCTTAGAAAAATCAATTTACCATTAGATTCTAGTGCTAAAGTTGTTGGTCCACGTTTATTAAATTCAAGTCAATGGGGATTTATCGATCCAATTGATACACCAGATGGTGGTAATATTGGACTCCATAAACATCTCTCTATAAGCACATATATAACAAGTGGATCGTCTGCGTTTCCAATTATTAAATGGATTAGGACAAATACTCCTTTACGTTTAATTTTAGAATGTAGTTCTGAGCAAATAGTAAATAGTTCAAAAGTATTTGTTAATGGTTCATGGGTAGGTATTATTGATACTCCTATTGAATTGGTCTCTTTACTTAAATTATATAGACGTAATGGAATTATTCCTATTTATACTAGTTTATCATTTGATATTGAACATAATGAAGTACATATATATACTGATGCCGGACGATTAACTAGACCTATTTACTATATTGAAAACGGTAAATTAAGTTTTCAAAGGAAAGATTTGATTGATAAACTAGAGAAAGGTTCTATTCATTGGGAACAAATTATATCAGGATTTATGAAAAAAAGCGATGAACAATTTCATACAAAAAACAACATAATATATGAATTGAAACAATTATATCCAGACATTGGTGAAAATAAGGAGGATATTTTTACAAAACTTCAAATAAATAAAGCCCTTGTTGATTATGTAGACACATCAGAAGAAGAATCTGCATTAATTGCCGTAAATGTGGAAGATTTAAAGAAAAATAAATATTATACACATCTTGAAATAGATCCTTCTTTAATTTTAGGTGTGATGGTAAATTTAGTTATTTATCCAGAACATAATCCAATTACACGTAGTTCTTTTTCATGTGGACAAAGTAAACAAGCAGTATCAGTATATCATTCCAATTATCAAATGCGAATTGATAAAATGGGTGTCGTATTAAATTATGGTCAAATACCACTTGTAAAGTCAAGATATTTAGAATATATTAATAATGAAGAACAACCTTATGGTGTGAACGCAATAGTTGCAATTATGTGTTATACTGGATATAATGTAGAAGACGCTATTTTAATAAATGAGGGGTCATTGTTACGTGGTATGTTTAGAACAACTTATTATTCTATGTATGAGGCGAGAGAAGAAAGTTCAAAAGTGTCCGGAATGAATAATTCAAAATTCGCAAATATTGAAAAAAATAATGTTATTGGTAAAAAGAAAGGATATGATTATAGTTTTTTAGATGATTATGGGTTGATTAAAGAAAATACTGAATTAAATGATAAAATGATATTAATTGGTAAAATTAATTCTAATTTAGCAAATAAAGAATTATGGATTGATGATTCAGTTAAACCCAAAAAAGGTCAATTAGGTTATGTAGATAAATCATTCATTACTCTTGGAGAAGAAGGATTTAATATTGCCAAAGTTCGTTTGAGAGAAGAACGAATTCCAGCTATTGGTGATAAGATGGCTTCGAGAGCAGGACAAAAAGGCACGATTGGTCTTATTATTCCAGAAGCAGATATGCCATTTTTAGAAGATGGTGTGCGTCCAGATTTAATTATTAATCCTCATGCTATTCCGTCGCGTATGACTATTGGTCAAATTGTCGAAAATTTATTAGGTATTGCATGTGTAAGTTATGGTGCATTTGGAGACTGTACTGCATTTCAAGTAAAAGGTCCTAATTATGATATATATGGACCAATGCTTACAAAAGCCGGATTCAATCACACAGGAAATCATGTATTATATAATGGAATGTCTGGAGACCAAATTCAAGCGAATATTTATATGGGTCCTACATATTATATGAGATTGAAGCATATGGTTAAAGATAAAATTAATTACCGCGCGCGTGGTCCAAATCAACAATTGACTAGACAACCTGTACAAGGTAGAGCCAATGACGGTGGGTTACGTATTGGGGAGATGGAACGCGATGGAGTGTGTGCACATGGAATGGCGTATTTTTTGAACGAGTCGTTTTTAGTTCGTGGTGATGAATATTATATGGCTGTTTGTAATAAAACAGGCGCTATATCTATTTATAATGAAAGTAAAAATTTGTTTTTAAGTCCTTATGCTGATGGACCAATCAAATTTCATACAAATCCTGATGGCACCATGGCCATACAAAATCTAACAAAATATGGACGCTCTTTTAGTTTAGTTCGAATTCCATATTCGTTTAAATTGTTGATTCAAGAACTTCAAATTATGAATGTACAAATGCGTATTATTACAGATGAAAATGTAGATCAATTAATGAGTATGTCTTATTCAAATAATATATCTAAATTGTTGCATAAACCTGAAAATCAAACAAAAGAACAAATTGAAAGAATGATCCGAGATTTCATATTCCAAACTAACTTAATTAGCAAATCGAATGCACCTCAGCAAATTATAGAACAACCTGAAATGCCTGCACATGTTAATGAAATTCAAAGTGAACAACCATCTCAAGTCAAACCAACTATAAACTTTAATCCATTAACTGATAAAGAACAGGCTGAAATACAATATTATAAACAAAATCCAATTACATATTCAAATTCCGAATCCAATTCTCCCCAATATGTTCCTGGAAGTCAATCTCCACAATATGTGCCTGGAAGTCAATCTCCTCAATATGTGCCTGGAAGTCAATCTCCTCAATATGTGCCTGGTCAAAATACTGATACAGACAATACAAATAATTCATCTATTTTAGAAGTACCAAATGAAACATCCGAGACAACTGAAAAATCAAAAGAAGATAATCAACAAAATGACGAAGATAAAAAAGAATCAAGTGAAGGAACAACGGAGGGTATTAAGAAAATAACTATTTAGATAAAATTGAAATAAAAATATTAGATTATGATTATATTATAATATAATATGGTAACTACAAATACGAGTGTTCTTATTTCTCAAATTTTCAAGTCGAGAAAAAATGTATTAGACCTTATGGATAAGCAAGGTTATGATATTTCAGGATATTCTAATTTTAGCGTCAGTGAAATTAATGCAATGAAATTAAATAACCAATTAGATATGTTATTAGAACAAAAAGATGATGAAAAAACAGTTGAGAAAAAAAAAGTATATATTCGATATTATTTAACAAAGACAAGTATTCGTCCTGCAAATTTACATGAAATGATTGACGATTTATTTATATTATCAGAAACATTAAAAAAGAATGATATGTTATATATTATTATTCAGGATAATGTCAATGAAACAATGATAAATGAATTGAAAAATATCTGGGAAAGAGATGGAATATTTGTCGTAATTGAAAATATCAAGTGTTTACAGTATAACATATTATCACATGTAACTGTTCCTGAACATATTGTAATGAGCGAAGACGAAGTTAAAAGTGTAATGATAAAATATAATATAACAAATCTTAATTTATTACCTGAAATTTCTAGATTCGACCCTGTTTCGCGTGCAATTGGATTAAGACCTGGACAAGTATGTAAAATTATTAGATTTAGTGAACCTGCAATCAAATCTGAATATTATAGATTATGTGTATAAATTGTTGGTGCCAAATGTGAATATTCATTTTTAATTTTTATGTAAAATTTGGATTTAAACATATGTTATATATTATTTATATCTTATGGAATTTGCAGAACCATATATTTCAGGATTTACTATTTATAGTAAAAGTGGATGTCATAATTGCACAAAATTAAAAAATATATTACACGAATATTCACTTTTTTTTTTAGAAATTGATTGTGATAAATATTTAATTGAAGAGAGAGATAGATTTCTCTCTTTTATTCGAGATAAAACAGGTAAACAAATTACTACATTTCCAATAGTGTTTTATGAAGGAAAATATATAGGTGGTTATAATGAAGCAGCAACACAAGTTGAAAAATTATTGGTTTCATTCGATGAATAAAAGAGTATTTATCTAAATATTTTGTATATATATAATAATGGAATTAGAACAATCAAATGAAGTGTTTATCGAACCATCAGTATTTAATGAAAAAATAAATCAAATGAATGGAAGTATTGATTTGCTTTTAGAAGAATATAAAAAGATTTGTATTCTCTCTAAAATGCATCCAGCAAATCAAGAATATCAACAACAATATGAAAATATGAAGTCAGGATTAAATCATGTTCAGTCTACATTATTATCTATTTCAAACGAAGTACAACAAAATATAAATAAATTAAATCGAGAGTTATTATTGTTAGATGCAGATATAAAAAAAGAAAAAGAACTGAATAAAGAATTAAAGAAAAAAATAGGTTTTATGGAAAATAAAACAAATGCTGCATCTGAAATGATAGACGATTATAACCAAATATATGACGAAAGATATTTACGTAATTGGGGGTTGGGATTAAGTACATTATTATGTATTTTTACAATTGGTTCAATCTTCAAAGTTTAAATTTTCATTTTATTATGTATAAATATATTAAAATGCTTTCAGTCTTTAAAAACAATGGCAGAATGAGTGCATCATTAAGCGAATACTGTAACTTATCTATCCAAAGATCAATCAAAAAAATATCTCAACAATCACCCTTAGAGAGAAGTTTAATAATTCAAACAAATGAATTGAATACATTAACTTCGAATAAACTGTATTCCTTTTTATTTTTTCTCTCTATGTCAACAATGACATTCTGGTTTTGGAAAAAGAATTATTAATATTATATATAGATGAACAACACCAATACTATAAAAACACAATCAAAACCCCAAAATAAAGATTATTCAAATATTATGGATTTAGAAGAATTACAACAAAAATATAGTGTTCTTTTAATTAAATATAAGCAAGCAGTTACTAATTATGTTAATTATGCAAATACTGATAAAACATCAATGATAAGTATTCCAAATTTTGCTTATCTAGGAAAAAGTAGTGCTGGAGAAACGGATGTTAATACAATACAAGATTGTGAAGCAGTTTGTTCTTCAAATTCAAAATGTACTGGTGCTACATTTATTTCAGGAAAGTGTAATATTAGAACAGGTGATTCATCTATTATTTCGTCAACAAGCGATAGTTATGCTATTATTCCAAAAAACAAACAATTATTAATGAATATGGAAGATATAAATAAACAATTATTAGAATTAAATGCTAAAATATCTAAAAAAATAAAAACAAGTCAACCAATGTATGACGAATTAAAAAAACAACAATATAAACAAAATATTGAATTAATGAAGAGTTATAAAGAATTGGAAGAAGAAAGAGAGAATATAATATATCTAATGAATCAATATGAAACTTTAGAGACATCTGAAAATACAAATCAAATAAGAACTAATCAACAATATTATATTTATATATTATTAACATTATTAGCAATAGCAATAACATTTCTATTAATAAAAGTGTCTATTCCAGCTGGAAATAATGCAACTATACACAGCAACACATTTATGTATAAAAATTAGCGGAATTCCTCTAATTTATGATCGGACATTATATTGTTTTCTTTATATTTATATATAATGTCTTCGCAAATGGAAATGCTTGGAAGTAAATTCAATAGTTTAATTAGTCAATACCAAGATACATATCAAGATTTTATGAATACAATTCAATCAAATACTAATACTTTAACAAGTGTGTCAAATTATGCATTTATCGGTCAAAATAATATAAACACCATTCAAGGATCATCTATAAATGATTGTTTATCATCATGTACATCTACATCATCTTGTACAGGTGCAACATATGATGCAACTTCAAATATGTGTACATTAAGTAGTGGAAATGGTAATATGGTTGCTTCAAAAAATCAAACTGCTATCGTAAAACAAGCTCTTTATTATAGTAATCAATTAAAACAACTTAATGATGAATTGACTAACATAAATAATCAAATGCTTCAATCTATGAATTCAAATCTAACTAATTATTCTAAAACACAGCAAACAACAAATGATAAAATAAATACATTAAATAAAAATTATAAAATATTGAATGAAGAGAGAACACAAATAGAAGAATTAGTCAGAGAATATGAAACATTAAATTCTGCATATGAAAATGGAAATATTCATGTCACATCTAATTATTATTTATATATTATATATTTAGTAATTGCAATTGGGTTGGTTATAGTATTATTAAAAATAGGAACTACTAGTAATCAAATGGGCGGAGGAGGAGGAGGACATATAAAAGTGTCTCCTTTACTTTTACTTTTTTTAGCAATAGTCATTGTCTTTAATGCATCTGTAAAAAAAAATGTATAGATATAGATATAGATATAACAAAATTCTAATTTTTAACATTCATAATGAAAAGATGTTTTAATACTTAATTATTTAAATTATAATACTTAATCGTTTAAGTATTTCATTTCAATTTTTTATATCTCGCCATTTTTTATATTCACTATTAATAATTAGAGGTATTGCAATTGGATTTATATAAATAAATAATCCACAAAATCCATAACCAATCGCCTTTATTTTATTTTTATTTGATTTATTTTCATAACTTTCATAACCTCTATAAAATCCCAATCCACTCCATAATCCTAATAATGTTTTAGTTATGACACCTTTCATATATATAATAATATTTATATATCTTTATATATTTTTTAATATTTTATGTATTGTTTTTTGTAATATTCATTGTTACTAATACAGTTCCTGCTGCTAAAATGCTCCAAAATAAATATTCATAATTTTTTTTAAGAACAATAATATCACTTTCTTTAAGAATATTTTGTAATCCACCAGTTGTTGACGTCGCTACATTTTTAATTTGAGAATTTGTATCTTTAATTGTCTTGATATATTTATCCAATTCTAAACTGTTTTTAGTTGATTGACTATTGGCATTAGATATTCCTTGCCCAAATTTACCTGTTAAACTATTAATCTGACTAGATAACATTGTTAGTTTGGTTTGTAGTTGGTCTAATTGTTGTGTTTGAACATTATTAGACGATTTGGAAATTCCATAAGAAGTATCGTCTGACATATCACCTTTATTTATGTAATTTTGAAAACTATATGCGTCTGTTGTATTTACTTTTTGTGATACACCTTTTGGCGGATTAAGTGGAATTCTATTTTTAATATAAATATCTGAAGTATTAGAACCAGTCATACTACTTGTTCCATAAGGATACATATTATCATTTTTTAAATAACATACAGAATTTGTATTATCATAAACAAATCCAGCACAATCACTATTTTCGTTACATGATGATTGACATGAATCTATTGTTACATTAGCAATACTTCCATTTTGCAAATCATTACCATCAGTTGTTGCATTTTTAAATTTACTATAATTATTTGAATATGTAATGTTATCACTTGGATATGTATATAAATTTGCATCAGAATCAATATATCCTAGTTTTCCAATATTGTCTCCATTAGTCGTTATACCAATATCATATGCAGCATTTGCATTTACTCCTCCACCTATATTACCATCAACCATTTTTTGACAATTTGACTGCATTTGGTATGTATATAATACTAAATTTCCGTCTGTTTGCATAACCAATGCCAATTTACCATCTGTAGATCCGATAAAATCACCTGGTGCTAATGTACCGGTGCTTGGCATCCAATTTTGTCCATATTTTCCATTTGACGCTGCAACGGATGGATTTGCAATTTGTTGTTGTCCATTTGTTCCTGAAGACCATATAAAACCTTGGTTATCATTAGGTCCACTTCCTCTATAGACACACATATTACCATCGTCTTGTAAAATCAAATAATAATTACTTTCTGATTTAGTTGTATTATACACAGCATTCGACATACCACCTCCACTCCATGATCCATCAGATATCTTAGTACAATTTGTCGCAGTTCCATAACCAGTAGTTTCAGATAAATTATTACTTAAAAAACACTGTGCATTTGTCCCAGACGTGGAATTTTGTAATCCATAATATTGATAACCATTTTGTTGAGCTGCTTGTTGACATTGAGTATTATTATATTGTTGTGAACCATTTGTATATGCTGTTGTCATTGCTCTACTTGTCTTATCACCATAACAACCTAAATAATTTGATGGAGATGCATTTGATGAGGGTGATGAGTAAACTGCTTGACCAGATGAATTTATTACTTGTAATGATCCTGTGCTAGAGAGAGTAGCAGTATTTCCAGATTGTCCAGAAGTATTAGATGACCATAATGTGATCAATTTACTTGGAACAATTGCATTACCAAATTGACTTATTGCTGGACTACTATTTGACACAGCACAATATCCTTTTGATGTCTGTGTATTTACATTTTGAAGCGCAAAATATTGATATCCTTGTTCTGCTGCAGCTTGCATACATTCATTATATGTGTAATTTCCAGATGATGATGCTGAAGAAGACGATGATAATGATATATTTTGAACAGCTGTAGATTGGTCTCCATTGACAGTTCCTGTAAAATATAATTTATATGATTGTGTGGTTGGCACGGTAAATGTCGTTGTGTAATTTGTCCATTTGTTGATTGGTGGGGTAACTTGAAAAATAGTAGATATAAAAGCATTTGAATTTGTATATAATTGAATATTTAATGGGTTAACATTTTGACCACTACAACAATTTCTTCCACATGCGTAAAAAGATAATGTATAATTGACACCCACATTTAATGTAACCAATGTATTTATATACGCATTACTTTGAATACTTGCACATTGATTGCCATTTGGATATGGAACTGGATATCCCCATGCAGTTGAATTGTTTAATAATGCTGCATTCGAAAAAAACCATCCTGGCACTTGAGAACTACTATTAATATATTGATAACTATTATTTGTTAACACCGGTTGACTAAAATTTCCATTTTGAATAGATATATTGGTAGATGGCGGAGGAGAACCTCCTATAAAAGTCATATTATCATTATTATCACTTGGTGCATAACAACCCATATATGATGCTGTTATACTTTTGGGTAACAATTGATTTACAAATATATTAGACCCTTCATTTCCAAAACTCTGTCCAGATTCAACACTTGTGCCGGACACTAAAGGCGGAGTTGTTGGTATTTGTGTGCCAGGAGTCGAATACGAATCTTGCCATGGAATATTTAAATCAATAACCTCTTTTGAAACATTGATAGAATTCAATATGTCTTGAGAAGAAATATATTTGACAACACCTTGATTTGTTACATAACACATTTGTCCTGATGTAAATTGAACAACTTTATTCAAATAAGGATTATTCGGATTAACTCGACTAATATATCCATTTACACCATTTTTTATTTTTTGTTCTAAACTTTCATAATCTTGTAAAGTATTTTGATATTCTTGTCTTAATTCATTAATCATTTGTTGTTGTTTAGTATAATCATTCTCACTTATAATTTGTTTTGTTTGAGATGTTAAATTATCATTATTTATATTCATATCTTTAAATCCTTCCTTCACATTTTCTCTCTTATTTTCCTTCATATTTTTTATTTTAGTTTGATATTTTTTAAATTTTGTTCCTTGACTCAATGATGGAGACGGTTTTGATTTAATATGTTTTATATCATGCTCTTCGTTATTTAATAAATGTAACATTCTATTTATATATATGAATACAAAAATATAATTAAATTCAATAGTAAATTTAAATATATCTTATTAATAAAATTTATGTTAACATATTATAGTCTATTTTTATAGTAAAATTGTTAAATTGATAATATTGCACTTCATTTACATCTTTTTTTAGTTTATATAGACTCATTTTTTTATTCATTTTTTTTACAAAATAATCAAATTTTTCAATAGAATTCATAACTACATCATTTATTTTGAAGTCATCTAATATTTTAGAGTTTTCATCTGATGATGGAATAACCATAATTTTTAATTCATCAACCAAATTATGTGGCATAACAACAATTAATTGTTCAATAGAATCACTCATATTATTATATAAAAAAATCTTTTTAAATTATATTTATAAATTAAATAATAAATATATAACTTAAATAATTTATGGTATTTATATAAAATGGACAATTCAGAAATGAATGATGAGTTTAATTGCGATATACATAATATACTGGATAACATACTTATAGCATTTAACATGTTGAGTCCAAAATACTGTGGTTTATTTGATGACCCTAGAATTAATACTTATTATATATCATTATCAAATAGTAATTATATCAAATTGCAGGGTATATGTGATGATTGTGAATATATTACTCTTTATAGAAATGATAATCTAAAACATAACATAATGACATTTGATGGTCTGAATAAAACTATAAATTATAGTGACGAAGATATTAATAATACTAGTTTAAAGATTTTAGAAATAAAAATAGATATTGACAGTAATATGGATAATATTATTTTATTGATAAAACAATATATAAATATGTTAGAAATGTACTCAAATTAAACAATATTAAAATATAATTATCTTATTATATTTTATATGTCAGATACAACAAATGTTCAACAAAACAATGAGCAAATGCTTAACGATATTCAATCTTTACAACAAATGGAACAACAATTGTTTAACAGTTTGGAAACAAATCCAAATATGACTACTGAAGAGCAACAAAAAATTGTCGAAAAAATGAATCAATTATCAAATATGCGCATTAATTTATATCAAACATTAAGTGGTGTAAACAACTATTTTGAAAATGCATTAAATAACTCAGTTGGATCATTAAAACAACAAGCAGTTGCAATTGGAATAGTTGAAGATGAATTGAATAAGGCGAAACGTCGTCTTGAAGTTTTAGAAGAAGAGAAAAACAATAAAATTCGTCTTGTAGAAATTAATAATTATTATGGAGATAAATATGCAGAACATTCTCAACTTATGAAGATTATTATATTTACTTTAATACCTGTGATTATTCTGGCAATATTAAATAATAAAGGAATTCTTCCTAGCATGATTTACACTGGATTATTAGTAATTATTTCATTAATTGGTGCTTATTTTTTCTGGAGAAGATTCGCGTCCATTATTATGAGGGATAATATGAATTATCAAGAATATAATTGGGGATTTAATCCTAATAATGTACAAACAACCACTACCACTACTAGTGATAGTACTACTGATCCATGGGTAAGTAATACACCATATGGAACATGTGTTGGTGACGCGTGTTGTGCTGATGGTTTGACATATGATGCTAGTCAGAATATTTGTGTATTACCTGGAACAACTACAACCACAACCACTACAACTACAGAAAGTTTTATTAATCAAACATTGACCAAAACACAACCTTCAAATTACAAAACACATTATGATTTAAGAGAACCTAATGCATTTAATAGTTAATAAATCCGGTGCCAAATGTGAAGATTTCATAAAATAATAAATAATTAAGTAAAAAATAGATATAAACATAAACTAATTAAACAATTATGAAAATTCAAATTATAAAAGATAAATTTTATGGCGATCATTATCTAGGAATTTGTCCTAAATGTAATGCAGAATGTGACACAGAAGATGAAGACTATGTTGAAAAACATCCCATGATATGGTGTTTATCATGTGGTAGTAGATTTGTTATTGATTATCCATTAAACAAATTTAATGATTTTTTAGATAATCAGAAACAAAATAATATAGAATCATTCTCATTAGATTTATTGATGATCAAGAGAATAGCTAACAGTGATGCAGTTCGTTCTTTAATTGGTGATGATGATAATAATTTTTTTGTTTTATATAGAAATGCAACATTTAGCGATGAATTTAGCGATGAGTTTATGAAAAATGCCTTAGATAATGTGGGTATTGAATTAAATAGTTATAATATGAAGGATATTTTTAATATATATGAGGAATATAATTTATGGCCTGACGCTGTACCTTTTTTCGTTGAAGTATTAGAGAATGATGGATCATGTACACATATGGGATTTTGTAAATTAGAATATTGTTAGAAATATCAGTGCCGAATGTGAAATTATTAAAAATAATTAAAGGTATATAATATAGTAAGTATCATGGAGAACAATTTTGATATAAATAAATTCAATTCCTTTTTAGATCAAGCAAGTCAAGCAATTTCATGTGATTCAGACTGTCAAAAACAAAAAACAGAGCAAGAACTTAAGGATAAATATCTATTTGCTAAGGCGAATTTAACTTTAGCCGAACCAGAATTCCAATTAGCAAAGCGTAATTATTATACATATGTTTCAGGTGATGATGGATATAATGAAATGATGGAAAAAGAATTATCTAATATAACAGATGACATTGTTCAAAAATATAAAGAAACATATAATGAAGAAATAAAAAAAATAAAGTCGCAAATTGAAACATATAATGGTCTGTTAATTAACTTTAGAAATGTATTAGATTTAGATAAAAAATATAAGAGAGAAAATAAATTGCTTTATAAACAACTCAAAACTGAGGCGAGTGATGTTTTAACTAATGAGAGAAAAACTTATTACGAAAATCAAGGAAATGAAAATTTAAATAATTATTATTATTATATTTTTTGGATTATTTATATTGTTACAGTTATTCTTCTTATTATCTTCTCTCTAATATACCCATCACAAACTAGTATGAACTCTAAAATAGTAACAATTATCTTTTTTATTATACTTCCATTCATTTCTACATGGTTGTTAGGAAAAATAATAGGATTAATATATTATTTAGCTGGATTTATTCCGAAAAATGTTTATCACAACGGTATATGATCATATTTTGATGATCTCATAAAAAGTAAGCACAGTCCACATTTTTTACAATTTAGATCTGAATCCATTTCAGAATAGTCAGTTTCACCATTTTCATCAATAATCGGTCCACAATGTTTAACACATAAATTACGTAACTGTTTTTCTAATTCAAATACGTCAACTCTTAAATTTTTACGAATTGATGTATCAGTTGAATTTTCATAAATATGTCTTAATTTTGTTAGTTCTAATTTTAAAAATATAATTTAATATCATTAATTATATTTTCAATTATAAAATCACAACATTGTGTTGGTAAACCTGTAAAACTAAAATATTCCTCATCTGAACATATTTTACATGGTTCTAATTTCATTTCAATATATGATGATGAATCAAATTTTGAACATTTTATACATTCCAATTTATGTTCATTTAATATTTCTTCTTCAGTAAATATTCCTCTAACATCAATAAATAATCCTTTATATTTAATGATTTGATGATCATTCCAAAATTCACCATTTGTTTCTTCCGTTTTTTCCCAGATTTCATATGGTTCTGCTCCATATAATTCTTTTGCTAATCTATATTGTAATACAAAACACCAACCATGTAAAAATTCATCTTTTAAATCTATTATTTTTCCATTATGTTTGAATGGAGGATAATTAAATTTGTGCATTTTTATATTAGTGTTGTTACAATATTATTAATTTATATCTTTTTAAATTTAAAAAGCATTTCAATTTTTTATAAAATAAATAAAAATAAATAAAAATATAATAACTAATATTTAAATTTGATTAAGAACATTTTCTTCTACTTCATCTCTAATAAATTCAATACCAACCCATCCTTTGAGTTTGTTATTAAATGAACCAAATTTCTTATTAATATATTCATACAATTCTTCACCTTTTGGAGGTTTCTTAGATCCTTGCTCTTGTTGAAACCATAACTTAAATTCTTCATTCAAAGAAGTCTTCTTAATTGGTTTTGAATTAGGATCTTTAGTTCGTCTAATTCTGTCTGTAATAAAAGCAGCAATATGATCTTGACCATTTCTATACTGTTTTGATGCATCAATTACAGTTTGACAATCTTCTACATTACCTTCAGTTTCAAACGCGCGTTTCACTAACATACTTGCAAATACTGATGCAAATGTATGTAATTTTTCATTCAAAGATTTATCTTTTTTATAAACATAAGGAGTGTCATCTTCATAATATTCACCATCATCCACAAATTTAGATGGAAATGTAATTTTTCGAATTCTTCTCCAAGTACCATCATCATTACTTTCAATGTCAAACAAATTATTTGTGCCTACTGCCAACTTAAATTGTGGTACAAATATCTCAGATTCTGAATATAATCCTCTCGCTTGAATAGGATCACCACCAGTCAATTCTTTCATAATACCTTCATTTAACTTAACACCTTTTGACGGTTCTTGCATAACTGCATATCTAACACCTTTTAATTTTAACACTTCATCTGAAGTTCCTCCAATTTTTCCTCTTACATCTGTAACCAATGTAATAGGAACAGTTCCCTTATAATCTCCTAAAGTTGCAGACATTAAATCTACTAAAAGTGATTTACCATTTGAACCACTTCCATGATATACATGAAATGTTTGATTTTTATTAGTTCCAATTAAACAAGATGCTAAATGATCCCACATATATCTATTCAAATCTTCAATTGGAAATAATGTATTCATAAATGTTTTTAGTTCGTCTGATGTTTTTTTCCAATCTGGATTTGATTCATCATGATGAACATAGTCAATTCTAGTTGTTTTGGTAATGTAATCATCTGGCAATCCATTTCTAAAAATTTTTGACTGGAAATCAACTACACCATTATTAAAACATAATAAATATTTATTTGTATCCATACTTTTTACAAAATTCTCATCAAAGAAGATCTCTGCTGCTTCACGCATAATATGATCTTTTGGTGTTGTTTTTTTTAATGTTATTTTGATTTGATGAATAACACCCACCTTCTTTTTCAAAAATTCACGTCTCTCATCATTCTCTGAATATTCAGTAATTTCTGACTCATATTGTTCCGATTTTTTACCAAATAGATTATACATGTCTTTTGAAATTTTATCTCTTAAACTTAACCCCTTATCTAAAACCCACCTATGATTTTTAAAACGATACCAAATACCTCGTTTATCAAAACTTACACATACATATTCGTCTTTATACATATGCTGTAAAACAACTGCATAATCATATTCTGCACAAGTTTCCATTGCCTTTTCAATATAATAGTCTATCGTCTTTCTTTTAATTTCATTATATGCTTCTGGATTATCTCTCATTGCCCAATACATAATAGACTTTCTTGTTACAGATTTACCATCAGTATTTGTTTTATGAAATTTATTCCATTCTGCTTGTAAAGTTGGAATAGTATTATAATCAAAATCACTTGCTTTACTTCTAAGCATTACCCATGATAAGAATAATTTATTACTTGTATGTTTTAACGCAAATGCAACTTGTCTATTTAATGTATGTGACCCTGGTTCATAATATTTTGGTGGTAAAATCTGTGCATATTCATGTGTTTCTTTAATTTGATGATCGCTTGCATGTATACTTTTCAGAACTATATCCATTGCCTTTGCTAAACTATCTGCATCTTTAATTTCATCCAAGTCAATTTCACCATCTTCTGAATTTTTATCATCTCGTAAAATGACATTTATCTTTGTTTTACTGGTTGGTTTTTTAATTTTATGTTTAGTTTCAGAACGTTTATTATATGCATCTAATATTTTTGGATTCATTTCAAATCGCGGATGCCCATCATATTGCACAGATAGTTTTGCAAAGTCACGTTTTAAATTAAAATCTTCAACTTTCATCTCATTTACTATAAAATTGTCATCGTTCTTATCAAAATTCACCAAATAATGATTTGTCAATTCATATGCTTCATTACCAGGTTTTCTTGAGCCAAATAACTGCCAATTTGTAGTTCCTTTACTAATTCCTTCATCTAATACCGAATCCCAATTATTGATGAGAGGCAAATCAATATATTCAGGTAATAATGTTAACATTTTCTCACGTATCATGCTTTGAATAATATGATCAACTTGAATACCTATAATTATATGAATACCATCTTTTGTCAATGAACCATCTGCTAACCTATTTACATTTGGTTTTTCAAATATATACACTGAAAATGGACGTTCTTCTTCAAATATAAAATATTCCTGAAGTACATCAAGATACACACATATCATATCTTTTATATGACTACTCTCATGTTGACGTTCTACCACATCATAATTATATCTGAAATCCAAATCAATAACCATTGGACCACCACTATCAAGTTGTTTTTCAGTTAAATATTCTTTTCTTTTTTTCTCGAAAACATAGTCATAGTATAAATTATAAAAAGTAGGCAATTCTTCTTTTGGAATAACATAAGCACCTGCATAAATCTGTAACTCTTTATCAGGTATTCTAGTGTGTGTAATGCCTACTGAACTTTTATTATTACTATTCTTTGCACTATGCTTTGCTAAAAATTCATTTAAATCTTTAAATTGTGACGTTGTAGTCATTACAGTGCTCATGTTGATATAATATAATAAGATTTTTCTATTTCATTTTTTTCAATTATTATAAAAAAATTAAACAAAAAGTTCACATTTGGCACTGCTTTTTAGAACAAATTACATTATATAAATTTAAACACTTTTATATATAAATATAAATGTATATAAAGATAAAAACAATTTAGTTATATGGAATATTATTTATGCATTTTAGATTTTGAAGCTACCTGTTGGGAAGGTAGTGTAAATGCTGATGAAATGGAAATTATCGAATTTCCAAGTGTTTTAAAATCAAATTTGTTGATTATAATAGACGACTATTTTAGAATAGAATAATTGTTTTTAGAATAGTAAATAAATAAAAAATTGAAATTACCATATAAATATAATGTATATGCATAATATATAAAATGCATTTCTGTAATATTTGTTCAAATATGTATTATATTCGTATTAATGTTGATGATCCTAATAAACTTGTATATTATTGTCGAAAATGCGGCAATGAAGACGCATTACTTGCTGCACAAAATGTATGTGTATCTAAAACATTAGTTAAAAAATCAGAACAATCATTTAATCACATTATTAATAAATATACTAAACTAGATCCAACTCTTCCTCGCATCAATAATATTCTTTGTCCTAATTCAGAATGTCCTACAAATAAAGATGGTAAGGAAAAAGAAATTATTTATATTAGATATGATGATGTCAATATGAAATATGTTTATTTATGTAGTGATTGTGATACTTTCTGGAGAATAAATGAAAATACTTAAATTTAGAAATGTGTATAAAAATGTATATAAAAATATATATATATTTTTATAAATAATGAAAGAATATACTGTTTTTTTTAATAATGATATGGGTCATTTAGAAATAAATAATTCTTCAACACTTCCAGATAACATTAAAAAATTTGCATATAATAAAATTAAAAATAAAGTTCTTTGTACAACAGATAATAAAAATTTGGGATTTAGATTTTTTATTTTAATACATGGACTTAATGATCGTTGGACATATGAATTTAAAGATTGCAGGATAACACTTGACTACAGTGATTTAGATAAATATGACTCAAGAATAATGAAGTCTATTTAACTATGATAATTGTCTATAATTATTTTTATATTTAAAAGAAAATTGAAATAAATTTAAAAGTATCTTTACATATAATATATCAACTATGAGCGACGACGGAAGTGATTATTATAGTTCTAATACAGAAAGTGACGACGAAAGTATTCATAATGTCGTTTTGCCTAAAAAAGTAATCAAACCTATTGAGGCAAATCATGCAAAACAATTTGGTGGATATGAAGAAGACGATGATATTGTGGCAGATGATTCTGAACCTGACGATGCGGATATTGATGATGACGATGATGATGTTGATGTTAATCCAGAAGTAACTGCTGATGTGGATGGGTTTGATGATGATACTATGGTCGGTGGCGCAGAAAGTGAAGATGACGCAGATGATAGTGATATTGATATTGATGATGATGGTGAAGTGATTGAAAAAGTTCCTTCTAAAAATGTTAAACAAAAAAAAACTGCACAATTAATTATAGATGATGACGAAGACGACGAAGATGATGATGAATATGATGAAAATTATCTACAAAAATTTGATAATGAAATTAATAAAAACTATATTACTGAATTTCATCCTGAATGTTTAAATCATAATAGTGATGAAATTGAAAAGTTAACAAAAGTTATCAGAGATGAAAATAATATTATTATTGATCCATTACATAAAACATTGCCATTTTTGACAAAGTATGAAAAGGCTAGAATTTTAGGTCAAAGGGCAAAACAAATTGAAATTGGTTCAAAACCTCTTGTAAAAGTTCCAGAAAATATTATTGATGGTTATGTTATTGCTGAATTGGAACTTAGAGAGAAGAAAATTCCATTTATTATTAAACGACCTATTCCAGGTGGTGCATTTGAATATTGGCATCTAAAAGATTTAGAAGATATTAATTTTTAGATATATATAATATATAAACATATAAAAACAAATATATATAAACAAATAAAATGATAAACACAACATCTAAGTGTACAAACATAGATTTATTGATAAAAGAACCAAGCGATGATATTAAAAAATATGCATCTATATTTAATGTTTTTAGAATTTTGGAAAAATCTAAATGGAATGAAAAAAACGGTATTTATTGCGATAAATGTAAATGTCAAACAAATCTAAGTAATAATCCACATGTAATTTCTTATTCAAGATGTGAATTGCCGGATAATTATATAGACGAAGCATATTTTAATAATTTTTTAAGCGATGAAGAAAAACAAAAATACATAAAATGTCTTTCATGCAATAATTATAAAATTGCTCCTTTATATGAAAGAATATATTGAGAGGTATTTTTACACATTTTTCCTTTTTTCTTTAAGTAGAACAATTTATGAAAATCATTTTATCAACTCCAACTTTTAGTATGACAGGAGTATGTTTATATTTTATAAATTTCCATAAATTCAAGTTTTTTTTCATATATCTCATTTGTATTCCGCCCAATTTACATTGTAATCTATATAAAGAATACCATTCAACAAAACTATATTCAAAACAATAATTATCACTCCAATTTTCTGAAGTATATGGATTATAATCATTTTGGTAACAATCTTCAATTAAATATTTCATTATTTTTTCATGTTTAGGTCTCTCTACATATGAAAAAATAATATTAATTAATTCATTTGGTAAATATACCATATATAAAGAATATAAAGATAATTTTAAATATAAACATAATACTATAATAATGATCCGACAATTCCAAAAAACACTTTTAGAATATATTTGGCTTGATGGAAAAGGACAAGTGAGATCGAAAACTAGAGTTGTCAATGCAACTTTACCACCAAATATAGAATATATTCCTGAATGGAATTATGATGGGTCTTCTACATATCAAGCAGATAGTAATGGAAATACCGAAATTATACTAAAACCATGTTGTGTATTTAAAGATTCATCCAGAAACATATCTTATTGTGATTGTTATCTTGTTTTATGTGATACATATACTTCTAATAACGAACCAACTGTAAGTAACCATAGATATTTGGCAAATCAAATATTTGAAAATAGTATTGATTATGAACCATGGTTTGGTTTGGAACAAGAATATTTTATGGTATTTTATGATGAAACACTTTCTGGTGATCATTATTGTGGAAATACATCTGGTGATCATTATTGTGGAAATACAAGTAATATTGAACGTACAATCGCAGAAAAACATTTAACATTATGTATAGAAACAGGTCTTCATATTTCAGGTATTAATTCAGAGGTATCTAATGGACAATGGGAGTTTCAAATTGGACCATGTCAAGGTATTGATGCAGCGGATGAATTAATTATTGCAAGATATTTATTAGAGAGAGTTGCAGAACGATATAATGTAAACATTAATTATATGCCAAAACCATATGACCATATTAATGGATCAGGTTGTCATATTAATTTCAGTACAAATAAAACACGTTGTTCAGATGGAATAACTGAAATATACCGTTGCATTAATAATCTAAGTGAAACACATGATGAAATTATTAAAATATATGGAACTGATAATGATAAACGCCTGACAGGATTTCATGAAACATCAAGTTATCATAAATTTTCATGGGGTGTTGGAACTCGAAATACATCTATAAGAATTCCTAATAAAACAATTATAGATAGTTGTGGTTATATTGAAGATAGAAGACCTGCTTCAAATATTGACCCATATTTAGCAACATCAAAATTATTTAAAATATGTTATCCATAATATATATATATGGAAAAGAAAAAGGTCGCTATAATATTTTATGGTTTAACAAGAACTTTAGAAAAAACAATATATTCATTAAATAAAAATCTATTCAAACCATTAAATGATAATTCAATTGATTATGATATTTTTATACACACATATAAAATTTATGGTTCTTATTCTAATATGTGGAGTGGAGAAAATACAAATAACTATAACAATGAAAATGTTGAAACATTATTAAAACCAAAATATTATATATTTGATGACCAAGAAACAATAGTGAATAATATAGACTTTGAAGAATATTATAAAAAATTAGGTAATTGGACTGGAATGACTCAAGAAATGACAAAGTATTTAATTAGAAACATGTGTTTAGCATTATATTCAAAAAAACAAATAACTTTACTTTTCGATAAAAAAATAAATGAATATGACTATGCTATTATAATTCGACCAGACACGCGTCTAAATAAGATGTTTGACGTAAACTATTTTAATGAGTTAAATGATACCAATATTATTGTTCCTGAAAAAGATTGGTTTTTAGGATGTAATGATAGAATTTGTATAGGAAAACCAAATATTATATCATATTGTGGAAAACTATTTGACGAATTAAAAATATATAGTGAAAATAAAAGTATAGTATCTGAAATATTTTTTATGGATAAATTAAAAGAAAAATCGATAAATGTTATACCAAAATATATTGAATATGAAAATATAAGAATAAAAAATTGAAATGATTTTTTGGAATAACCATATAAATACAATTACTTATATATTAGAACAAGAACAAAATGTTTTCACCGTCTGTGTTTAAAATGAAAAATATGTTAGTTTCTCCTTATATCCAAATTCCAGAAAATATTAGCGAATATGATTTTGATACATATTTGATTAATGAATGTTTTGTTTTAAAAAATATAGCAGGGTATATCTTTAAAAATTATTTAACAAAATTTAATTTTGAAATGGATGAAGAAGTGCTTGTCAAATTTATTGATTTAGTATGTGAAAATTATAATAGAAATTATTTTCATAATTTTCAGCACTCTGTAAATGTCCTTCATATGACATATAAGTTATTAAATGCGACCGGATTAATTTATAAGTTAAAACCTATTGTCATATTTGCTACACTTATATCTGCGATATCTCATGATGTTGATCATCCTGGAAATACAAATTCATATGAAATAAATTCTTTTAGTAAATATGCAAAATTATATAATGATATTAGTGTTTTAGAAAATCATCACTGTACCCTAACATTTGAATTATTAGAATATTCAGGGTTAATGGGTCTTATCAAAACAGAAGATTTTAAAGATTTTAGAAAGACAATTATTTCGGCCATTTTAGGAACAGATATGTCAAAACATAATGATTTTATTATTAAATTTAAAAATTTTCAGTTTGAAGTTGACGAGTTTTCAAGTGATGACCAATATTTTATAGCACAATCAATAGTACATTGTGCTGATTTATCTAATTCAATTAAAGATTTTAATATTAGTTTAGAGTGGTCAAAACGAATTTCTCTCGAGTTTTATCAACAAACTGTAAAGGAAGAATTAGAAGGACTACCTATATTATCTTTTATGAAAGTTCATGATAATTTATCAATGTGCTTAAATGAAATTAATTTTATAACAAACATATCTATGCCTATGTGGCAATTATTTGCTGAAAAATTTGAAGGATTGTATATAATTTTAGATAGATGTAAACGTAATCTTGAAAATTGGAAAAAAATAGAATGTCGATATTTAGACGAAAATGATATTAATACATTAAATTATTAAATATATTACATTTCCATAAAAAATTGATATATGTATATATATTTTTTTATAAATGTAAGATAGTTTAATAATGAAGAGTGATATTGTAGATATTTTAGATAATTCTTTCAAACAATCAACTTTGTTTGAAAAAATAAAAAAAATAGAGAGATTTGGTATTGTAATTACTGCTTTTATTACAATAACATCAATTGTAAGTATAAGTACACTCTACATTCAAATTAAAAATTATAATAAACAACTTATTTTGGAGCGTGATATTTTATATAAATTAAAAACAAAATGCGGTGAATTACAAAATACATATAATTTGTTATTAAATGAACAACAAAATATAAATGCTCATTTACAGTTAGAATATAATAAATTATTTGATAAAATTACATCTTTAGAAAAAATGTATTTAAATATACCATTCTCTCCAATAAATTGTAATGATTCAAATTCTGAAATTCAAAGTCATTTTATAGAAAACAAAAACGCCATTCAAGAGAATAATATTGAAGTTACTAAAACAATAAATCAAATATTGGTAAATGACGATGAATTACTAAATGATGATGAATTATTTAATGAATGTTATGATATGGTCCCATTAAATAATTTAAAAAAAACTACTGGATTATCATGGTTATTTAAATAAAAAAATTGAAATTTATTTATCAAACAAATATAATATTAAACAAACAAAGATGTATGCAATTATTTTATATTATTATATGAGTAATCCATATGTGTATGATGTGGTGAGTACTAATGATGATGTAAATGATATTATTAAAAAATTTGGCGGTGTTAAATTTGGTGAATATAATAATAATGAGGATGATGATGACGGTGATTATTTGAGATTATATTTAGATACTTCATATAAATGGTATCATATCTGTAATAAAGAACAAAACGACTATTTTAATAAATATATGTTTCCATTTAGCACACATAAAAATCTTAATATGCTAATCATTGAAAAAAAAAATTATACTATAAATGATATTTTAGAAGAGTTTTTGAAAATTTAAAATTAAAAAAATTAAAATATACTTACAAAATCTTACTATTTTTTTATGATGTTTTCCATCTATTTCCACAAACTAGACATGTAACGAAAATAGTCATAGGTTCATCAGCAGATCTTGTTTGTATTCCATAATGACTACATTTCTTCTGTTTACATTTACGACAAGTAAATGTGTCAGTTGATGCAGACATATTATTTTCATATTTATTTTGGTCACGTTTAGATTTTAAATCAATCATTGCGCCCCATTTGTCATAAGCAAATTCTTGATGAGTCATAAACGCAATTTTATGAGGTTTAATCTCTCCTATATTAATTGCAGAAATCCATTTTTCTGTTAAATTAGTTAAAATACTTTTTAGATGATTTACATAAATTAACACAAAATATTTATTATCCCATTTTTTTACAATTTTTCTTTGTTCAGCTTCTTTTATTGTAAAATTGAATATACCTTTTTCTAAATTAAGTGCATTTGTAAAATTGTTTAATTTTTTATTAATTATTTTTCGGATACTTTTTCTGAATGCTTCTGAATCTTCGATTTTATAGGTAGACATATGAGATGAATTATAATACACATTTATATTTAAATCAATTTTTTATTTACACAAAATATCCAAAAAATGTAAAAATAAAATCTATATTTTTGGTTTCTGATAATAAATTTATTTTTTGAAATTTAATATTTCATTACTTATGTCTTTTACAACTTCGCATTTAATGTAATAAAATGAATTTACTTCATAACTCCAATCAAATGATATTTTATTTTTTTCTTTAAAATGTACAAGATCGTTAAGAACAATATTTTCTAAAAATGTATAATCATAATCAATAAATTCTCCATACTTATTTGTCTTTGTATTTGGATGGTTTAATATATCTCTTACTATTTTATCATCTGTTATAATTGCAACTTCAGAATTTATTAGTTTTTCTTGTGTATAATAATCATTTTCTAATGATATATCTTTAGTATATTTTAAGTTATAATATATATAAACATGTATTTTTGACTGCATTTATGATATATGTTTTATAATTTTGTATAAAAATATATATTTCAATTTTTTATAAATAAAAAATTGAATATAATATAATGTCATATTAAAACAAAACAAATAATAAAAAGAAATGGAATTTGTAGTTCATATTCATTTTGAAGGAGTATTTACATATGAAAATACTAAAGATATTCATTTAATGGATGAATATGCATACTTTAATGAAAAAATGGGAGGAGAGAATGAGGCAATTAAATGGATTATTTATACTATTCTTTGTGTAAATTCAGATATTACACCATTTGGTAAAAATATGTGTCATGCTGATATTCCACCAATAATGTCAATTGATAGTCGTGCTATTTATAAAGCAGGAGACCCAAGATCAATTCCAGATGTGTTTAGATGGGCAATCCATAATAGATTTACATTGAATGAATTTGTTTGTAAATTAAATGAATATTGGAGTTATCATCGTTTGAATAATTATATAACAGTGGTTGATTTAAAACATACACATTATATTGAAGATGATTTATTTAAAGTTACATTACACAATGTAGATAAAAAATATAAGATTGATACAATAGAATATACAGATATTTAATTAGACACATTCTTATCATCATAGTCATATGACTCTTCTGATAATTCAGACCCAACATCATCCATTACTAAATCACTTTCATTACTATCTTCGTTACTATATTTATTACTATCTTCATCATCATCATCATCGTCGCATTCTGTTTCATCTGAGTTAGACGTATCAACATCTTCTGTATCACTACTATCTACCACAAACCCATCTTTTAAATAACCATTTTTAGTTTTTTTTTCTTTAGTAATAGTATTCAATTCATCTTCTTCTTCTTCATCTTCTTTTGCAGTCGTAGCAAGATCCTCAAAACCACCAAATAATTTTTCATACATTTTATTCCAAAGTGAAATACTTAAATTTGTATACGATTTTGTGCCGTCATTATTTTTAATTTGTCCGACAATTGCACATGACCCATAAAATAATTTAGAATCAATAGGTGGTGGAAAATCATATTTATTTTCAGAATTAGGGCGTCCATTTTCCTTTGCAAAAACTTGAATTACGTATTTTTTACCATCGCATTTTATAGTCCATTCAATTTGCTTTAAAAAATCTTCACTCTTTTTGAATCCGCATTTTTTGAATAATTCTTCAAATTTAAAATCTTTAATAGAAAGTAATTTTAAAGATCCCAATCTCTCAACAATAATAATATTTAATGGTTGCGACATTAATTATTTATATTTAATTGAATGGGTTTAAATAGTTTATAATAAATATTATTATGAAAGTATATATTAATAATTTTAACGAAAATACAATATTTAGCATCCAAACATTATTATCAGATTTACTTATAACAGTCGATCATTATATTGAGATATATACAAACGAAGGTATATACCAAGTTGATTCCAATCATATTTATCTTTTAGAACCAAAAGATGGAGAGACATTTATTTATAAAAATTATGTAAATGATGTAACTCTTATAGTAGATAATTCTTATTTTTTAAAGACAATTTCTACGAGTATTCATGGAAATGAACATATACATGTAAACATAAAAAAACATATTTATAAATTGAATCCTAAATCTAAATTAAGATTTATCATAGAGATAAAAGATGCTTTGGATAAATTAATGTATGATGTGTATTTTGAATGTGATGAAATGGTGAATATTAAAGAGTTATTTATAAAACAAGAAATAATTGAGTTTTTATCTCTCTTAAACTAATATCATAATATATTACTATGATATTGTGGGTTATACAAATTACCATTATTTCGATTGTTTTAATTATATTAGTTCATCATTTAATTCATTTTTTTAAGTCGACATTAACTGTTCCTAAAATAAAAGATTTAGTAAATACACCTACAAAAAAATATGAAAATATGTACAACATTATCAATAACACAAATAATACATCTATTAAAGAAAATAAAGATTATACATTGATCGATTTATTACCAAGTAAAAATGAAGAACCTAATATGAAAGATGAACTAAAACATTTCTTAAAATCTCAATTAAGTCACGTTTAGAAAATATTCTAAAAATAAGGGAATTCCTCTATTCAATATTATTACGCTGAAAAACATTTAAAGATATTTTAATATGTTTAATAATGTTAACAGAAGAAGATAAAGAATTTATTTTACAGGATTTTCCAAACGTAAAACTTTCTTATGAAACCATATTACATAAAAAAGTTAATTCTTATGATATTATTACTGCTATTCCTGATGGAATAAAATGTTTTGTTTGGTTTACGACATTTAATCATAAATTTATGTGTCTATTGTTTGAATTAGAATCCGGTTTTAATAAACAAATCAGTAACATTAGTGTAATTCAAACATGTTTTTCAAAATCATTATGTTATGGCACATTATTATATGGAACATTATTTCGACATAAGAACAATTCGTTTTTTTGTATAGAAGACATCTTTTTTTATAAAAATAAAGATCTTTCTGGAGAGAATTGGGTAAATAAATTTAATAATATAATACACATATTAAAAAACGATATGAAACAAATATCTTATAATAAACATTTTGTCATATTTGGACTGCCTATAATAGCAAAATCTAATAAAGATATGGAAAATATGTTACAATCAGACATTAGTTATAAAATAAAATGTATACAATATTATGAATATAATAAAAGAAATCATTATGCAAGCATTTCATTAAATTCTTTTAATAAAATAGATGAAGATATTAAAAATAGTAATATTGATCTAAATAAAAATACACAGTATGATGTGGAAAAGGATGTGCAAAAAATAAAACATATTATTCTTGAAATAAAACCAGATATACAAAATGATATTTATTTACTATATTCATCAGAAGGAACATATTGTGGTGAAGCTTGTGTTCCTGATTATGAAACAAGTAAATATCTAAACTCATTATTTAGAATTATTAAGGAAAATGATGATTTGGATAAATTAGAAGAAAGTGATGATGAAGAAGAATTTGAAAATCCAAATCTAGATAAATTTGTTTATTTAGATAAAGTGTATAAAATGAGATGTCGTTATAATAAACGATTTAAAAAATGGATGCCAATTGAAGCAGTTGATTTCAATATCAAGGTATCATCTTTTAAAGAATCTGCGACATTCATTGAGCAATTATATAAATCCACTTTTAGAAAAAACGGAATAGTGCGGCATTAAAATAATTCTATAATATATATGTCATCTGCGTCTAATTTAGGTTATGGAAATATAACTCCATTCAGTAATGTAAATGGAAATTATGCAAATATAGACAATTCACATTATTCAGGGCGTTTTAGCAGTAATGAAATTCCTGGTCCACCTGGGTTGTCAGGCGCAAAATCAAATATTGATGCGGCTTCTTCTACTGTCCCAGGTATTTGTTTATTTAAAGGTGGTGCTTCTAAAAAACTTAAACGTAAAATAAAAAATATCACTAAACATTATAAGAGAATGAAAGCAGGAAGTCGAAAGATTAAAAGCATTAAGCGAAGATTAAGACATAGAGCACTATCAAGAAAATTGGCACGTTCATTTGCAGGAGGTCGCAGAAGACATACTCGTAGACACAGAAGACATAGAATGAGGGGTGGATATGCACAATATCAAAACAATATGCCAATGACTTCTACTTATCAAGTAGCAGGTATTCATTTATCTCCAAGTGAATCAGCACTTGCAAATCCAGCACCAATTACTAAATTATCGAATTGTGTAAATTGTGTGGATAATTTGAATGCTTACACGATGAAGGGATTTCCATCACAAGGCAATTAATTTTCTTTAATAAATTTATCAATTGTAATAACACTTGATATATTATGAATTATTTTGGTTTCTTTATCGTCATTACTAGTCATGACTTCAATAACCATTTTATCATATTTGTCTGATATTTTCGAAGATGAGTTGCTATATTCTGGATATTTCTCTCTAAATAGTGGAAGCAATTTTATGTTTTTGTCAGAAACTCTTTTGATAACTCTTCTGAGTTTAGATTTATTATCATCTTCTTTTTCCCATTTATTTTCGTCTTTGATATACATTGTTTCACGTTTTTTATCAGTACAATGAACAGGTCGTTGAGTAATATCTAGTGCTTTTAAGTTTGTAGTAATAATATTTGTTATTCCTTCGACATAACCAACTTCAGCGAATTTTTCAAGGTCAGATAATTGAAGTTTAATAGAATCGACAAAGTCGTTTATATTCATAGCATTTTTGCAAGTCTCATTTAAAAAAACCTGAAGATTAAATGTATTATTATTGGAGTGAGTATTATGACTATTGTTTCCAACACCATTTTCAATCACTTTCATCATCATATTTTGTTGTTCTGCTAGCATATTTTTATAATCTGTGCATTCTTTAATCAAAAACATAATTAGTTCATCTTTATCGGTGATTGATTTAGCGTGTTCTTTAATTATATCCATATTGTTATTGTTATTATTATTAGTATTGGTATCATTAATATCATAGTTCTTAGGACATATTTTTTTATGTCTCCATAATCCAGAACGTTCTTTATAATATTTTCCACAGTCACATGATAACATTGGAACTTTTTGGTTGATTTTTGTTGATTTTTGTTGATAAAGTGTTGATTTTTTGTGTTTAGCAGTTAAAAGATGTCTTTGATATTGACTAATTCGTGATGTAATATAATTACAAAAATCACAATAATAATTTTTGGAACTTTTGGAACTTTTTTGTGTCAACATGTTGATATATTAATCAACGAAAAAGTTCTAAATACTTTTTTTTGAAAAAAATAAAAAAAAATACAGTAATAAAATAAAAATATAAGATTTCATTTGTGACGATAAATTTTTTATATCTAGACAAATTTTTTTCTCAGTAAGAGTATTTTTGGTGAATGAAAAATGGACATTTATTTTTGTCCATTTTTCAAAAATTTAAAAACTTTTTTTTCATAAATTGTGTTTTCTTGATTCTTTAAGTTGTTTTCATATATATTTTGTCTCTTTAAGTTGTTTTCATATATATTTTGTCTCTTTAAGTTGTTTTCATATATTATCTTTTC
>JACCDX011370579.1_pt1 | contig 33517 bp, 29 predicted proteins | sample 7449681 | NCBI WGS metagenome assembly JACCDX01 (sample SAMN15323450, study PRJNA562643) | freshwater metagenome | isolation source: river surface water | place: USA:Blue River Watershed | collected 2017-08-18
GGTGCACTGGGAGCTTCAGTCTCACACAACCTTGATGATTCACTTGTCTCACAACCAGACGTCGTAATGATGCTCCGGGTTCAAAGAGAGAGGATGCTCGAGAACTTTCAAGCCGATGAATCCAAATACATCAAGCAGTGGAGTCTTTCGAGAGCACGCCTGGCTTCGCTGTCGAATCAAGCAATCATCATGCATCCTGGACCAATTAATCGAGGTCTCGAGATTTCACCAGAAGCAGCGGAACATCCTAGAAGCAAGATTCTGGAACAGGTCAAGAATGGTCTAGCCGTCCGCATGGCCGTGCTCTACCAAGTCCTTTCGGAGGAAGCATGATCCTCAAAGGTGTTCAGCTAGCTAGCGGAGATTTAGCAGACATAGCAATTGAGCATGGGGAAGTCACCCAGATTGGAAAAATCTCACAGGATGGAATTGATTGCCAAGGATTAGTGGCTCTCCCAGGGCTTGTTGACCTACACACACACTTGAGAGAGCCGGGATTTGAGCAGAGTGAAACGATTGAATCTGGTTCACGAGCAGCTGCCGCCGGAGGATACGCGGCCGTATTTGCCATGGCTAACACGAATCCAGTTCAAGACACCGCAGAAGTATGTGAGTGGGTTCTTGATCGGGGAGTGGAAGTTGATTTAGTTAAGGTTCAACCCATTGGTGCAATCACAAAAGCACTTGCTGGTAAGGAACTCTCACAAATCGCCGAGATGGCCTCATCCAGGGCAAAGGTTCGAGTCTTCAGTGACGACGGAAACTGTCTCACTAATCCAGACTTGATGCGCAGTGCCTTATTAGAGGTAAAGAAGTTTGGCGGTGTTATCGCTCAACACTCTCAGGATCACAGCCGGACTGTCGGCGCAGTAATGAACGATGGTGAACTTAGCGCGGAGCTTGGCTTGACTGGATGGCCTCGTCTAGCAGAAGAGGACATCATCGCCCGAGATGCCGAGCTGGCGCTGCAGACGGATTCGAGATTGCATGTTTGTCATCTGACGACTGAGGGGGCAGTTGATGCCGTTCGTTGGGCAAAATCAAAAGGCGCCAAGATAACAGCAGAAGTGACGCCTCATCATCTTCTAATGACCGAGGAGCTGGTTCGAAGCTATGACCCCGTCTACAAGGTAAACCCACCGCTTAGAACAAGGCGAGACACCCAGGCGCTGCGGGACGCACTAGTCGATGGAACGATTGACATTTTGGCAACTGATCATGCGCCGCATTCAAGTGAGAAGAAGCAGTGCGAGTGGTCCAGTGCGGCATTTGGAATGCTTGGGCTTGAAGTTGCCGCGAGTGTTCTCTTTCAGGTGTTGATAGAGGAAGGTGGCAGCGACTGGCAAAGGTTCGTCAAGGCCTCATCGCAACTACCAGCCCAGATTGGTGGGTTGGAAGGATTCGGTGAACTAGCTGTGGGGAAGCCAGCTAACCTAGTGCTCTTCGACCCCTCTAAAAGAAGAGTTATTGGCAGTTCTACTCACTCACTATCAAGCAATAATCCCTGGGCAGGGCAAGAGCTGTTCGGTGAAGTTGTGCATACCATCTATCGTGGCCGCTTCACATTCAGAAACGGAGTAGTCAATGTATAGAGAGTTGATCGGTGGCACGCTAATTCTGCTGGTTATCGTCATCGCGCTATACATCTACCGGTCTGTGCGTCGTCGCAGGGCGCGGCAGGAAGCAAAGCTGCCTGATTATGAGAGCCTAGCTACGGAGCAACTTCTTTTTAGTTGTCTTTACGTCGCGACCGTTTTTGCGGAGCGACCACTGGAGCGAGTTTGGGCTTACGGGCTTGGTGGGCGAGGAAGAGCAAGGGTTGGGCTGTCTGGCCCTCATCTAGTCATTGAGCGCACCGGTGAAAGGTCGATTGCCATCCCGCTGACTCATATTCAAGAAGTTCGAAGAGGCGGTGCGACTATCGACCGAGGAGTTGAAAAGTCCGGTCTTGTGCAGATCCTTTGGTCACTAGGTGATGGCAGTCTTCTAACAAGTCTGCGAATTACTTCGAACCAGGAACAGAGTTATTTGAAGCTAAGGGAAGTGATTGGTGTCTGAGATGAGAAAGGCGTTTCTCGTGCTGGAGGATGGAAGCGTATATGAGGGCGAGAGCTTCGGCGCGACCGGTGAGACTTTCGGTGAACTTGTTTTCGCCACCGGAATGACGGGATACCAAGAAACCATCACAGATCCCTCCTACGCCGGTCAGATTGTTCTACAAACTGCCCCGCACATTGGCATCGTAGGGATGAACAGGCGTGATGAAGAATCAGCCAAAATTTGGGTTGCCGGCTATGTAGTTAAAGAGCCAAGTCGCGTTAGAAGCAACTGGCGCGCAGAACAATCGCTCGAAGACGAACTCCAGGCCGCAGGCATTGTTGGCATCTGTGACATTGACACTAGAGCCATCACGCTCAGGATTCGTAACGCGGGAGCCATGCGAGCTGGAATCTTCTCTGATCTTTCGAAATCAAAAGATCAAATGCTAGACGAGGTACGTAAGGCACCTGAGATGGCAGGTCAGTTTCTATCGGAAGTTGTGACGACCAGCCAGATGTACCGAATACCAGCAGCCGGAAACAAAGTAGGCAGCGTTGCTATTTTGGATCTTGGTGTTAAGAAATCGACTCTGGAACACCTATCGGAGCGAGGACTTGAGGTATTGGTGTTTCCCGCTTCGGCAAGTTATGAAGAGATTGTCGCAGAGAAACCCGATGCTGTTTTCTACTCAAACGGACCAGGTGACCCGCAAGCCAGTGCCCAGCAGATCCAGTTGCTTCAGAAACTTCTTCGAGACAAGCTCCCATTCTTTGGCATTTGTTTTGGTAATCAGCTACTTGGTCGAGCCCTTGGTTTTGAAACTTATAAGCTCGCGTTTGGTCACCGTGGTATCAACCAACCGGTCCTCAACACAGACACAGGTCGCGTTGAGGTGACAGCCCACAACCACGGTTTTGCAGTGAAGCTAGACGAGGATGAGGCTGAATCACCGGCTGGATTTGGAAGAGTTCGCGTTTCCCATCGAGGCCTGAATGATCAAGTGGTGGAGGGACTGGAGTGTTTAGACATCCCGGCATTCTCAGTGCAGTACCATCCTGAAGCAGCTGCCGGTCCACACGACTCTCACTACCTTTTTGACAAGTTCTTAATTGCAATCAAGGAGAGCCGTGCCTAAAAGAGAAGACATCAAATCGGTTCTAGTAATCGGATCAGGGCCGATAGTGATTGGCCAGGCGTGTGAGTTTGACTACTCCGGAACTCAGGCTTGTCGGGTGCTGCGAGACGAGGGGATCCGAGTGATTCTTATCAACTCGAATCCCGCAACGATCATGACTGATCCTGATTTTGCAGACGCAACCTACGTTGAGCCAATTACCCCTGAAGTAATTGAGTCCATTATCGAAAAAGAGAAGCCAGACGCAATCCTGCCTACCCTTGGTGGACAGACCGCTTTAAATGCGGCCATGGCATTGCACGAAAGAGGTTCCTTAGAGAAATTTGGTGTTGAGCTAATTGGAGCCAATGTCGAAGCCATTAGAGCGGGCGAGAATAGACAGGAATTCAAGGAACTTGTTCTGCGTGCCGGCGCCGATGTGGCAAAGAGCGCGATTGCTCACACCATTCCAGAATGCTTGGAAATAGCAAGGACACTGGGTTATCCAATGGTTGTAAGACCCTCATTCACCATGGGTGGACTTGGTTCGGGATTCGCTTATAACGAGGAGGACCTTGTTCGCATAGCTGGGGCTGGACTGCAAGCCTCTCCAACCGGTGAAGTGCTGCTGGAGGAGAGCATTCTTGGTTGGAAAGAGTATGAGCTTGAGTTAATGCGGGATAAGAATGACAACACTGTGGTTGTTTGCTCAATTGAGAATTTCGACCCAGTCGGAGTGCACACTGGAGACAGCATCACAGTAGCTCCGGCCTTGACCCTGACGGACCGCGAGTACCAGAACCTACGAGACATCGGAATTCAAATTATTCGAGATGTCGGAGTTGATACTGGAGGTTGCAACATTCAGTTCGCGGTTGATCCAGTTGACGGACGCGTGATTGTCATTGAAATGAATCCTCGCGTGAGCCGCTCGTCGGCGCTGGCTTCTAAGGCAACCGGGTTTCCAATTGCGAAAATTGCGGCGAAATTGGCGATTGGCTACACGCTCGACGAGATTCCAAATGATATTACGAAGGTAACCCCGGCAAGCTTTGAACCAACCCTCGATTACGTCGTTGTCAAGGTTCCGAGATTTGCCTTTGAGAAGTTCCCAGCTGCGGACCAAACTTTGACGACAACAATGAAGAGCGTCGGCGAGGCTATGGCAATTGGCCGAAACTTTTCTCAAGCTCTACAAAAGGCACTTCGGTCTCTTGAGAAACGAGGAAGCTCTTTCCATTGGAACTCAACTACGGAAACCAAGGATCAGCTACTAGAGGCTATTAGGGTACCCACTGAGAAGCGAATAGTGCAGCTCCAGCAAGCTCTTTGGAAAGGAGCAACTCCAGAGCAAGCCTTCGCTTCGACCAAGATAGACCCTTGGTTTATTGATCAAATTGTTCTTATCAACGAGATTGCCACATGGTTTAGGGACTTGCCGTCCGTTGACGAATCTTCAATTCGAAGAGCCAAGAAACACGGTTTCAGCGATGCCCAATTGGCGCAGTTGCGAGGCGTTACTGAGTCTGAAATGAGTTCACTTCGACTTTCACTTGGAATTCGACCGGTGTTCAAGACGGTCGATACTTGTGCAGGGGAGTTCCCAGCGCTTACGCCTTATCACTACAGCTCTTACGACCAAGAGACTGAGGTCGTTCCATCCTCTAGAAGAAAGGTTGTGATTCTGGGTAGTGGGCCAAACCGCATTGGTCAGGGAGTCGAATTCGACTACTCATGTGTCCATGCTGCATTCGCATTGAGGGATGCTGGCTACGAGACAATAATGATCAACTGCAACCCTGAGACTGTCTCCACTGACTACGACACCTCGGATCGACTCTATTTTGAGCCACTTACTTCAGAGGACGTACTTGAGGTAATTCATGCTGAAAGTCAATCTGGTGAATTGCTTGGTGTGCTAGTTCAGCTTGGCGGCCAGACCGCATTGGGTCTTGCCAAGAGCATCGAGCAAGCAGGTATTCCCATCCTTGGAACGACTCCTGAATCTATTGATTTGGCTGAGGAGCGCGGGTTATTTCAGTCCATTCTCGACAAGGCAGGCCTGAAGGCACCAGCCAATGGGACGGCAACTAACGAAGTTGAGGCAATTGCAATCGCAAATTCAATTGGCTATCCAGTACTGGTTAGGCCGAGCTTCGTCCTGGGTGGACGGGGCATGGAAATTGTCTATGACCAGGATTCCCTGCACGATTACTTCGAGCGAATTGCCGAACATGCCTTGGTTGATAAGGAGCATCCGCTTCTGGTTGATCGTTTCCTGGACGACGCGATTGAGATCGATGTTGATGCGATCTTTGATGGCGAGCGTCTATACATTGGCGGTGTCATGGAGCACATAGAAGAGGCTGGTATTCATTCTGGTGACTCAAGCTGTACCTTGCCACCAATAACACTGAGCTCTGCTCAAGTGGAGCGCGTTGTGGCCGCTACCGAGAAGATTGCTAAAGGGTTGAACGTTAGGGGATTGCTGAATGTGCAGTTTGCTCTAGCGGCCGACGTGCTCTATGTTCTTGAAGCCAATCCACGTGCCTCAAGGACCGTCCCATTTGTTTCAAAAGCCCTTGGAATTGCTTTAGCAAAGGCTGCTTCTTTGGTGATGGTTGGTAAGCGCATTGAGGATTTAGTCGCTACTGGTCTGCTTCCTGCTCAAGATGGCGCAAAACTTCCGGACAGTACGCCTGTCTCGGTGAAAGAGGCTGTTCTACCTTTCAAGCGCTTTGCGACTAAGCAGGGCCGTTATGTCGACAGCTTGTTAGGTCCGGAGATGCGATCAACAGGCGAGGTGATGGGCATCGATGTTAATTTCCCGGCAGCTTTTGCAAAGTCTCAAGCAGCAGCCGGCTCCTCACTGCCCAAGCAGGGAACCGTCTTTATTTCAGTGGCAGATAGAGATAAGCCGCAGATTGTTCTGCCAGTGAGAAGGCTGGCTCAACTTGGCTACCGTATTTTGGCAACCTCGGGTACTTCTAAGCTACTGAAGCTACACGGAATATCCTCCGAGACCGTCTCTAAGTTCTCTCAGGCAAGAGGTGCTCGCTCCATTGTCGAGATGATCACAGATGGTGAAGTTGATGTAGTTGTAAATACACCAAGCGGAGCAGATGCCAGAAGTGACGGTTATGAAATCCGAGCTGCTACCACTGCTGCAGATAAACCGATTTTCACCACGGTGGCCCAGCTAAGTGCTGCGATCGGGTCATTTGAAATCATTCGGGAATCGGGATTCTCAGTCAAGTCGTTGCAAGAGCATGCGAAATTTCGCCAGGTGCTAAATGGATAATTTCGCAAATAAGCTGGAGAGTGCCGTCAACAACTATGGCTCGCTATGCGTAGGTATTGATCCCTCAGAAAGCACACTGTCCGATTGGGGCATCCCCGACACTGCGGAAGGCGCCAGAGATTTTGGTTATGCGATGATTGCAGCTTGTGAAGAGCGAGTTGGCATCATCAAACCCCAAGTTGCTTTCTTCGAACGATTCGGCTCGAGCGGTTTGTTCGCTTTAGAGGAAGTCCTCGTAGCTGCCAGGGAGAGCAATCTCCTGGTCATATCAGATGCAAAACGGGGCGATATTGGTTCGACAATGTTGGGCTATGCACAAGCTTGGTTTGGTGATGACTCGCCATTGAGGTCTGATGCTCTTACACTCTCTCCCTATCTTGGACCAAGTTCCTTACTTGAAACAATCGATGCAGCCAGAGATGTTCAGGCAGGTGTCTTTTTGCTCGCCGCTACATCCAATCCCGAGGCTGGGGAACTGCAAAAGTCAAAACTAGGCTCACTTACCAACGCCGCTCGAGTTGTGAAATTTGCTCGGGAACAGTCGAACGGAGATGTTGGAGTTGTAATTGGTGCAACCATCAATCTTGCAGACTTCGGAATTGAAGTGATTGCTGAGGATGACATTCGGATTCCAATTCTTGCACCCGGCTTTGGAGTTCAAGGCGCTGAAATCTCGAAGCTGCAAGAAATTTTTGGTAAAAGTCAGAAGCGAGTGATCTGCTCGGTTTCCAGAGTAATCACCCAGGGCGGCTCACGTGCGATAATCAAGTCCATCGAAGAACTCAAGGCGCAACTATGACTCTCCTGGTATTGGTTGGCCCAGCTGGCGTTGGTAAAGGAACTGTAGTTAGAGAAATTCTGGAGAAAAACACTGATTTTATGCTCTCGGTTTCGGCAACCACTCGATCTCCGCGACCTCAAGAGCAAGATGGAATTCACTACCACTTCGTATCGAAAGAGGCGTTTGAGGAGCTAATCAAAACCGGACAACTGCTGGAATGGGCCCAGGTTCATGGACAGCACTACTACGGGACTCCGCTGGCAGAGCTAGATAAGGCTGAGCGGCTCGGTCGTCACCTTGTTCTTGAAATCGACCTCCAGGGAGCCCGGCAGATTCGGACAAGGGTTGCCAATGCGGTGTCTGTTTTCCTGCTTCCTCCCTCAATACAGGAGCTCGAAGATAGGTTGCGGGGACGGGGGACCGAGACAGAGGAACAGATTCAAACTAGACTGGAGACAGCTCGAATTGAGCTGGCAGCAGCCAGTGAATTTGATTTCCAGGTTGTCAATGATGATTTGGTCGAAGCGGCCAGCACAATCGTGGACTTAGTAAGAAAGCATTAGGAATAGATGGAAAACAAGGGAATTACCGCACCACCAATCGACGAGTTATTGTCAAAGGTTGAGTCAAATTACGAATTGGTAATTTTTGCCTCCAAGCGAGCACGACAGATAAACGAGTACTACTCTGCTCTGCACGAAGGAAGTCTTTTCAACTATGTCGGTCCGCTTGTTGACTCGACAATCGACGACAAGCCACTTTCGATTGCCCTTCACGAAATTCACCAGGGCAAGCTCGAAAAGAAATAGTTAGTTATTGCTTTGCGAATTCTGCTTGGTATCACCGGCGGGATTGCTGCATACAAAGCTGCCGGCCTAGTACGAGCCTTTAGAGAACTTGGCCACTTTGTCAGTGTTGTTCCCACTGAGAACGCCCTTAGGTTTGTAGGCAGAACAACACTAGAGGCCTTGTCTGGTGAAAACATCGACATCGACATGTATAGCGATGTCGCACAGGTCAGACACGTAGAACTTGGACAGCAAGCAGATCTGATTGTGGTGGCTCCTGCTACCGCATCCTTTCTTTCGCGACTAGCAACCGGTCTGGCGGATGACCTGCTAACAAATGCAATTTTGGCTAGCAAAGCTCCAGTAGTACTAGTTCCAGCGATGCATTCCGAGATGTGGTTGAATCCTGCAACTAAAAGCAACGTTGCCACTCTTGCCAGTCGCGGTATTCGAGTAATGGAGCCTGCATCTGGGCGACTTACCGGTGAAGATTCCGGCGTTGGCAGGATGCCTGAAGTTGAACAAATTGTTGATTTCTGCTTCGGAAACACTCTGTCAGGGAAGACAGTGGTCGTCACCGCTGGCGGCACGCGTGAATCTATCGATGAGGTCCGCTTTATCGGCAACAGATCATCGGGTCGCATGGGAATAGAAATAGCTAAGGCAGCGAGGGATGCTGGCGCAAAGGTCAAGCTGATTGCTTGCAATCTAGAAGCTGTACCTGCCGGCATGGAGGTGGTGCATGTGGCAACCGTCGATGATCTCGAGCATGCGATGGATGCGCCTGCCGACGCAATAGTGATGGCGGCAGCGGTCAGTGATTTTCGAGTCGCAAACCCTTATCGAGGAAAGCTGTCGAGATCTCAGGCGCCCAATTTAGAACTGTTACCAACAAAAGACCTAATTGCCAATTACTGCGCCAAGTATCCATCTGCTTACGCCGTTGCGTTTACCCTGGCCGATGATCAACAGAACTTAGAGAGTGTTTCAACCAAGAAACTTTGGGATAAAGGTGTTTCGCTGATGATTGGAAATACCACCGAGGTATTGGGTGCGCAGGATACTAAGGTGCTCATGGTCAGCAGGGAATCTGTGTCGAGTCACTCGGGGAGCAAGGCCGAAGTAGCAAGGCTTATCGTCGACAGGATTGCCAACCACTTTGTCGGCTAGCCGACTAGGCTTAACTTATGACGCTACGCACATTTACTTCTGAATCTGTTACAGAAGGGCATCCAGACAAAGTCTGTGATCAGCTTTCTGACACCATCCTTGATGCAATTATCGACCAGGATCCAAATGCCCGAGTCGCTGTCGAGGCCCTAGTAACAACTGGGTTGGTCCATATAGCTGGCGAGGTGACCACCAGTGGGTATGTCGAAATTCCTCAATTGGTTCGCGACAAGATTGTTGAAATTGGTTACGACAGTTCGGAAATCGGTTTTGATGGGAATTCATGTGGTGTTTCAGTTTCAATTGGAGCCCAATCTCCTGACATCGCATCAGGAGTTGAGAACACTCTCGAGTCGCGCCGAGGTGAGCTAGAGCATTTCAATTCCTTAGGCGCAGGCGATCAGGGCATGATGTTTGGTTATGCCACCTCCGAGACAAAATCGCTGATGCCGGCGCCAATCTTGCTGGCGCATCAAATCGCCCAAAGATTAAGTCAGGTTCGACGAGAGCTTGGAAAAGGAATTCTGCGACCCGATGGCAAGACTCAGGTTTCCATCGATTACGAAGGAAACCAGCCCGTAGCAGTAAGCACAGTAGTTTTGTCTAGTCAGCACCACCCTGACATCGCACAAGATGAATTGGCGAGTATCGCGATAGAGCGAATTATTAAGCCGGTCTTGCAGGAAAGCCAGCTCGATATCTCCAGTGTCCAGTACATCATCAATCCAGCGGGTCGCTTCGTAATCGGAGGTCCTCAGGGTGATGCTGGTCTCACTGGAAGAAAAATCATTGTCGACACCTACGGAGGCATGGCTAGACACGGCGGTGGTGCATTCTCTGGAAAAGATCCTTCCAAGGTTGACCGCTCCGCTGCATATGCAATGCGTTGGGTAGCCAAGAACGTTGTAGCAGCTGGATTAGCTGAGCGGGCTGAGATACAAGTTGCGTATGCAATTGGAATGGCCAAGCCGGTAGCAGTTTTCGTCGAGACATTTGGCACCGAGAAGGCTTCAATTACTGAAATCAAGCGAGCTATAACCACCGTGTTTGACTTGAGACCCGCCGCAATTATCGAAGACTTGGATTTGCGCAGACCTATTTTTAGTAAGACATCGGTTTACGGTCACTTTGGACGGGAAATCCCTGAGTTCACATGGGAGCGAACCGATCGCGCTCAAGCACTAATTGATGTGATTGGTCGCTAGTCATGGTTCACGCCGTTCGAGTAGCGGTTGAGTCTCCGCTGCTGCAGCTTGATCGTGAATTTGATTTTCTGGTTCCCGATGAGCTTCGTCAGAGCGTGGAGTGGGGTTCACGGGTTAAATTCAGGCTTGGTCGGGCAAAGAGCGAGACGACTGGTTTAGTGGTAGAGCTGCTTGAGAAGAGTGATTGGGCTACGACTCCCATTACGGCATTAGTGGGAACTCGACCCTACATAACCAAGGAGCTGTTTGACTTTTGTCGGTCAGTGTCGCTTAGGCAGGTAGTTGCAATAGGGGAGATTCTGCAAGCGGCATGTCCTCAGCATATGCCGAGGATCCAGATTGACTCTTTCACTCAACCCCCAATTGGCACTCCGGGCATCTCCAACGAAGTAGTCCTGACAAGCTCACAAGTGAAAGTAAGTGCTGGACTTGTTCCGGCCTGGGCATCACTCTTTGTTGAACGGGCGGAAGAGCAGCTAGTCAGAGGGAACTCCTCAATCTTGATTGCACCCGAAGAGGCCGATGTGCAGCAAATTCTGCTTGCGGCCGCGGAGCGCAAGCTAGAAGTAATTGTGTGGGAAACCGCCCGAAAGTCCGTAAGGTTTCAAAATTTCCATCGTGCGCTCGGGCAGGTCAGAGTTATTGTAGGAACCCGCGGCGCGATTTATGCGCCAGTGGCAAATCTAGGTCTGATAGCCGTGGCAGATGATGCCGACGATAGCTACCGAGAAGTGGGTTCACCCCACACCAATCTTCGTGATCTAGCCCTACTGAGAGCTGCTAACCGAGCTAGCGTTCTTTTCGCCGCACCTTATAGATCTGTTGAGCTGCAACGCCTAGTTGAGATTGGCTACCTCAAAGAGCTTGAGATGTCTGCCAGACCTCCTCGAATTGCCTATTCGGAACCTGGAGAGCGCATCGACGAAACCAGTGTTAAATTGGCGCGTGAATCCCTAAGCAAGGGAACACTTCTAGTACTGCTTCCAAGAAAAGGTTCATCCTCCTCTGCATACTGCACTGATTGCGGTGAGCGATTGAGGTGTAAGTGTGGCGGATACGGCTGGGAGAGAAGCAAGGATGCCTATGAATGTCGGCTCTGTGCAAAGCCAATTCTTGAGTGTCTAAGCTGTCGATCAACTAACTTTCGAAGGGGCCGTTCAGGTAGCGCAAGAACTGCCTCCGAGATTGGAAGAGTGTTTCCAAACAGCGTCATTTATGAAGCGACTCAGGAAAAGAAGCCCGCGGTTCCTGACCGCGCAAACCAAATTGTCGTCGCAACTCCAGGCAGTGCTCCTAGGCTGCCTTCGGGCTATAGCGGATTATTGATACTGGATCCGGATGTTTGGCTTTCTGCACAAAACCTTCAAGCAGAACAGCACGCGATTAGGGATTGGTGCGAGGCAATGGAACTGCTTGGGCTGGAAGGCAGAGCCGTAATTTCGGGTCTGGGCGAAAAACTAGGTAAGCCAATTGCACTTTGGCAGCATAAAGAGATTGCAAGAGCAGCCTTTTTAGATGCCAAGCAGCTGCGCCTTCCACCCGCGGTTCGGATTGTTCGAGTTACTGGGAATGCGAAACAGCTTCAGAGTGCCAGCGCAGCCATTTTGGAAAATGGGGGAGAGCAGCTGAAAAGCGATGGGAAATCTGCTATTTATCGCTTTGACTATTCAAAGGGCTCTGAGATAAGCCGTGAGTTGCGAGCAATCGCTACATCAGCGAAGGCTGTGAGCAGGGGCGACAGAAACGTTCGCGGCTTCTCTGTGGTGATGGACGATTTGGAGAGCATCTGATGAGGATTCTGTTTGCCGGAACACCTAGGGTCGCCGCCACCATACTTGAGGAATTGGCGAAAGTGCATGAAATAGCCTTGGTGCTTACTCGCCCAGACGCCCAGGTTGGAAGAAAGAAGATAGTCACTCCGTCAGATGTGGCAGTCGCAGCCACTGCACTAGGTATCCCAGTGCTCAAATCAAACCGCATCGGCCAGGATGAGCTAAGAGAAATAAGCGAAGCTAATGTCGACAAGGCAGTCGTAGTCGCCTTTGGTTCCATAATTCCAAAGTTCGCACTCGACCTCTTTCCTTGGTGGAATTTGCACTTTAGTGTTCTACCTGCTTGGCGAGGCGCTACACCTTTGCAGCACTCGCTCATCCATAAAACTGGACAAGGGCTCAGCCTGTTTCAAATTGAAGCCGCTTTGGACACAGGTCCCTTGCTGGAGACTGTGCAGCTTTCACACCCAACGGATCAGTCATCAAATCAAATAATGGAAGATCTTGCCCGGATGGGCTCTCAGGTGATCCTTCGCAACCTTGCTCATCCTCCGACACCTAAACCACAAACTGGTGAAGTGTCATACGCTCCAAAAATAGTGCGCGAAAATGCAAGACTGGATTTCACTGAATCAGCACAAGACTTGCAGCGCAAAGTATTCGCCCTAAATCCAGAGCCGATGGCTTGGTGCAGGGCTGGCGACAAGGACATTCGCGTTCTGCGTGCAAAGGCGATCGGCGCTGTCGACTGGAATGCAATTAGTGAGCGAAAACTTGCCCCGGGAGAGATTGAGTTCCAGGGTGGAAAAGTTCTGGTTGGCTGTGGCGAGGGTTCCAGACTCGAGCTGATAGAAGTCCAACCCGCAGGTGGCAAGCCGATGCTTGCAGTTGATTGGCAGCGTGGATACGGCGGTTCCAGACTTGAGTAATGCAAGGCTTGTCGCTTTTGAGCTGTTGACCAGGGTACAAAAGGACGATTCCTACATAAATCTGCTCTTGCCAAGCTTCTTGAAGAAAAGTGGAGTGTCTGAGCAGGATCGCGGATTGGTGCAGGAGCTCAGTTATGGTGCTTTACGTTGGCAACTGCAGTATGACTCGTTCATAGATTTTTTGGCCGGTGGTCGCGATGTGGACCCCGAGGTCCGAATAGTTCTAAGGCTTGGACTACATCAACTGTTTAGAATGCGAATCCCAGCACACGCGGCTATAAATGAGTCTGTAGAGCTTTTAAAGAAAATCGCCCCGAGAGCGGCCGGGTTTGCGAACGCGATACTAAGAAATGCGGACAGAGCTGGACTCTCTAGTTTGCTAAGCAAAGTGACAGACGGTCTGGCTAGGGTGGCCACTCTATCCGTAGTCCATTCCCACCCAGAGTGGGTGGTCCGAGCGCTAATCGATTCGCTAGCGCTTGATGCCAGGAGTGATCTGGAGAGTTTGCTGACGGCGAATAATGAAACACCTAGAGTGAATTTGGCTGCATTGACCCAAGAGGCACGAGATCGCCTTCGAGCAGAAGGCGCTATCGTTTCAGACACTTCGCCCATCGGCTTCACGATTGAGGGCAATCCAGAGCACTACCTGTCAAAAGATGTAAGGGTTCAGGACTTTGGATCTCAATTGGTCGCCCTGGTCCTACTAAATCTTTCAGCACCGAATGGCAGATTCCTAGACATGTGCTCAGGTCCGGGTGGTAAATCGGCAGTGATACTCAGTGGGCTTACCGCCGATGGCGAATTAGTTTGCTATGAACCAGCACACCATCGAGCAAAACTCGTGAGCGACGCAGTTGGCTTTGATGAGCGCGTTGAGATAGTTGAGGACTATGGCCAGTCAGTACCAAAGGAATCCTTTGATGCTGTCTTGCTTGATGCCCCTTGCAGTGGACTAGGTTCGCTGAGAAGAAAGCCAGAGTCTCGTTGGAGAAAAGCACCCTCACAGTTATCTCAACTTGAAAAAACGCAAGCTGAGCTATTGGATGCAGGTCTGGCTGCTCTGCGACCAGGAGGAGTACTGCTGTATTCGACCTGCTCACCAGTCGTATCAGAAACGAATTCACAAGTGGTGGACGCTCTCGCAAGGCATCCGGATGTTGAACTAATAGACCTAAAGCCGACGCTCAGAGCTGTTAGCCCTTCGCTGAAACTCAATGAGAAGCGCAAGACAGTTCAGCTTTGGACTGATTTGCATCAAACCGATGCCATGTTTATGGCTGGCTTCAGGAGAGTAGGCTAAAAGCGTGCGGATTAACCCTTCGATCTTGTCGGCTGATTTTGGCAACCTCGAGCGCGATCTTCAGCGAATTAGTAGCGCTGACGCTGCACACATAGACGTGATGGATAACCACTTCGTCCCGAATCTGACTATCGGTCTGCCAGTTGTAAAGCGCCTACAGGAGATAAGTCCGATCCCATTGGACGTCCACCTCATGATCACGGATGTGGATTCCGAGGCCCCTAAGTACGCAGAGTTGGGCGTCGACTCCATTACCTTTCATCTTGAAGCTTCCGAAAATCCTTCTCAAACAATTTTGAAACTTAAGCAGCTTGGGACCAAGGTAGCGATTGCCATTAAGCCGAACACTCCAGTTGAAACTGCATTTCCCTTTCTTGGAGACCTCGACATGCTTCTGATCATGACCGTCGAGCCAGGTTTTGGAGGTCAAAAACTAATCGAGGGCACCTTGGAGAAGCTTCCTTTAGCTGCTGAGGCAATCAGAAATTCAGGGAGATCGATAGTTTTACAAGTTGATGGGGGAGTTACGACTGGGAACATCGCAAGAATTGCCTCACTAGGGGCTGATTGCGCAGTTGCGGGCTCGGCGGTATTTGCAAATGGGGATCCAGTACACAACATTGCCGCCCTCAAAAGTGCGGCTGTCATCAGCAATTCGTAAGCACTAACCTATGCATATGAAGTCCTTTAATTCCCTATATCTTGAGCTTGAGAAGATCTCAAAAGACATGCCTGCTGGCAGCAACTCCGCGCGGCTTTTGACAGAGGGTGTTCATTCAATTGGCAAAAAGGTTGTCGAAGAGGCCGCTGAGGTTTGGATGGCAGCTGAGTACCAAAGCAATCAGGATTTAGCATTAGAAGCTTCGCAATTGATTTATCACCTGCAGTTGTTGCTGGTGGCAAAGGGAATCCCTCTTTCGGATTTGGAAGAGAGGCTCTAATGCTTAGAGTCGCAATACCCAATAAAGGAATTCTTTCCGAGAATGCAGTGTCAATCCTGAAAGAGGCAGGTTACGCAACCAGACGTGATCCAGCTGAACTTCATCTCGTAGATGAGACCAATCAAATTGAATTTTTCTATTTGCGACCTCGTGACATAGCTACCTATGTCGGTGAGGGCTCCCTTGATGCTGGCATTACGGGTCTGGATCTTCTAATGGACTCGGCGTCAAAGGCGGAAGAAGTTGCAAATCTTGGCTTTGGCGAGTCCAATTTCAGATTTGCCGTGTCAGCTGATTCAAAGATTGAGACTATTGCTGAACTAGCCGGAAAGAGAATTGCTACCGCCTACCCAACACTGCTTGAACGCTATCTAGAAACAAACAAGGTTTCAGCAACCATCGTGAAACTGGACGGAGCAGTTGAGACCGCTATCAGGTTAGGAGTTGCAGACGCTGTTGCTGATGTTGTCTCAACTGGTAACACCTTGCGTAAGGCAAATCTGCGAGTAATCGGCCCGGTAGTTATCGCATCGACTGCAAGGCTCATTGCAGCGCCAGGAAAGTCAGATCTCACCAAGCGTCTACTCAGAAGGATTGAGGGTGTAATCGTGGCGAGAGATTATGTGCTGATGGACTATGACTGCCCTAAGGCAATTGTTGACAAAGCCATGAAGATCACACCGGGTATTGAATCACCTACGCTCTCTCCGCTAGCTGATGAAAACTGGGTTGCCGTAAGAGCGCTAGTTAAGGCGTCTGAGACGAATGCGGTCATGGACCAGCTATCGGATTTAGGTGCAAAGGCAATTCTCGTCACCTCACTGCACGCAGCGAGAATTTAGTGCCTGCCCTAAGGATCATCCCGTGTCTTGATGTTAAAGACTGCAGGGTTGTAAAGGGGGTTCAATTTCAGAATCTGCAAGACGTTGCCGACCCAGTCGAGCTGGCAACCGACTACTTTGCGCAAGGAGCAGATGAAATCACTCTCCTCGACATTTCTGCTTCAATCGAGGGTCGCAGAGCAATGATAGATGTGGTTGAACGGTGTGCCGATTCGATCTTCGTCCCATTGACAGTTGGCGGAGGGATTCGCTCTACTTCTGATTTAAAGACGCTGTTGAGTGCAGGTGCGGACAAGGTGTCTGTAGGTTCTGCGGCAATTTCGAATCCAGGCCTAATCAGCGAGATTGCTGACTTGTTCGGCAGTCAGGTATTGACGGTCTCACTGGACGTAAAGCGAGGCTTATCTAAATCGGGTTTTGTAGTTACCCGGTTAGGTGGAACACAGGAAACAGGTATTGATGCACTCGAGTGGGTAAAGGATGTAACTACGAGGGGGGCCGGTGAGCTTCTTATCAATTCAATGGACGCCGATGGCACCAAGCAAGGTTTTGACGTTGAGCTAATCAAACTAGTTCGGGAAGCGACTGATGTGCCGATTATTGCCTCAGGAGGCGCGGGTGACTTGGTTCACTTCCTTGAGGCAGCGCACTGCGGCGCCAATGCTCTTTTGGCGGCGAGTGTTTTCCATTCTGGCTCGCTTACCATTGGACAGGTAAAAGCGACCTTAGCGAGAGCAGAAGTGGAAGTCAGAATCTGATGCTGGATCTGGAATCTTTGAGCTATGACGAGCGTGGGCTGATACCGGTCATTGCGCAGCACAGTGCCTCTGGCGAGGTTCTAATGCTCGGTTACGCAACCAAGGACACTCTTACGGAGTCAGTCGAGATAGGCAAACTGGTCTTTTTTTCCCGCTCTAGAAACGCTCGCTGGCTAAAAGGCGAAACCAGTGGGAGCTTCCTAGAAGTCGTTTCGTTGGAAGGTGATTGCGATAGTGATGCCGTCTTAGCAAAAGTGATCCCGCATGGTCCAACTTGTCATCTGGGATCGCAGAGTTGTTTTGGGGTTAAAGAGTGATTTCCTTAGCAGAAGTCGAAGTGCTAGCGAAGAGATTCAATGTTATCCCCATAACCAAAACACTTTTTGCAGGAACTGAGACGCCGGTTGGTTTGTATAACAAGCTATGCGCAACCAGGCCTAATACTTTCCTACTGGAATCGGCCGAGCAAGGTGTTTGGGGTCGCTACTCATTTATCGGAGTCAAGAACCGTGGACAGATTACCTCTCAGATGGATTCGTGCCAGTGGACTTCAAATCACAATCCTCTTCCCTCAGGAAATCTTTCATCTGAGCCCATCGATGCACTGCGCCAACTTCAGGCGCAGTGGCAGAGTGCGCCGAGTGAATATCCACTGACCTCCGGGTTGGTTGGTTTTATTAGTTGGGGATTGACTGAGAAATTAGAGAATCTACCTCCACGAAAGGCTGAGGATTACCAGATCCCGCTTTATTCGTTCCTGCAGTTTTCTGAGTTAGTGATCGTCGATCACCTCAAGTCTGAAGTGGTTCTCGTGAGTGTTATCTTCATTGACGGCGTGGAGTCGATTGCCCGCAAATACGAGAGTGCACTGGCTGAGCTGGGTGAACTTGAAGAGAGCTTACGGAATCCGACGCCTGCGTTGATTTCTCCAATTGTTGAGGGGGTTGAAAGCTTCACTGCAAACACGACACGAGAAGAATTCTTGTCTTCGGTCGAAAAGGCAAAAGAATTCGTTCGCGTTGGTGACGTGTTTCAGGTTGTCATCTCGCAGAGATTTGATCAAGAGTTTCAGGGTGACGCGCTAGATGTCTATAGATCCCTTAGGGCTAGCAATCCAAGTCCTTATATGTATCTAATCCGTATGGAGGACGATAACGGGCCTTTTGACATTGTCGGGTCATCGCCAGAGGCACTGGTAAAGATTTCAAAGGGGCGAGTTATCACTCACCCCATCGCGGGTTCAAGACCCAGGAGCGAAAGCGCAACGGAGGATCTGCGGTTGGCAGATGAACTAATGGCAGACGAGAAAGAGCGAAGCGAGCACTTGATGTTGGTTGATCTTTCGAGAAATGACCTTCTAAGGGTGTGCAAACCCGAGACGCTGCAAGTATCCGAATTCATGCAAATCCATCGTTTCAGTCACGTTATGCACTTAGTGTCAACGGTGGAAGGACAACTCAGGAATGGCAGCGGGGCAATTGATGCTTTACTTGCAACCTTTCCAGCGGGAACTCTTTCAGGGGCGCCAAAGCCTCGTGCGCTTGAGATCATCAACAATCTAGAGCCTGCGTACAGAGGACTATTCGGCGGGGTGGTCGGATATTTTGACTTCGCTGGAAATTCAGACCTCGCGATAGCGATCAGAACCACTGTCATTCGAAACGGGGTCTCGCATGTTCAGGCCGGTGCCGGAATTGTTTTGGATTCGGTACCAGAGACTGAATACCAAGAGACGTTGTCAAAGGCAGCCGTAGTAGTTAAGGCGATTGCAAGAGCCAGGGGTCTGTCTAATGAATAGGCTGACCCTGCTTCTTATTATTTTCATAGCTGCCAGTTGGTCACTGTTGCTATTGCCGTGGGTAGCCGTCGGAGAGCAAACACTTACAGGGGCCGAACTATCAGATCTATCAACCCTGCTTCCTGCTCTAGCTATTTTGATTCTCCTAATCTCTCTGTATGGGAAATTGACCAAATTACTCAAACTGATGTCCGTAGTGACGCTATGGCTGGGAGCGTTCCTTGCGCTCTCAACAGACTTTTCATCCGTCGCAGCAAGCATCGCATTGCAAGAGTCCATCACCGGGGTAGCGGGAGAGAACTCACTGGGTCAATCTCTTGCAACCTCTGCGATCTTTGGCGTAAGCCAAATCGTTGCCGGGATACTTTGCCTAGCCTTGCTCAAAGTTCCTGCCAACAAAAGAAGTCGGTCTGATAATGCAGAACTTGACCCACGCGGCCTCTGGGAAAGTCAGAGCTAGGGTAGAGTTTTAGCGGAGGAAAAATGACAGAACATCACGATGAGCCTGGACACGGAAACTCGATTGCAGCATGGACAACAGTCGGTGTAGTCATTCTTGCGTTTTCGATTGGAACCCTCTTTTTCTTCCTTGATAATGCCTTGATGGTCTGGCTTTCGGCCGTTCTCGCACTTGGTGGAGTCGGAATTGGCTACTACCTGAAGAAGGCTGGTTACGGCGTAGACGGACAGCACTCAAAGCACTAGTGCTAGAGGGACTATTTCTCCGAGCATCCAAGGATGCTTTAGAACGTGAGGCCAAGCGGCCTTTTGATCAACTTATGGCTGCCATTACGAGCGTCCCAAGGCCCATCAACATATACGAACACTTATCGAAGCTCGACCGCATCAGGTTAATTGCGGAGATAAAGCGAGCGAGCCCCTCAAAGGGATTTCTTGCTGAAATCCCTGAGGCAGGAGAGCTGGCAAAGGGCTACGAACAAAGCGGCGCTGACGCAATCTCCGTCCTGACGGAGGCTTCCGGCTTTAGAGGCAACCTTGAAGACCTCGAACAAGCTTCTAGGGCAGTGTCAATTCCTACCTTGAGAAAAGATTTTATCTCCAGTGAATATCAGATTCTCGAAGCGCGGGTAGCAGGTGCCTCCTTTGTTCTCTTGATCCTTAGTTATTTAGACCAAGCACGCGCGAGAGAGCTTTCTGAGTTTGCAGCCAGCCTCGGTCTAGGCGTCCTGTTTGAAGCTCACAAGGAATCTGAAATTGAAACAGCTGGAGAATTGGGTGCGAAGCTGATTGGCATCAATACCCGTGACCTAACAACTTTTCAAACTGACCTTGGTCTGTTTGAGAAGCTAGCGGGATTCTTGCCCTCCGAGGCGCTGGCGGTTGCTGAATCCTCAGTCAAAACCATCGACGATGTGAGGCGCTACCGGTCAGCCGGAGCGGATGCCGTGTTGGTTGGCGAAGCACTTGTTACTGGTGACTGGCGTTCACTGATTCCGCAGATAGTTTCTGTCGCGTAGAATCTCCAAATGAAAGAAAACCTCTCGAGCTCTATAGGGCCATACTTTGGCGAATACGGTGGCCGATTTGTTCCAGAGCCGCTGATCGAGGCGCTAGATCAGCTTGAGAGTGTTTATCTCGCAGCACGAAACGACCCCTCTTTTCAGGCTGAGTTAGACCATCTTCATAAGACTTACACGGGTCGCCCCTCGATAATTACCGAAGCGGAGAGGTTTGCTCGCTCACTCGGAGAATTGCGAGTATTTCTTAAGCGAGAAGACCTCAACCACACTGGAAGTCACAAAATAAATAACGTTATGGGTCAAGCCCTCCTTACAAAACGCATGGGAAAGACCAGAATCATCGCCGAAACCGGCGCGGGACAACATGGCGTTGCCTCTGCTACCGCGGCAGCCTACTTCGGACTTGAGTGCGTTGTGTACATGGGTGAAGTTGACACACAGCGTCAAGCACTAAACGTGGCTCGCATGAAACTACTCGGTGCGCAGGTTGTGCCAGTGACCACTGGTTCCAGAACTCTAAAAGACGCAATAAATGAAGCGATGCGTGATTGGGTCGCAAACGTCGACAGCACTCACTACCTGCTAGGAACGGTGGCGGGGCCTCACCCTTTCCCAACGATGGTTAGAGATTTCCATTCGGTGATCGGAAGGGAATCCAGACAGCAAATGCTTGACGTCCTCGGATCTCTTCCAACTGCGGTTGCGGCGTGTGTAGGTGGCGGATCAAACGCGATCGGCATCTTCCACGGATTTATTGACGACCCGACGGTTCAGCTGTGGGGTTTTGAAGCTGCCGGAAATGGAATTGACACTCCTTTGCATGCTGCGACTTTATCCAAGGGCTCGCAGGGGGTTCTGCATGGAGCCAAGACTTATGTTCTGCAGGACGAAGATGGACAGACTAAAGAGTCACACAGCATCTCCGCTGGTCTTGATTACCCAGGAGTTGGTCCAGAGCACGCTTTCCTGAAGGACCTTGGTAGAGCCAACTACTTTGGAATCACTGATGATGAAGCCATGGAAGCGATGAGGCTACTTTCTAGAACTGAGGGAATTATTCCAGCGATCGAAACCGCTCACGCACTCGCTGGCATCAAACACCTCAACGAGATTCTCCCAGCCGGCTCTTCTGTCTTAGTGAATCTTTCCGGTCGCGGTGATAAGGACATGGAAACCGCCGGGCGTTACTTCGGGCTTCTATGATCTCCGTCGAATCAGTACTAAAGGCAAGAGCTGCCGAGTCAAAAGGCAGCTTGATTGGATATTTCCCGGCGGGCTATCCGGATTTTGATCGTTCTGTTGAGGCTTTGGTTGAGATGGCAAACAGCGGTTGCAATGTTTTAGAAATCGGAATCCCTTACTCGGATCCCGTTATGGATGGCCCTGTCATTCAGCGCGCCACTGAGCAGGCGCTGCAGAATGGATTCAGGATAAGCAAGGTTTTCGACATAATCAGGGCCGTCAGGGCACAAAGCGAGGTTCCAATTCTTGTGATGAGTTATTGGAACCCCATTCTTGCTTACGGAGTAGAGCGTTTTGCTGAGGATCTTGCAGCTTCGGGTGGCCAAGGAATTATTACTCCGGATCTGATTCCAGATGAGGCCGCGAACTGGATTCAAGCCAGCGAAGGCAACAAGCTGGAGCGAGTTTTCTTGGCTGCGCCTAGCAGTAGTTCAGAGCGGGTAACGCAGGCCCATGATGCTTCACGAGGGTTTGTCTATGCGGTCTCAACCATGGGCATCACAGGGGAGCGAACTCAGCTAGATACGCTCGCTCGCTCGGTCGTTTCAAGAATCAGGGAGGCCGGAGACAGGCCTGCCTGCGTGGGGGTTGGTGTATCAACAGCCGAGCAGGTGCGCGAGGTCAATTCCTATGCTGATGGGGCCATTGTTGGAACAGCCTTCATAAATGCCTATGAGGAGGGCGGTATTTCTGCTCTGCGTCAAAAGGTAATTGAATTGACCCGTGGCATAGACTAACTAAATGTTTGAAACCGTCGGCATCCCTTCACCAGAAATCTCCTTTATTGAACTCGGCATTTTCCGGATTCATTTTTACGCCTTATTTATTTTGACTGGTATTGCAATTGCTACCTGGCTAGCAGATTTTAAACTTGCTAAGCGTGGTGCTCCGAAAGGAACCATGCTCGACATTGCACTCTGGGCAGTTCCGTTTGGAATCCTGGGTGGCAGATTCTTCCATGTCATTACTCATCCGGACGACTACTTCTTCGAGGGTGCAGATCTTCTGGCTACGCTCAGGATTTGGGAGGGTGGACTCGCTATTTATGGCGCGATATCACTCGGAGCGGTTGGCGTTTACATAGCCACCAGGCAACTTGGAGTTAGATTCTGGAGCGTTGCAGATGCAGTTGCTCCTGGATTATTGATAGCCCAGGGCATCGGTCGACTTGGCAATTACTTCAATCAAGAGCTCTTTGGCCTGCCGACCACTCTTCCCTGGGGGTTGCAGATCCCGAGTAGTAATCCGGCTTACCCGGTTGGTTTGCCAGAGGGGCTGCTATTCCACCCAACCTTTGCCTACGAGATGATATGGAACCTGACTGGGGCAATGGTCCTGCTTTTGGTAGGCAGCAGGCTGAATCTGCAATGGGGCAAGGTGTTTGCCCTTTACCTGGTCATTTATTCATTTGGGCGAATCTGGATAGAAGCTATCCGAATTGACCCCAGTGAGATTATTCTTGGACTAAGGCTAAACATCTGGTCAGCGCTGATCGGATTGACCTTGGGCATAATCCTTTTCATGGTTCAATCTCGCCGACACCCTGGCTTAGAACCTTCGATTTGGCTTCCCAACAGAGAACCTGTTGCTGAATCTAAGTCTGTTGAAAGCTCCGAATCGGAGCAAACTAAGTAAATACATTTCGGGCCAACGACGTCCCAGTTATCTGTGAGTTCGATTGGAGTTGAAGTGACCATTTCTCCGTTCAAGCGCCATTCTTTGGTGCCTGAGACGCAGGGTCTTTATGACCCTGCTGCGGAGAAGGACGCCTGCGGTCTTGCTATGGTGGCAACCCTTCGAGGAACAGCTGGCCACGACATCGTAGAGACTGCACTCAGCGCTCTTCGCAATCTAGAGCACAGGGGTGCGGTTGGATCGGACGCTGGTACCGGCGATGGTGCTGGAATCCTCACACAGCTTCCAGATGAATTCTTTAGACAAGTCGTCGATTTTGAGCTCCCAACGTTTGGAAGCTATGGAACTGGTCTTGCATTCCTAAGCCAGGATTCCAAGGCAGAAAGACTGTCTTTTGAACAGATAGCGAAATCAGAAGGACTGAAAGTTCTAGGTTGGCGAACCGTACCAACTAGGCCAGATGTTTTGGGCGACTTAGCAAGAGCGGCAATGCCCGTTATTGAGCAGGTCTTTGTCGCAGGTGTCGTGTCAGGTCTAGAGTTAGAAAGAAAACTCTTCAGGACCAGAAAACGCAGCGAACGCGAGGTTGGAATCTATTTCCCATCCCTTTCAATGCGAACCATTGTTTACAAGGGGATGGTTACTACTCTCCAATTAGAGCCTTTCTACCCTGACCTCTCGGATGAGCGATTCAAGTCAAAGCTTGCACTCGTTCACTCTCGTTTTTCAACCAACACCTTTCCTTCGTGGCCACTTGCCCACCCATTTCGGTTTATTGCTCACAATGGTGAGATCAATACCGTCAAGGGAAATGCAAACTGGATGGCGGCTCGCGAATCCCAGCTTTCAAGCGAAGTCCTTGGGGACATCAATCAGCTAAAGCCGATAGTGACTCCTGGCGCGTCCGACAGCGCGACCTTTGATGAGGTTTTAGAACTTTTGGTGCTGGGTGGTCGCTCGTTGCCTCACGCGATGATGATGATGATTCCTGGAGCCTGGGAAAAGCAAGTTGATCTTGATCCGCAAGTCAGAGACTTTTTCGAGTACCACTCGATGTTGATGGAGCCATGGGATGGGCCTGCTGCCGTTATCTTCACCGACGGAGATCTAGTTGGCGCAACCCTTGACAGAAATGGACTCCGGCCTGGTCGCTTCATTGTTACCGAAGACGGTCTGATCATTCTTGCCTCTGAAATTGGAGTTTCATCCATCACCCCAGATCGAATCGTCCGGAAGGGTCGACTTCAGCCGGGCAAGATGTTCCTAATCGACACTAAAGCCGGCGTAATCATTGAAGACGAGCAGATTAAGGCAGAAGTAGCATCACTCGAACCCTGGGGTGAATGGCTGGAACAATCTCGAATCAATCTCAAGGACTTACCGGAGCGCGAACACGTCAGGTACTCATCTTCATCTGTGAATCGTAGACAGCGTGTCTTTGGCTATACAGAAGAGGACATCAAGGAGTTCATCACCCCAATGGCTAGGTCTGGTCAGGAGCCGATTGGTGCTATGGGAACAGACACCCCAATTGCAGCTATTTCAGACAGACCCAGGTTGCTGTTTGACTACTTCGTACAGCAATTTGCTCAGGTGACCAACCCACCGCTGGATGCCATCCGCGAAGAGGTTGTCACTTCGATGACTGCCGCTATCGGGCCAGTTAGAAATCTTTTGACGGCGACTGCCGAACATGCGAAGCAGATGGTGCTGGACTATCCGATTCTAAGTAACGATGAGCTGGCACGAATTAAGCACATCGACAAGGCGAACAACATTGGCAAATCAGTCACTGTTTCATGTTTGTATCGTGTCGATGAAGGGTCGACGGCCCTTGAAAAACGCTTGGGCGAAATGTGCCATGAGGTTGATGAGGCCATTTCTAATGGTGCTACCTTCGTTGTGCTCTCAGATCGGGACTCAAATCGCGAGCTGGCTCCAATCCCATCGCTACTGAGTCTGTCGGCAATTCATCATCACCTGATTCGCAAGGGTGATCGAATGATGGTTGGGTTGGTGGTTGAATGCGGTGACGCTCGAGACGTCCACCACATGGCCACGCTGATTGGGTATGGGGCATCGGCGATCAATCCCTATCTTGCCCTTGAAACGGCAGAGGATTTGGTTGTTCGAGGTGTCATCACAGGAATAACCGCTGAAAGATCCAGCAAGAACATGATCAAGGCACTCGGCAAAGGTGTTCTAAAAATTATGAGCAAGATGGGAATTTCAACGGTTGCTTCATATGCGGCTGCTCAAACTTTTGAAGCAATCGGCCTAGCTCAGGAGCTTGTCGATAAGTATTTCACCGGAACCACTTCAAAGCTTGGTGGGGTAGGGATCGACATTCTTGCCAGGGAAATTGAACAAAGACACCGTGCTGCCTATCCGCTTGAGGGGGCGACGAAGGCTCACCTTCCTTTGGAAGTAGGTGGCGAGATGAAGTGGCGCAGAGAAGGTCCACCGCATCTTTTCAATCCAGAGACAGTCTTCAAGCTGCAACATTCAACTCGGTCAAAGCGCTACGACATCTTCAAGCAATACACTAAAGCCGTTGATGACCAATCCGAGCGTCTAATGACTCTTCGTGGTCTCTTTGAGCTGCGAACGCAGGATCGGCAACCTTTACCAATCGAGCAGGTTGAGCCTGTGTCAGAGATTGTTAAAAGATTTTCAACTGGAGCTATGTCGATGGGGGCCATATCGCCAGAGGCACACGAGGTATTGGCAATTGCCATGAATCGCCTTGGCGCAAAGAGCAACACCGGCGAGGGCGGGGAGTCCACTGATCGATTGCTAGATCCGGAGCGCCGTTCGGCTGTGAAGCAGGTTGCTTCTGGCCGTTTCGGAGTTACGTCGATGTACCTCACGCACGCCGATGACATTCAAATCAAGATGGCCCAGGGGGCAAAACCAGGCGAGGGCGGACAGCTTCCTCCCAACAAGGTCTACCCATGGATTGCGGAACTTCGGCATTCAACGCCTGGCGTAGGACTTATTTCGCCACCTCCGCATCATGACATTTACTCGATTGAAGATCTCAAGCAACTGATTTTCGATTTGAAACGGGCAAACCGTAATGCTCGCATAAACGTCAAATTAGTTAGTCAATTTGGGGTCGGTACCGTAGCGGCTGGTGTAGCCAAGGCGAAGGCTGACGTGGTACTAATTTCTGGTCATGACGGTGGAACTGGTGCAAGCCCCCTGAACTCACTAAAGCACGCTGGTACGCCATGGGAACTTGGACTAGCGGAAGCGCAACAGACGCTGCTCTTGAATGGCTTGCGTGATCGCATTGTTGTTCAGGTGGACGGTCAAATGAAAACCGGTCGAGACGTAATAATCGCAGCCCTATTGGGTGCTGAAGAGTATGGTTTCGCAACCGCACCATTGGTAGTTGAGGGTTGCATTTTGATGCGTGTTTGCCACCTAGATACTTGCCCAGTTGGTGTTGCTACCCAGAACCCTGATCTGCGTCAGCGATTCCGAGGACAAGCAGATCATGTTGTGAACTTCTTTGAATTCCTAGCTCAGGAGGTGCGTGAGTATCTGGCGCTTCTCGGTTTTAGAAACTTAGCTGAAGCAATCGGTCATGTAGAGCTGTTGGACACTAACCGCGCCATCAGGCATTGGAAAGCTGACGGTATGGACCTCTCTCCAATATTTGCCGCCAAGGAGATTCTGAGTGATTCGCCGCTCAAATCAACTACAACTCAGCGGCATGAAATCGAAAAGCACTTTGACTACCCATTGTTAGTTGAAGCCTCGCCTGCACTAAGCGAAGGTCGTCCTGTGTTGATTGAAAAGGATATAAACAACACGAACCAGGCAATTGGGGCCATGCTCGGAAATGAGCTCACTAAAAAGTGGGGCGAGCAAGGACTTCCAGCGGGAACCTTGGTGCTAAGGCTTCGAGGAAGCGCTGGGCAATCGCTGGGGGCATTCATTCCGCGCGGAATCAAGATTGCCGTCGAGGGTGACTGCAATGACTATGTTGCCAAAGGCTTGTCAGGTGGAATTGTGGCGGTAAAGCCGCCTATTGGCAGTGGGTTTGTCGCCAGCGATAACGTGATTGCCGGAAACGTTATCGGCTATGGAGCTACTGCTGGCGAAATCTATCTCAATGGCGTCGTCGGTGAAAGATTCTTGGTTAGAAACTCAGGGGCATCTGCTGTCGTCGAAGGCGTAGGGGACCACGCCCTCGAATACATGACGGGCGGTAGGGCAGTAATACTGGGTAGGACTGGAGTCAACCTAGCTGCTGGTATGAGCGGAGGAATTGCATACGTCTACAAGCTCTCGGAATCAAAGGTTAACCGTGAGGCTCTCCAGTTGGGGGAGATTAGTCTCAATTCGCTATCCAACGAGGACGAAATTGAACTTAGAAATCTCATCCAGCGACACTTTGAAGAAACGCAGTCTGCTGTCGCAAGTGCCATCTTGACCAACTTCGCAACAGAAGCCAAGAACTTCACCAAAGTTCTTCCACGCGACTACGCGCGTGTAATGGAGATTCAAGCAAAAGCCTTAGAGCTAGGGCACGAACCTGACGGTCAGGAAGTTTGGACCCAGATTCTCGAGGTGATCAATGGCTGATCCAAGAGGTTTCATCAAGGTGACTGAACGGGAGACCGCCCCTCGTCGCCCGGTGCCCGTTCGAATAAAGGACTGGAAAGAGGTCTATGCCGAGCGTAATTCTGAGACAGTAAAGCGGCAAGCTTCTCGCTGCATGGATTGCGGAATTCCGTTCTGTCATCAGGGCTGTCCGCTTGGAAATTTGATTCCCGAATGGAATGACCTTACTCACCGCGGCCGTGGCAGAGAGGCGATTGACCGACTCCACGCAACTAACAACTTCCCTGAGTTCACAGGTCGAATTTGTCCGGCACCGTGTGAGGACGCTTGCGTACTTGGAATAAATCAACCAGCGGTCACAATCAAGGAAATCGAGGTCAGCATTATTGATGATGCTTTTGACCACGGCTTGGTTTTGCCGCAGGTGCCAGACCGACTTACCGGAAAGACAGTCGCGGTTGTTGGCAGTGGACCGGCTGGCTTGGCGGCAGCGCAGCAACTTACAAGAGCGGGCCATACAGTAGCTGTATATGAGCGCGATGATCGAATTGGCGGTCTGCTGAGGTACGGAATCCCTGACTTCAAGATGGAAAAGCACCACATCGATCGAAGAATTCACCAGATGGAGTCCGAGGGCACTCGATTTAGAACGAACGTAAACATTGGCGTTGACATTAGCTGGGAGGATCTCAGAAAACGCTACGACGCGATCGTGATTGCGACCGGTGCCCTGGTGCCTAGAGATATTCAAGTGCCAGGCCGAGAACTTACGGGCGTTGAGTTCGCAATGCCGTATCTCTCCTCAGCCAATCGAGTAGTAGCGGGGGATGCTCTCAGTGGACAGGTCACAGCAGAAGGTAAACACGTTGTAATTCTTGGAGGAGGAGACACGGGCGCCGACTGTCTTGGAACTGCTACCCGACAGGGTGCACTCAGTGTTACAACTCTTGCGATCGGGAAAATGCCGCCCAGCGATCGAACTGAAGACATGCCATGGCCTACGGTGCCAAACGTTTTTGAGATCCAGTCAGCCCATGAGGAATTTGGAGAGCGAAAGTATCTGCACTCAACAGTTGAATTCGTCGGTGAGAGTGGGAAGCTAACGGGTGTCAAGGTTGCTGACACGGAGTTTGTCAATGGAAAGAGGATTCCAAAGGCCGGCACAGAGAGAGTAATCAAAGCTGATCTTGTGCTCTTAGCGCTTGGTTATCAAGGCAACGAAGCGGAGCATGTTGTGAAGCAGCTAGGTCTTGAGGTTGAGGGCGGAAACCTCATGCGCGATGGCAAGTACCACGCGGGAAATGGAATATTCGTGGCAGGTGACGCGGGTAGAGGGGCCAGTCTTGTAGTCTGGGCGATAGCTGAGGGTCGGGCGGCAGCTTCAGCGGTAGATGAATATCTCGAAGGCGAGACCGAGCTGCCTTTCCCAGTGAAACCAACGGATCAACCGATTTCGGTTTATAGCTAAGTAAGGAAAATTGATGAGACGCGCGAAAATTGTGGCAACATTCGGTCCAGCGGTTGCAGACTTTGAAAAGACCAAAGCGGTAATTTCTGCCGGAGTAGATGTTGCAAGACTCAATCTCTCGCATGGCGATTACTCAGTCCACGAAGCCTCATACAACAACATTAGAAAGGCCGCCGAAGAGCTAGACAAGCCGGTTGGTATTCTGGTTGACCTGCAGGGTCCGAAAATTCGTCTTGCACGCTTCAAGAATGGAAAAGAAGAATTATCTGTCGGCCAAGAATTCACCATTACCACCGAAGAGGTTGAAGGAGATTCCAGCATCTGTGGAACTACCTACAAGGGACTTCCGCAAGATGTCAAAACGGGCGACCCGCTTCTTATCGACGATGGGCGAATCGCGCTTAGAGCCAAGAAGGTCGAGGGGAACAAGGTTGTCTGCGAAGTAGAAATCGGCGGGCCAATTTCTAACAATAAGGGAATCAATTTGCCTGGTGTTGCAGTCAATGTGCCAGCGATGAGCGAAAAAGATGAGGAAGACCTGCGTTGGGCGCTTCGAGTCGGAGCGGACATGATTGCCCTCAGCTTTGTACGATCAGCCAAGGACGTATCTCGAGCGCATGAAATCATGAAGGAAGAGAACCGGTTTGTTCCTGTAATTGCCAAGATCGAGAAGCCTCAGGCAGTTGAGGCTCTGGAGGAGATTGTTGACGCCTTTGACGGCATCATGGTCGCGCGCGGAGATTTGGGTGTCGAGTTACCGCTCGAGCAAGTGCCGCTTGTTCAAAAGCGAGCTGTCGAGCTGGCCAGAAGATGGGCCAAGCCAGTAATTGTTGCTACGCAAATGCTAGAGAGCATGATTGAAAATAGTCGACCAACCAGGGCTGAGGCGTCGGACGTGGCCAATGCTGTGCTGGATGGAGCGGATGCTTTGATGCTTTCGGGCGAAACATCTGTTGGGAAATATCCTGTTGAGACCGTTGCAACTATGGCTCGGATTATCGAGTCAACTGAAGAGAACGGTCTAGAGCGAATTCCAGATCTAGGAACCAAGCCGCACACCCACTCTGGTGCTGTTGTTAAGGCCGCTCTAGACATAGCTGATCTGCTTGGAAGTAAGTACGTATGTGTCTTTACCGAGAGTGGAGATACGCTCCGACGCGTCAGCAGGCTTCGTTCGCGCATCCCCGTGCTGGCCTTTACTCCCAACGAATCTGTTAGAAGAAAAATGGCATTGGTTTGGGGTGCCACTACTTTTCTGGCAGAGCACGTGAAACACACAGATCAGATGATCAAGCAAGTCGACGAGATTGTTATGGAGTCGGGCAAGTGCAAGCTAGGCGACGAAGTAATTGTTGTGGCCGGTTCGCCTCCGGGAATACCTGGGTCCACCAACTCACTGAGAGTTCACAGGGTTGGCGATGCTGTGCATAACGCCGCCCCTGGCTACGCCAACTAACTGTGCCGGAAGTGGGATTTGAACCCACACGCCCTTTCGGACAACGCATTTTGAGTGCGCCGCGTCTGCCGTTCCGCCATTCCGGCCGGTCTTGGCAATTGTAGTGGATGGTGAAATGGCTAAAGTAGCATCATGCAGCAATCACTGAGGGTTCTAGTAGCCGAGGACGAGTCCCTAATCCGAATGGATGTCGTTGCCACCTTGTCCGAAGCTGGATTCGAGGTTGTTGGAGAGGCATCAGATGGCGAAGAAGCGCTCTCGCTTGCTGAACAACTGAACCCCGATGTGGTTGTGATGGACATCAAGATGCCGAAGCTCGACGGAATATCAGCGGCAGAGAAGCTCTCTGAAGCAAAAATTCCAGTAGTTCTACTAACTGCCTTTTCGCAAACAGAGTTAGTTACTCGAGCCACTGAAGCAGGCGCTATGGCGTTCATTACAAAACCGTTCAAGCCTGCAGATTTAATACCGGCTATTCAAATAGCGATTGCTCGTAGTGAAGAGATTGCGGCTCTGGAACAAGAAATCTCTGACTTATCGGATCGCCTTGAAACCAGAAAGCTTATGGATAGGGCAAAGGGGCTGCTGATGTCGAAGATGAAGCTGTCCGAACCTGATGCATTTAGGTGGATACAGAAGGCCTCTATGGATCGCAGACTATCAATGGCGCAGGTTGCTAAAGCCGTTATTGACCAGCTTGGTCCGAAGACACCTTCGGGCGAAGATAGTTAGTGATCCGAACCGTAGAAAGCAGCTGCCCGCTTTCATCAGTCATCTTCACCTCGTGAGTTGTGAGATTCTTGCCAAGCTTTATTGCGGTGCAGGTTCCAGTTACTAATCCGCTCCTTGCTGAAGCATGGTGTGAGGCATTGATTTCAATTCCAACTGCGTATCCCCAGGGATGTGCATGAACATTTGCTGCAAAACTACCCAGTGATTCTGCAAGAACAACGTGTGCGCCACCGTGCAGAAGTCCTATTGGCTGCGTGTTTCCCTCGACGGGCATTGTCGCAACCGCTCGCTCAGCGCTCAGCTCTAAAAGCTTGATTCCCATGCGATCCGCAAGGGCTCCGAGTCCACGCTGTCGCATTACCTCCAACGCTTGAGCTGATGTAACGACTTCGTTCTCCATTGTTTCTCCTGAGCAAAGTAGGCTAGGCACATGTCTGCTGAGAAAAAGCCTACCTTGCTGCTTATTGACGGCCACTCTCTAGCCTTCCGAGCCTTCTATGCTCTCAGTCCAGACAGCTTTAGAAATCAATCGGGCCAATACACCAATGCCGTGCATGGGTTTATTTCAATGCTCTTGACTCTGATGGAGAACGAAAAGCCCTCCCACATCTGTGTTGCCTTCGATGTCTCTCGAGAAAGTTTTCGCACCACGGAGTATCCGGAATACAAGGGAAATCGAGGAGAGACTCCGGAGGAATTTATCGGGCAAACCGAGCTTTTGGTTGAAGCCTTGGCTGCCATGCGCATCACTTCTGTATCCAGAGAAGGCTATGAAGCAGACGATCTAATCGCATCGCTTGCAAACAAAGGTGAGCAGGCTGGGATGAGTGTCCTTATCGTCTCGGGCGACCGCGATACCTTCCAGCTCATTAGCAATCAAACCAAGATTCTTTATCCAATCAAGGGCGTGATGAATCTTGCCCGGATGGATGATCAAGCCGTTTTTGACAAGTACGGAGTTACGGCAAAGCAGTATCAGGACCTGGCTGCGTTAGTAGGAGAGACTTCAGACAACCTCCCTGGCATACCAGGAGTAGGTCCAAAGACCGCTGCCAAGTGGCTGCAGGCCTATGGTGACCTTGATTCGATTTTGAAGGCCGCAGACAAAATCACAGGCAAGGTTGGTGAAAACCTTCGTGACAACAAAGACCTAGCTATTCGCAATCGTAGATTGAACAATTTGGTTCGCGATTTAGATTTCGATTTCAAGATTGATGACTTGCAGGTTGGCCCCGTCCACGAAGAGGAAGTAAGGGCCGTTTTTGCGAAGCTCAATTTCAGAACACTTCTAACTCGAGTAATCAAATTGCGTGGAACAAACGGAGCACAAATACCTGTTCCCACGGCTGAGATTGAGGAAGAGGAAGAGGTTCATTCACACGCAAGTGATTCCTATGAACAGCCCGAGAGCAGGGTAGTTTCTGTTGATGAACTTGCCAAATTTTTGGCTTCAGAGCACTTTGTCTCTATTCAAGTTGCAGATGGCAAGTTGGTTGGACTCGGAATTGCAAGTCCAGGTGAGAGATTGGATTGGGATGGTAAGGATGGATCTGCCGCTCTTAATCTTCTGAAGCAGGGAAGTTATGGCGTCTGGGACTCCAAGCATTTTGCGCATCAATGTATCGAATTAGGCATAAGTCCAGTCGCCGTTCGCAATGACGCGCTTCTTACCGCATACCTTCATGACCCAACTCGGAAGGACTATGAGCAGGATCAGCTGCTCAGAGATTTAGCGGGAGTAGACATTGTTCGCGCAGATCCATTAGAGCTTTTCGCGGAAGAACCGGCTTCACTTAATGCTTGGGCAGCTTCGGTTTTGTATGTGGTGACGACAAAGAAACTTGTCGCTAAGACAATTACTGCCGTCTATCAAGCCATTGAGCTTCCTTCATCAGTTGTCCTGGCGAAAATGGAATCGACCGGAATTGCTATCGATCGGGATAATTTGGAGAGCCAAAAGCAATCACTATCCAAAGAAGTAGATGAGATTGCCAAAGAGGCCTATTCAATTATTGGTCACGAAGTTAACCTTGCCAGCCCCAAGCAGTTGCAGACAGTTCTATTTGAAGAGTTGGGATTTGAGGGAACTAGGTCGGTGAAGACGGGCTATTCAACAAATGCAGAGGCGCTGGCTGATTTGCTTGAGCAGACGGGGCACCCATTTCTGGAGAAGCTACTAGCCCACC
>JACCDX010527442.1_pt1 | contig 33498 bp, 26 predicted proteins | sample 7449681 | NCBI WGS metagenome assembly JACCDX01 (sample SAMN15323450, study PRJNA562643) | freshwater metagenome | isolation source: river surface water | place: USA:Blue River Watershed | collected 2017-08-18
GTCACGCCGAAGGACGTCGAGCCTTGCGATGCCACGTCGCAGGATGTGGTTGCGCGCCATCTGGATTCGGCCGACCCTGAAGAGAAGCAGCAGGAAATGCTGGACGATGCGATCGAGCTGAGCTTTCCCGCCAGCGACCCGCCTGCGGTTACCGGCGGCATCACGCGGATCGACAAGCCGGCCTCGACATCACGCCCTTGAGTCTTGTCCGGAACGCTCACCCGGAATCCTCCCGTGACCCGCATCCGGATCTCGCATCCGGAGCTCGTACCCCTGATGCGCGTCGTCTGACAGCATGCACTTGCGGGTCGTCCCATGCACGACCCGCAAATGATTACTGCAGCAGCCGTGTGCGGCTGGCCACGAGCGACATCACGGCAGCCAGCAGGGCGATGCAGCCGATCGTCGCCTGCAGTCCCAGGCCTTCGGCGATGGCGCCCATCAGCGGCGGCCCCATCAGGCTGCCGGCGTAACCCATCGTCGCCACGCCGGCCAGCGCGACCTTGCTTTCCCTGCCGGCGGCGCTGTATACGAACGGGAAGACCAGCGCGAGCCCCAGGCCGGCCAGCGCGAAGCCGGCTAGTGCCGTGATCGCGCCGGGCGCAAGCACGGCCAGGCCGAGGCCGCCTGCGGCCAGTGCCGAACCGGCGCAGACCAGCGAACGCGCGCCATACCGAGTCTTCAACGGGTCGCCGCAGAAGCGCGATACCAGCATCGTCAGCGTGAATGCCGACAGCGACAGCGGCGCCATCGCATCCGATGCGCCGAAATGCTCTTTCATGAACAGGCTGCTCCAGCTGCCGATGCTGCCTTCGGCGATTGCGCCCAGCAGTCCGAGCGCGCCCAGCAAGGCCATCCGACCGCGTGGCAGCACAAAAGCAGGGCCGGATGCGGGCGGGCGTGCATGCGGCGCGCTGGCGTCGGCGTGCCCGCCATGATCCGCGTGTGAGGCTTGGCCGTGACATGGGGCGTCGCGGCCGACCAGCGCGTCCATCCCCTGCATCACCAGCCAAAGCAGTCCGCCCAGCGGCAGCGCCAGCAGGCTGAACTGCTGCATCGGCGTGACCTGCATTGCAGCCATCGCGCTGCCGAGGGTTACACCGGCCAGGCCACCGGCGCAGGCACAGGCATGCAGGCGCGACATCATCGGAGCCCCTTGCGCGGTCTCGTGACGGGCCGCGACGCCATTCATCGATACATCGAAGGTGCTGGCCGTAATGCCCAGCACGAGCACCGCCACCATCAGCAGCGGGAGTGAGGGCGTGGCGGCTGCCGCCATCAGCACACCGGGCAGCATGAGTCCGGCGATGCGCAAGGTGCGCAGGCTGCCGATCCGGGCCAGCAGTCGCGACGATACCTGCGGCGACAACACGGCACCGACGCCGGCGCACAGCAAGACCAGCGACAGTTGGGTATGCGACAGCTGCAATCCCTGCTTGATCGCAGGCAGCCGGCCCGCCCACGACCCCATCAGCAAGCCATACCACCCGAACAGCGACGGCAATGCCAGCCGGCGCAAGTCGGGCAGCGTGATGGCACGGTCGGCAGGAGCAGCAAGGGCAGGGTGAACGGCAAGGGTGGAAAGCTCGGCGGTCGGCGTCAGGGACATGGTCACGAAGGAAGCTTGCTGCAGGGAATACCCCTTTGTTCGTGACCTCCGGAAATAGTTTCTGTCGAGCAGAAAAAAATGCCCGCGTTGATATCCCTCAACTTACTAAAGTTGCAACAGTCGTACTGTTCAAGCACAGGCAACCGGGACGAAGCAATGAAGCAGGTTCACACCCATTACGACAACCTGAAGGTGGCACGGGACGCGCCGCCCGAGGTCATACGCGCGGCCTACAAGACGCTGAGCCACAAGTTCCATCCCGACCGTCATGGCGGCAGCGCCAGGGCAACGCAGACCTTCCAGCTCATCAGCTCGGCTTACGAAGTCTTGTCCGACCCCGAACGGCGGCGCAAGCATGATGCATGGATAGCGCGCGCCGAGGCCGAGCCGGTCCCCAAGCCGGCTGCATCGACCCCACCCCGGCCGTGGAACGGACGCGAACGACGCAAGAAGCCGCCGATCGCCACCGCGCGCGCGGCCAGCCGCGCCGCTGCAGCCAGCTTGCGCGCGCCGGGCATCACGGCGGTGCTGTGGGCGTCCGTGGCACTGGTGGGCACCATGCTGGTGCTGCTGTTTCAGCGCTGACGGGGTCTTCGCTCGACGAGACGCGGCGCGACCGTATACCGTGCGACGAGACACGGGGCGACGAGACACGGGGCGACAAGACGCGGCGCGTCACCACGCGACCCGAGAAGATTGGCGGGCCCAAGGGATCCCGCTCTGGCGACGGCTTCATGCGCCGATAAAGTTGACTGGTGGTTGATGGTTTTGCGCTGGTTAATGTTATAGAATTTATTCAAATAAATTCGCCCTGCAGGACCTCAGGAACCGATGGCAAAGCAGGCTTATCTTCCGTGGAAGGCGTCCGCCGCCCTGCAGATTTTCGGCAGCTGGGCGGGCAGCCTGTTGCTCCTGCTGGCGACGACCTGGATCATTGCGCTGCACCAGATCGACGCGCGTGAAGGCCGCTTCCGCGTTCGAGCCATCGATGCCTTGGGCATCGAAGCGTCGCAACTCGCCCTCGAGGTCGGCGAGACAGTGCGTGATACCGACAACCTGCTGCTGCTGATCAAGGATGAAATCGACAACGGTCGCGATATCAGCCGCTTCGATGTCTACTTGAGAAGCGTCCTCGGCAGCAAGGCGGCACGCGTGTTTGTCGTCGATGCCGCAGGCCAGCCGATGACTCGCACCTTGCCAAGCCAGGGTGGCCGCCTGCCACCGTCCCTGTACTTGCAGGGACTCGCCCATGACCCAGCGCCGGGTATGCGGATTGACCATGGCATGGTCAGCACCGCTCAGGGCAATCTCCGAATGGTCGCGTTCTCTCGTCGCCTCAATGGTGCTGGCGGCAAGTTCGCCGGTGCCGTCGTCATCGAGATGAGCGCAGAGGACCTGGCCGCCAACGAGTCCGAGGTCACCTTGCGGTACGCGACGCTGGTGCTGCTTCGCACTCCCGAAGGACTCGACCTGCACGCGATGAACAAGGCCCCCGGCGCACTGAACTTGCGTTCGCCACAGCAGCTGCAAGTTGACCGCCTGCGCAGTGCCAGCGAGCTGATCGAGGGCAGCGCCTTCACCGACGGGCGCGCGCGTTTCATCGCCTGGCAGCGGGTCGATCGTTATCCGCTGGTGGTGCTGGCCAGCGTGCCCGAAGAAGTGGCGCTGGACCTGCATCGCTCGCAAGACCACGTCGAAGTGCTGGGCGCCGTGGCGCTGAGCGCGTTGCTCACCATAGGCGCCGCCCTGGGCGCCACGCTTCAGTGGCGGCGCCATACCCGGCGCAAGAAGCTGCGCGCCATTCAGGAATCCTTCCGCCAGGCCGTCGAGGGAACGATGGAGGCGCTGTACATCGTGCGTCCGCTGTACGGCGAACACGGTGCAGTGCGCGACTTCCTGATCGAAGACTGCAACGAGCAAGCAGCGCGCCGCATGCATCTCAAGCGCGAAGACATGCTGGGCCATACCGTGCGCGAACTGATGGCCTATGAAGACAACCAGCGCATGCACGTCTTCCTGCTGCGCATCCTGACCGAGGGGCTGGTCGAGGACGAGATCGAGATCGGCTGGCATGACCGCCACCAGCCGGGTGTCGCGGCCGCGGGCTGGATACAGCGGCGCGGCGTCAAGACCGAGGCCGGCATCGCCGTCACCGTGCGCGACGTCACCGAATCGCGCAGCCAGCAGGAGGCGCTGGCGAAGATGGCCGTCACCGATGCATTGACGGGCCTGCCCAACCGTCGCTGGCTGGTCGATCACCTGCCCACCATCCTGCGTGCCAGCAGTGAGGGCCGGCGCAAGGTGGCACTGCTGTTCATCGACCTCGACAACTTCAAGGTCGTCAACGATACCCTCGGCCACGAGGCGGGCGACCGCGTCCTCACCGATGTCACCGCCTGTCTGAAGTCGACGGTGCGTTTGTATGACACTGTCGTGCGGCTGGGTGGCGATGAATTCACCGTGGTCGTCGAGGATGTCGGCAGTACGCGCGATGTGGAGGAACGGGCCGCGCGTGTGGTGACCGCCGTCAACCGCCTGAACCAGACTGCGCCCTGGGGCGCGTTCTCGGTGACGGCTTCGGTCGGCATCGCCATCTTCCCCGACCATACGTCGGAGGCGCAAGTGGTGCTCCAATACGCGGACATCGCGATGTATTCCGCCAAGGCTGCCGGCAAGGCACAGTACCGGATGTTCTCTGCCGAACACGCGACGGAGCTGCAGCGGCGCGTACAGCTGCAACAGGACTTGCAGAAGGCCGTCGGCACCTATCAGCTGCAGTTGCACTACCAGCCCCGTGTCGATGCCTTCACCGGCAAGCTGACCGGGCTCGAATCGCTGCTGCGCTGGCAGCATCCGGAAAACGGCCTGGTGCTGCCGAACGAATTCATCCCGCTGGCCGAAGAGCGCGGCCTCATCATCGAGGTGGGTGAATGGGCGTTCGAGCTGCTGTGCCGCCAGATACGCGCGTGGCAAGACCAGGGGCTCGATTGTCGTCGCGTGTCGTTCAACGTCTCGGAACTACAGGTGCGCAGCGAACGCTTCCGCGACTTCCTGACCGATTGCCTTGCGCGTCACGGGCTGACCACCGATGCCATCGCGCTCGAGCTGACCGAAACGGCGATCGGCAGTGACGACGAGGTGCTCGCCCGCGAGCTGGAGAAGTTGCACGACCTCGGCCTGCGCATCGAGATCGACGACTTCGGCACCGGCCATTCATCGCTGTCGCGGCTGCGCCGGCTTGCGGTCGACGTGCTCAAGATCGACCAGTCCTTCGTGCACACGCTGGGCCAGGACCTGAAAGGCGATGCGCTGTGCAGCGCCATTCACTCGATCGGCCAGGCGCTGGGCATCGTGATCGTCGCCGAAGGGGTGGAAACACCGGAGCAACTGGATCGGCTGCGCCAGTTCGGTTCCGATGAGGTACAGGGCTACCTGATCTCGCGTCCGATGCCGGCCAGTGCGCTGTCGCCGATGTTGCAGGGCCAGCCCCTGTTCGACCCGGTGCCACGCACGCTGATGCGGCTCAAGCGCCCCTGAGGCCGCCCGGCTTCGCGCCGCGCTCGGCCGGAACATCGTTCAAGACGATGTGGTTTCAGTCTCCGGTATAGTGTGGCGTCAATCAAACTCTGGCGCCCGCGCGCCGCACCCATCCCGGCGTGAGTGCCTCCGTGAGTACATCTCCTGAATCAGCTGTCGTCCTGCCTGCGCTGCGGCGCATGGGCTTGCTCGATGCGGACGAATCGCCACAGGTGACGCCGCTGGCGGGCGGCGTATCGTCCCTGATCGTGCGCGTCGATACCCGTCGTGGACCGCTGTGCGTGAAGCAGGCGCTGCCGGCCTTGAAGGTGGCCACCGAGTGGCTGGCGCCGCAGGATCGCAGCCATGCCGAAGTCGCCTGGCTGCGCGAAGTGTCGGCACGCTGGCCACAGGCCGTGCCTGCACTGCTGGCCGAAGATGCAGCGTCTTACTGTTTCGCGATGCGCTGGCTGCCGCCGCAGGATTACCCGGTATGGAAGACCTTGCTGCGCGATGGCAGCGCCGAGCTGGCCACCGCCCGCCAGGTGGCGACACTGGTGGCTGCCATCCATGCCGGCACGGCCGGCAATGCGTCGCTGGCCGAGCGCTTCGCGTATGACGCCCATTTCTTCGAGCTCAGGCTCGATCCGTATTTCGGCGCAGCCGCGCGCGCGCATCCCGATTGCGCTCCGGTGCTGCTGCAACTGTCTGCCGACACGGCGGCGCGCAAGCTGGCGCTGGTACACGGCGACATCAGCCCGAAGAACATCCTGGTCGGCCATGACGGCCCGGTGATCCTCGATGCCGAGTGTGCTTGGTACGGCGACCCGGCCTTCGACGCCGCGTTCTGCCTGTGCCATCTGTTTGCCAAGTGCCTTTGGCGGCCTGCGCACCGTGCGCATTACCTCGCGGCCTGGGATGCGTTCTGCGAGGCTTACCTCGATGGCGTCCACTGGGAAGCGCGCGATGCGATCGCAGGCCGTATCGCATTGCTGCTCGCCGGTATCCTGCTGGCGCGAGTCGATGGCAAGTCGCCGCTCGAGTACCTCGGCGAAGCCGAGCGCGCGCAGCAGCGAGCATTCGCGCGGCGCTGGCTGCTCGCATCCCACCGCACGCTGGCCGCCATGCGCGCCGACTGGCAAGCCATGCTGGCCTGATCGCGGGCTACTTCCAATCCTGTCTGCCAACTTCAGATTCTGACGAGAACCGCACCATGCAAACACTGATCCGCCAACTCCGTGCACGACGTATCTGGGACTCGCGTGGCCGGCCGACGGTCGAAGTCGACGTGCATCTCGATGGCGGCATCTACGGGCGCGGCATGGCGCCGGCGGGCGCATCGACCGGCAGCCATGAAGCCGTCGAATTGCGTGACGGCGGCGCGGCCTTCGACGGCTACGGCGTGGAGCGCGCGCTGGACGGCATCGCTCGCGAGATCGCGCCGGCGCTGATCGGGATGGATGTATTGCAGCAGCAGGCGATCGACAATCTATTGATCAAGCTCGACGGCACGCCGAACAAATCCCGGCTGGGCGGCAATGCGCTGATCGCCACATCGATGGCGGTGCTCGATGCCGCATCGAAGGCCACCGGCTTGCCATTGTGGCGCTATCTGGCCGGCGATGCGCCGGTGCGCATGCCTTTGCCCGAGATCCAGATCTTCGGCGGCGGCGCACATGCGCAGGGCCGCATCGACATTCAGGACTTGCTGGTGATGCCGGTCGGCGCAGCCAGCATCGACGAGGCGCTGGCCATGGTGGCCGATGTCTATCGTGCGGCGGGCAAGCTGATGGATGAAGCGGGTCGTCGCGCCGGTGTCGCGGATGAGGGCGGCTGGTGGCCTGATTTCGACAGCAACGAGCAGGCGCTGGAGATGTTGACGCGCTCGATCGACAAGGCAGGCTATCGCCATGGCGAGGTGATGATTTCGCTCGACATCGCGGCGTCCGAATTCGGGCGCAATGGCATCTATCGCCCCGGCCTGGCCGACGCCTCCGGCGTCAGTGCCTATACGACTGACGAATGGATCGCTGTACTGCTGCAATGGGTGGCGCGCTATCCCATCCTGTCAGTCGAAGATCCGGTGGCCGAAGACGATACGGCAGGCATGGTGGCCTTCACGGCGGCCGTCGGCGACCGTGTGCAAGTGATTGGCGACGATTACCTGGTCACGCATGCCGCACGCGTCGATGCGGCGGCCAGCGACCGTGCCTGCAATGCGGTGCTGATCAAGCCCAACCAGGCCGGGACCATCAGCGAAACACTCGCCGCGCTACAGGCAGCCAAGCGCCATGGCATGGGCACCATCGTGTCCGCGCGCTCGGGCGAGACCGAGGACGTGATGATTTCGCACCTGTCGGTCGGCTGGCATGCCGGCCAGCTGAAGGTCGGCTCCTTCGCTCGCTCCGAACGGATGGCGAAATGGAACGAATTGCTGCGCATCGCGGAAGCGTTGGGTGACGATGCGATCTATGCGGGGCGCGCGGCCTTGCCGGTATAGCCGGGGCCCATCACCGACTGCAAGACCTGCGACCGAACTCAGATCCCGCGTTCATGCCCCACGTTCAGGCCGCAAGTTCAGGCCCGTGACCCCTTCATCTCTTTGCTCGTTTCCAGCCCGCTGGCCTCCTGCCACGAGAAGCCTGCTTCGGTATCCAGCGGCCAGATTGGACGCCGCAGGTGGCGGAACGGGAACAGCGCGTAATTCGAGCTGGTCGGTCCGCCCTGGTCCGCGTCGCATTCGACCAGTCCGCGCGAGATCGGCCCGAACACCGGGCGGCAGTACATGCGCGATTTCAGCAGCAGGAAATCCTTCGTCGACGGCTCGACGCCGACACAGCGGAACACGCCAAGGTCATACGGCTCGGTGCGGCGTTCCGTGATCACCAGTTGCGCCGGGCCGATGTCGAACAGCACCGTTCTGCCCATGCTCACGCGCTGGCCGGTGTAGATCGGCCCGGTGACGCTGAACATGCCATCGCTGCGGGCGCGTATGCGGCCGCGCAGGCGCATCGGCTGCTTGCGGATGCCAAGTGCTGACAGCGGTACCCGGTTGCCGACGCTGACCGTGATGTCGGCGTCCATCGTCGCCGCCCATAATTCAGCCACCGCCTGCGGGTCGCACAGCGGTCCCGCCAGCACACCGGACAAGCCCGCGTCCAGCGCGGCCTGCAAGACATCCATCGTGTCGCAGGTGCCGCCCGACATCACATTGTCGCTATGGTCGAGCAGCAGTACCGGACCGCTGCCCTGCGATGTGGCCAGCGCAGCAGCTTTTGCGATCGATGCCGGCGTTGGTTCGCTACGATAGACGAAGCCATCGCGCTCATCCCATAGTTGTGCGGCGATACGATCAGCCACCCTTTGCGCGAGCGCTGGGTCGCCATCGGTCGTGACCAGCACCGACATGCCCGCATCCGGCATGTCGGCCAGCGAGAAGCCGGCCATCACGGTCGCGGCCAGGATGCCGGGCTCGCGTTCGGCCGCGCGCGCGGCTTCCACCGCACGTTGCATCGCGCCTTCGGCGGTCGCGCTGCGCAGCGTATGCGACAGCAGCGGCAGCTGCCGCCAGCGCGTGACCGGACGGGTGCGGCCTGCCAGTCCGTCGAGCAGCAGGCGCGCCGCATGCTCACCGGTCTCGGCCATGTCGACATGTGGGTAGGTCTTGAAGCCGACCAGAATATCGGCATGGTCGACCATGCGCTGCGTGACATTCCCATGCAGGTCGAGCGCGACCGCGATCGGCACGCCGGGCAGGCGCCGCCGCAATTCGGCCAGCAGCCAGCCTTCGACATCGGCTTCATGCTCGCTGACCATCGCGCCATGTAGGTCGAGCAGGATGGCTTCCACGTCGGGCCTTGCAGCGTCGAGCACGCGGCGGCACAGTCGTTCGCAGGCGTCGGCGCTGACCGTGCCACCGGGATTGGCCGTCCCCGATACCGGCGTCAGCAATCGCGCGCCGGGCAGCGCTTCGATCGCGCGGATGAAGGAGCCGAGCGCCGTGCGTGCGCCACGCTGGTCGGCCAGCGCGTCGTCGCCATACAGCGGCTCGAAATCGGCCAGCACTGTCGGCAGCGGCGAAAAGGTATTGGTTTCGTGATTGATGCGCGCCAGCAGGAAGGTCATCGGTAGCCTCACGTGGTCGTGCGCTGGCGCACGAAGGGATCAGCCGGGCTGCCGCAGTGCACGCTTGAGCAGCTTGCCGTTTGCATTACGCGGCAGCGGCGCATCGACGAACACCACTTGCTCGGGTACCTTGTAGTCGGCCAGCCTTTGCGCGCAATGTGCGCGTACGGCCTCGGCATCGGCCGTGGCCTGCGGCGCATACAGATAGGCATGCACGCGCTCGCCGAGCACCGGGCACGGATGACCGACAACCGCTGCCTCGACCACGCCGGGCACACCCATCAGCACGTTCTCGACTTCGACCGAATAGATCTTGTAGCCGCCACGATTGATCATGTCCTTGATGCGGTCGTAGATGCGCACCAGTCCCTGCGCATCGACCGAGCCCAGGTCACCGGAACGCCAGCTGCCATCGGCAAAGCCTTTCGCGGTCGCTTCCGGGTTGTCCCAGTAACCTGGAACGACCATCGCGCCGCCTATCCATATCTCGCCGGATTCGCCTGCGGGCACTTCCTTGCCATCGTCGTCCATCACGCGGATGTCGGCGCAGGGCACGGTGATGCCGACGGCATCGTGATGGATGGCCGACAGGCCCAGCGGCATGATGGTGGCCGGCGACGTGGTCTCGGTCGAGCCGTAGCAGTTCACCAGCGTCAGTCCCGGCACCGCTTGCGCGAGTGCCTGCACGGTAGGCACCGGCATCGGCGCGCCGCCATAGCCGCCGACGCGCCAGGCCGACAGGTCGCATTGCGTGAAGGCCGGCTGCAGCAGGCAGAGCTGGTACATCGCCGGCACCATCAGCGAGTAGGTGATACGTTCGTCTGCCAGCAGCTGCACGAAGGACGGCGCCTTGAACTCGGGCACGATCACCAGGGTGCCGCCGACATGCACCATGGCCGCGATCAGGGCGATCAGCCCCGTGACATGGCTGGCCGGCACGGCCAGCGCTGCGCGATCGGCATGGCTGAGCTTGAGCGCGACTTCATAGTGGATCACCGAATGCGCGATGTTGAAGTGGGTCAGCATCGCTCCCTTCGGATGACCGGTGGTGCCCGAGGTGTACAGGATGCAGGCGCAATCGTCTTCCGCCACGCGCGCCATCGGCACGCCGTGGCTGCTCCCACGGTAGCCGCGGGCGAGTTCGCACAGGCAGCCGGCAGGCTGGCGCACGCGCAGGCAGGGCGCGGCGGTGGCATCGGGGATGCGGTCTTCCAGCGCATCGTCGTACACGATGCCGGCCGCACCGCACTGGTTCACGATATAAGCGAGGCCCGGCCCCTGCTCACGCACGCCGACCGGCACCGCAATCACGCCCAGCTTCTGCAGCGCGAACAGCACGCTGACGAACTCGGGGCGGTTGGACAGGAACAGCACCACGCGCTCGCCCCGGCGCAAGCCTTCGGCCGCAAAGCCTGCCGCGAGGCGATCGACTTCGTCTGCCAGTTGGCCATAGGTCATGCGCTGGCCGTCACAGCTGATGGCTTCGCTGTCCGGCGCCAGCGAGGCGCTGCGTGACAGCATCGCGTAGAACGACGGCGGTCGTTCGACGAAGCAGCGCAGGCGGCGGCCGAAATGCTCCTCTTCCCGCATAGCCGGCAGGCTGACATGGTCTTCCCAGCGAATCATGGCCATCCCTGTTGCGGACTGCTCAATGGGCAGGCTGGGCATGGTGGTCATGGTGGGCATTGGCACCGCGCTCGATCAGGATTTCCTCGTCGAGCAGGTTGCGCGAGTGGTTGAGGTCGGATTGCGCGATCACGACCGACAGGTCGCTGCCGCGCAGGCCGGCGATGACTTCGGACAGCCGCGCCGACAGCGCCGGCGCCACCCCCTCGAAAGGTTCGTCGAGCAACAGCAGCCGGTGGCCGATGGACAGCGCGCGCGCCAGCGCGACCAGTTTCTGCTGGCCGCCGGACAGCAGCAGTGCGCGGCGCTCGCGCATCTCCTTCAGTTCGGGCAGTACGTCGTAGATGAATTCCAGCCGTGGTGCAGTGTTGCGCAGCTTGGCCGCCCACAGCGGCACGAGGATGTTTTCTTCCACGGTCAGTTCCGGCACCAGGCCGCGGTCCTCGGGCATGTAGCCGATGCCAAGCGCGGCGCGCATATGGCGCGGCATGCGGGACAGGTCCTTGCCCTCGAAGCGCAGGCTGCCGGCTGTCACCGGCAAATGGCCCATGATGGCGCGCAGCGTGGTCGACTTGCCGGCGCCATTGCGTCCGATCAGTCCGACCATCTTGCCCTCGCGGACCGACAGCGACAGTCCGCGCAGCACCTGCACCGACTGGATGGAGACATCGATGGCGGCGAGTTCAAGCATGGGCGGCCGCCTCCCTGATCTCGCCGGTCACATGGCGCTTCACGTCGGGGTGCGCGAGCACCTCGTCCGGATGGCCATCGGCAATGATGCGGCCGCTGTAGAACGCAGCCACGCGGTCGGAAAAACGCTGCACGATATCCATGTCATGTTCAACGAACAGCACCGTCATCGCTTCATGCGACAGCGCGCGCATCACGGTCTCCATCATCGGGAATTTTTCATCGGCCGACACGCCCGAGGTCGGCTCGTCGAGCAGCAGCACGCGCGGCTGGCGGGTGAGCGCCATCGCGATGTCGAGCAGCTTGCGCACGCCGCCCGGCAGTTCGGCCACCTTGCGCCGCGCATGCGCGGCCAGCTCGAAACGCTGCAGCAGTTCGTCGGCACGGGCCAGCGCAGCGGCGTTGCGCGCCGGCTTCCAGAACGACAGCTTGCCGGCCTGCGATGCGATCGCGACCAGCATGTTCTCGGTGACGGTCAGGTCCTTGTACAGCTGCGGAATCTGGAACGAGCGCGCGATGCCGCGCTGTGCAATCTGGCGCGGCGGCAGGCCGGCGATGTTTTCGCCATGCAGCAGGATCTGACCTTCATCGGGCCGGATGTAGCCGGTGATCATGTTCACGAAGGTCGTCTTGCCGGCGCCATTGCTGCCGATCAGGGAGACCTTCTGTCCGACCGGTACGTCGAGCGAGATGTCGGCCGCGGCCACTACCGCGCCGAAGCGCTTGTTGATGCCTTGCGCGGAAATCGCGATGTCGAAATGCGTCATGCGCTGGCTCCTTTGCCCGACGCGCTGCCGGCAGATCCATTGGCCGCCGCGCTGGCCGATGCATTCGCCGACGAAAGTTCCGTTGCGGCGGGTGGCTCTGCGCGGCGCGCGCGCAGCCACAGCGAGCCGATGCCATTGGGCAGGAAGCGGATCACCGCCAGCAGGAACACGCCCAGCGCGAGTTGCCAGGTGTTGGGGAAGTAGGCACTGGAGAACGAACGCACGATCTCCAGCAGCGTGGAAGCGACGAACACGGCCAGCATGCTGTGGTGACCGGACAGGATGGCGACGAACACGAAGTCGCCCGAACGGGTCCAGTATGCGAACTCGGGTTCGACATGGCCCAGCGCCATCACCGACAGCGCACCGCCGACGCCGCCGAGGAAGGCAGCGATCACGAAGTTGGCCGCGATCAGGTCCTGCACCGAGCTGCCGAGGTATTCGACGCGGATCTCGTTGTCACGTGCGGCCAGCGCCACCAGTCCGCGCGTGGAGTCGCAGTAGATGCGTGCCAGCGTGGCAGCGACCGTGGCCAGCGCCACGGTGACCGCATAGATCAGGTGGCCGGACAGCCCGCCGGCGGCCTGCATGCCGAGCAGGGTAGGACGGCCCATGTTGAAGCCATCCGAGCCGCCCATCGCTTCGGACTTCACCAGCAGGCCGTACAGCACCATCGACAGTGCCAGCGACAGCATCGCGAAAAAGATGCCACGGTAGCGCGCGATCGGCCACGCGAAAGGCGCGGCGATCAGCGCCGACAGCGCGCCGCCGCCCAGCGCCAGCAGCAGCGCATCGGTGATGCCGAGCTTGCCGAACGCGAGCGCCGCGGTATAGCCGCCAACGGCGAACACGAGGCCCTGGCCGAGGGACACCACGCCGCTGCGCATCAGCAGCACGATGCCCAGCGAGACCAGTCCGTTGGCCGCAGCCATCGTGACAAGGAACAGCAGCCATTTCGGCATCACCGTACTGGCGGCCAGCAGCACGGCCAACGCAACGATGCCGTAGATCAGGGTGCGCATCGGGGCAGGCATCGCGGAAGATACGGACGGGGAGGTCATCTCAGATCTTCCTTGCCTGTGCGCGCTGGAACAGGCCTTCTGGGCGGAACATCAGCACCACGGCCATGACCAGATAGACGGAGAAAAGTTCGGCCGAAGGCATCAGGTGCACGGCGGCCGAACGGGTGATGCCGACGATCAGTGCGCCGATCGCCGCGCCCGGGATACTGCCGAGGCCGCCGATGATGACGACGGCGAACGACACGATGATCACGCCCACCGACACGCCCGGCTGCACCGAGATCATCGGCGCCGTCAGCGCGCCGCCGAGCGCGGCGAGGAAGATGCCGGCAGCGAAGGCCATCGAGTACACGCGCGACACATTGACGCCCATGCTGGCGGCGACTTCTTCGCTGTGGATGACGGCCAGTACGATCTTGCCGGTACGGGTGCGGTTCAGGCACCACCAGGTCAGCAGGCCCACGACCGCCGCGACACCGACCAGCACGAAGTCATAGCCGACCCAGGACAGCTCGCCGATGTCCACATTCCCGAACAGCATGTAGGGCTCGGACACATAGAGCGGATTGACGCCCCAGATCAGCTTGGTCGCATCTTCCAGGATCAGGAACAGCGCGAAGGTGACCAGCACCAGCAGCACTTCATCGCGCCCGTAGAACGCGCGCAGCAAGCCGCGCTCGCACAGCGGCGCGACCAGCGCGGCGACGGCGATGGCGGCGAACAGCATCGCCACGATCGACAATTCCGGCGCGAACTTCATGCTGGCGAACCAGCCGACCAGGCTGGCCGCCGCATATGCGCCAAGCGCATAGAAACTGCCATGCGCGACATTGAGGATCTTCAGCACGCCAAATACCAGCGTCAGCCCGAGGGCGACGATGAACAACCACGATGCGTAGGTCAGTCCATCGATCAGGATGGTGCTCAGTTGCATTTCGCTCCCGGGAAGCCGGCTTTCATCCAGTCTTCTGCTTTCATGTTTGGCGGCGGGTTCACGCATTCAGCGGCGAAGCGCTGTATGTCTTCCATCACCACCAGCTTCTTGCCTGCATCCCATTTGGTACGGCCGATGGCGGTCGGCTGTATCGCCTGGTGGCCGTCGCCGAGCGCCATCTTCACGCGGCCGCCGGGTGAATCCCATTCGAGGCCGGTGAGGGCAGCGGCGATTTGCTCGGTCGTGGGCTTCTTGCCGCCGTTGGCAGCCATCGCCTTTTCCACCGCGAGCTTGAGCGCCATCAGCGCCTGTGCCATCCGGTATGGGGCCTGCACCGGGTAGACACCCCACTGGGTCTGGTACAGGTTCCACCACCAGTCGTTGAGCGCCGATTTCGGCGCCAGCATGCCGTAGGCACCACGCGCGCCAAGGATCACGCCCTCGGGCATCTTCTCGCCGAGCGGCACCAGCACATGGTCGGCCGCGGTCAGTACGACTTGCGATTTCTTGAACAGGCCACGCGGTGCAGCTTGCAGGATCATCGCCTGCAAGTCACCACCCCACAGGCTGGAGTGCGTGACGTCAGCCGGCTTGCTCATCAGTTGCGAAATCTCGGTACCGTACTGGCCGGCGCCGAATTTGGGACGCTGGTCGGCCTGCGGCTTCGCATTCGGGAAGATGTTGGCCATCGACAGCGTGAAGTCCTTGATCGAGTCATGGCCCCACGCATAGTCCTGGTTGATCAGGTTGAAGGTCTCGACTTTGACGTTGTGGCCCTTCAGGTAACGGGCGGCGGCCACGTTGTCCATCGCGCCATGCGACGCGGTGCGGAACACGTAGTTGTATTTCGCTTCCTCGAAGATGCGCGGGGTGCCGCAGTCGTACAGCACCAGCAGCTTCTTCATTTCCTCGGCCACCGGGGAGACGGCCAGGCAATCGCCCGAGCTGACATAGCCGACCACGACATCGACATTCTCGCGGTCATACAGGTTGCGCAGCTCCTGCACCTGCTTGGTCGCGCCACCGTTCTCGTCCACATAGACGGGCACGATCTTCAGGCCGCCGAAGCCTTTCTTGTTATAGGGGGCGGGCGCGGTGCCATTGTTGAAGGCCTCGATCAGCGACTTCGCGCCATTGACGGCCGGCACGCCGAAGCTGTCGGCCGCTTGACCGGACAGGAAGCTTACGATGCCGACCTTGAATTCCTGCGCCTGCGCCGGGGCCGACAGGCCGAAGGCGAGCGCCACCGCAGCCAGTGACGCCGGCAGCGCTGCCTTCAGCGATTTGGGCTGAACAGCCGGCCGATGCTGGCCGGATGGCGCAGCGCAACGCGCGTGCAGCCTCGGGGATTGCTTCATGGTCTCCTCCTGGGTGGGCATTTCACTTGTACAGGGGCGAGTGCCGGCTCTGTGGCGGCATCTCGTAACGCATTGTGTTACGGGAAATCTGGGGCGAGTTTTTTTCTATAAAAGCACGATTGATCGTTAAGCAATGATCCGATTGCTCAACTTGTTCAGTCAATCACTATCGTTGTTGCGATGCCGTAGGAGATGCCGTACAGAGGCGAGGGGTGCGCCTCGGCGCAGCGAAAACCGAGGTCGGCTATTGCGTCGCAATAGGATGCAATGGCCGGCAATGGCCCGCACCAGCGCTGGCAGCGCGCAGCAACCGATGACCCTCCTTGCACCGGCCGGCGGCAGGGAAGGTGGGCAGGAGGGGCGGTGACGCGAGTAAGCGCGGAAGCGAGGAAGCGCGGAAGCGGCTCAGCCGGCGTCCGGCGTGCTCGACGGGCTCACCTGCAGGCGGAGCGCCGGCGCTTGCGCGGGTACGCGGGCGCGCATCCCCTGCAGGTAGATCTCGATGTCGGACAGCTGCGGCGATTGCACGACATACGGCGGCTTGCCGCTGTAGGCCTGGCCGGTGCGCGCCTTGAGCGTGAGCAGCGCCGCTTTGCCGCTGGCATCGTGCACGCAGACCGTGGTCTCTTTCGGGCTGACCAGGAAGAGCCGGGTGTCGGCCTTGCGCTGATAGCTCGGGGTCCAGGTCTTCACATCGGCGGAGGGCGGGCGGGCGCAGGGTTCGTCACTGCCGGCGAGCTTGTCGGCAGTTGGCGCAGCAGGGGCGGGGCTGGCTGCCGATGCCGGTGTCGTCGTGGCCGCCGTCGCGTTGGTCGACTTCAAGCCGGGGTCAGCGGGTTTCGAGGCGGGCGACGGCGCTGCAGCGGCCGGCGTCGCGGCGGCAATTGCAGCTGACTGGGCTGGTGCCGGCGTTGTCGCAGCCGGTGCTTGAGCCTGCACGGCTGCGCGGGTGTCGGTGGCGGCAGTCTCGGTTGCGGCGCTCTCTGTTGTTGTCGTTTCGGCGGATGCCGTTTCCGTTGCGGGACGTACCGTGGTGGTGGGATTGCCGTGCATCTTCGCGTAGATGGCCAGCACGATGGTGGCCGTCACGGCGCCGATCAGGATCCTGCGGCGGATCTCGGCATTGCGTTCGACAGCGGCCAGCCGCAGGTCGGTCGCTTCTTCGCCCTCGCCATGCACCATCAACGAGGCCGGCGCATCGTCGGGCACCGGCATGGTGTCATCGGCGCCGGGCCCGGTGACGATGTCGTCATAGGGGATGCCCATGGCGGCCGCATACTTGCGGATCGCCAGCAGCTTGTGGGCCGGAGTATAGAAGGGGCGGTCGCCGCCGTCTTCGATATGCTGTACCTGCTCGCGCGACAGCGTGCACAAGGCCGCGAGCTCGGCGACGGTGAGGCCGCGCATCTCGCGCGCCTGCCGCAACTTCGCGCCGTCAATGACGAGCGCGTCGATGGCTGTCGTGGTGTTCATGGGCGCTGGCATGGGCTCGGGCAGGCAGCGGCTTCAGGGTCTGCGCGTCGGTTCAGGATCCGGGCGGGTCAACCGGCGCTGACGGGCCGCAGTCCGGCTCAGATGAAGAAGCGCTCGAGGCTGGACAGCGGAATGCCGTAGCCACGGGCCAGGCGCACCATGGTGCGGAAGCCCGGCTCGCCATAGGCACCGCTTTCGATCTTGGAGACCGTGGGCAGGGACACACCGCTGGCCGGATCGCCGTTGAGCTGGCTGGCGCGGCAGACATCGATCTTGCTCATGTGGCGGGCCAGTCTCACCGCCGACAGGTATTCATGACATTCGGCGAAGGCTTCGGGGCGGATGTCTGCCAGCCATTTGCGGGAAATCTCGGCCAGCGAGCCGGCACCGTCGCGCACCAGTCCGACATTCATCGGGGCCGGGGATTTCACTTCGAGGATATGGCTATCCATGCGTCGTTTCTCCTGTCTGTCTTGATTCGGTGAGGCGGGTGTCGCCGCTTGCCGTTGGGGCGCCTGGCCGGCAGGAGCTCGCCTCCCGGGATGCGGCATCCCTGACTTTTACAAAATATATCCGTAGAGAAACTTTTTGTATTGTCCCGAGGGGCAAATTTTTGCGTAGGAAATATGTAGGTTGTCTGGGGTGTCGGGGCTGTCAGCAGTGGGCAGTGGGCGGCGGGCTGCGGGAGTCAGCAGTCGGGGAACGGGAGTCGGCGGGCGAGAGTCGGGGGGCGAGAGTCGGGAGGGCGAGAGTCGGGAGGGCGAGAGTCGGGAGGGCGAGAGTCGGGAGGGCGAGAGTCGGGGGGCGAGCCGGAAGTTCAGCCGAGGCGTTCGGCGATGCGGGCCAACTCGATGACATTGGTCGCATCCAGCTTGCGCATCATGTGCATGCGGTGCAGCTTGACCGTGCGCACGGCGATGCCAAGCTTGTCGGCGATGTCGCGGTTGAGCATGCCGGCCGATACCATTCTTGCGATCTGTACCTCGCGCTCGGTCAGGCTGGCGAGGCGGGCAGCGACATCGTGATCTTGCTCATCGTGGCGGGCATCGGCGCGGTGCTTGTCGAGCGCAGCGCTGATCGCGGCCAGCAAGCTCTCTTCATCGAAAGGCTTGATCAGGAAATCCAGCGCGCCATTCTTCAGTGCCTGCACTGCTTCGCGCGCGCCGCTGCCGCCGCTCATGAATACGACGGGCACACTGTCGGATCGCTCGATCAATCGCCGCTGCAGTTCGAGGCCGGTCAGCCCCGGCATCTTCACGTCCAGCAGGATACATTGCGGTCCGGGGAACACCGGTTCGCCGCGGTCGAGCACCTCGAGGAAATGGGCGGCGGAATCGAAGGTCTCGGTCGCATAGCCCTCGAGCCCGAGCAGCGAGCTCACGGCGTCGCGGATTGCCTGGTCGTCGTCAATAATGCTCACCAGTCCCCGCGCATGGCGCAGGGACTCGCGTTCGTCGTGGATGGTGATGACTCGTCGGGTAGGGGGTCTTGCCATCCGTCAATTATAAATTCAGTGATGACTGACGACGCTGTCCCCGGGGGCAAGGCCTGTCCATGTCGGTTGCCCGACATCGGCTGTCGCTGTGGTGTCGCTTGGGTCCGGGTCAGGTGTCGCGGCCGAACACGAATTGTGATTGGCCTGGCGATGCATCGCGCGGCGCGCGGCGGCGCTTGCTTGCCGGTCGCATCGAGGCCGGCACCAGTTTGTCGACGCTGCGGCGTATCTCGAGCATCTGTTCCGACTGTGCCAGGCGCATCAGGCTGTGCATGGTTTCGCGCATCAGGTACATCTCGCGCGGGCTGTTGCCACTCCGCGCGGATGCGTTGACGAAGTCTTCCATCAATTCATCCGTGCCGGGCGGGGTGTCGCCGGCCATCAGTTCAAGCTCGTCTGAATTCATCGTGGTGCTCTGGAAGGTGGCGGTCTGCAAGATACTTATTCTTCAGAAACGGCAGTCTAGCGGGAATCCCCTTGAAGTCCAGAGCGGCTTGCTTGAGACAAATCAACCGGCTGCCAGTCTCTGTGAATTCGCTAAGGTTTGTTTAAAAATATGTAACGCTATTCGAACTATAAATTGTTAATCGGGCATGCATCGCCATCTTGCGCGGCGAACCGTCGCGCTTGTCCTAGCTCAAACGCAGCACTGGTACCGGCCGCACAATCGATCTGTACCAGCCTGCATTACACGACAACGAAAGAGGACGCCATGGACAGCCTGAACCAGCAGCAGAAGACCCGCTTGTATGCCGCCCTGGCCGACAGGGAGCGCGCCTTGCGCGACGACATCAAGCGCGAGGTCACGCTTCAGGATGATTACATCCAGCTCGCCAGCGAGGTGCCGGACCCTGGCGACCAGTCGTTCGCCAACCTGTCGATCGATCTTGGCAACGCGGCCGTATCGCGCGACATGCACGAACTGCGCGCGATCGAACTGGCGCGCAAGAAGATGGACAACGGCACCTATGGTGAGTGCATTTCCTGCGGCTACCCGATTCCCTTCGAACGACTGCAGGCCATGCCGTCGGCCGAACGTTGCGCGCCTTGCCAGGAAAACTTCGAGCACACGCACCAGGATGGCTTGCGGGGCACGTCCATGTAAACGGCGGCACAATGCAGTCGCTCGGCCGTGCGGCCTTCGATAGCGGCCGGTGCAATTGTCGCGACTCACCTACAATCTCCTGTCGTGCCCGCTGCTGCGGGCGGCATCCGGCGCAAACCAGCGACGAACAAGCGACGCACAAGCGACGCACAAGCGACGAACAGGAGATTGAATGGACAAGGCAGCGCGTGCGGCCGGCGAGGGCATGCTCGCTACGGCCCTGCATGCATGGCGGATGACGCGACGCGACTGGCGCGCCGGCGAGCTTCGCTTGCTGGTGGCCGCACTGGCCATCGCGGTGGCGGCCTTGTCGGCCGTCGGCTTCTTCGTCGACCGCATGAATGCAGCGCTGCAGCGCGACGCTGCGCAATTGCTGGGCGGCGACCTGGTGGTGCGCAGCGACTATCCGTTGCAGCAAGACTGGCGCAATGAAGCTGCGCGCCGCGGCCTGCGCATCGCCGATACCATCGCCTTCCCGAGCATGGCCACCACCGGCAGCGGCGCCGCCGCCGACTCACGGCTGGTGGCCGTCAAGGCCGTATCGTCCACTTATCCGCTGCGCGGCGCCGTCACGCTGAGCTTCGCGGGGACATCGCGCGAAGTGCAGGGCGCGCCCGAGGCCGGTACCGCATGGGTCGATCCGGCCTTCATCGACACGCGTGGCGTGCGCGAAGGCGAACGGCTGCAACTGGGGTCACGCAGCTTCCGCATCGCCGCCACCATCGTCAATGAAAAAGATCGCGGTGCCGGCTTCATGAATTTCGCGCCGCGCGTGATGATCGCCTTGCCCGAGCTGGCGGCGACCGGCCTCGTCGGCCAGGGCGCCCGCGTCACTTATCGCACCCAGCTGGCCGGCGATGCGACGGCGATTGCGGCTTACCAGCGCTGGCTGGATGCCGACATCAAGCGCAAGGATGTGCGCGGCGTGCAGGTCGAGTCGCTCGAAGCGGGGCGGCCCGAAATGCGCACGACGCTCGATCGCGCGCGCCAGTTCCTGTCATTGGTTGGCTTGCTGACGGCGATGCTGGCGGCACTGGCAATCGCGATGGCGGCGCGTCGTTTCATGCAGCGCCATGTCGATGCCTGCGCGATGCTGCGCTGCCTGGGGCTGACGCAATCCGACGTGACGCGCCTGTATGTGATCGAGTTCGTACTGGTCGGCCTTGCCGGCGGCCTGCTCGGTGCAGCGATCGGTTTTGCCGCGCACTACCTGCTGTTGCAATGGCTGGGCTCGCTGCTGACCACGACGCTGCCGCCGCCCGGTGCCTTGCCGGCGCTGCAGGGCGTGCTGACCGGCTTGCTGTTGTTGCTCGGTTTTGCGATGCCGCCCATCCTGCAGCTGCGCAATGTGCCGCATAACCGCGTGATCCGCCGTGAACAACTGCCGCCCCGGGCCTTCACGCTGGGCGGTTACGCGCTGGCGCTGGCCTGCTTCATCGTGCTGCTGGTCTGGCAGGCGCGTGACCTGAAGCTGGGCTTGCTGACGGCCGGCGGCTTCCTGCTCGCGCTGGGTGGATCGGCGCTGGTCGCGTGGCTGGTGCTGCGCGCGCTGCAATGGCTGAGGCCGAACGGCCTCTTGCAGCGCATCGCGGGCGCCGGCGGCATCGCGGCCTGGCGCTTTGCACAAGCCTCGTTGCGGCGTCGCCCTGCGGCCAGCACCTTGCAGATCGTGGCGCTTGCGCTCGGGCTGATGGCCTTGCTGCTGCTGACCGTGGTGCGCGAAGACTTGCTGTCCGCATGGCGCCAGGCCACGCCGCCGGATGCGCCCAACCATTTCATGATCAATATCCAGCCCGAGCAGCGCGAGCCGATTGCAGCCACGCTGCAGCAGGCCGGCATCCGCGATGCGGTGCTGTATCCGATGATACGCGGCCGCCTGGTGCAGGTTGACGGCCGCAACGTCGGTCCCGAGTCCTATGCCGAAGAGCGCGCGCAGCGCCTCGTCGAACGCGAATTCAACCTGTCGACGATGGCTGCGCTGCCGCCGCAGAACAGCATCGTCGAAGGCAGCTGGTTCGACGGCAGCCGACGCGCCGAAGCCTCGGTCGAACAGGGACTGGCCAAGACGCTGGGGCTGAGGCTGGGCGACAGCCTGCGCTTCGATGTGGCCGGGGTGCCGGTCGATGCGACCGTCACCAGCATCCGCAAGCTCGACTGGAGCTCGATGCGCGTCAACTTCTTCGTGATCCTGAGCCCGTCTGCCGCGCAAGCGCTGCCCGGTACCTGGATCACGGCTTTCCACCTGCCGGCGTCGAACCGGCAACTGGTGAACACGCTGATGCGCGATTATCCGAACCTGACCATCGTCGATGTCGGCAGCATGGTCGCGCAAGTGCAGCAGGTGATCGGCCAAGTCGTCGGCGCCGTCGAATTCCTGTTCCTGTTCACGCTGGCCGCCGGCGTGATGGTCCTCGCGGCCGCGATGCTGGTATCGCAGCAGGAACGCATGCATGAAGCCGGATTGCTGCGCGCGCTCGGTGCAACGCGCATGCAACTGTCGCAGGCGCAATGGCTGGAATGCATGCTGGTCGGTGCTTGCGCCGGCATGCTCGCCGCCACCGGCGCATCGCTGGTGGGCTGGGTGCTGGCGCGGCAGGTGTTCGAATTCGATTGGGTCTTCTCGCCGTCGCTGTGGCTGGCCGGTATGGCCATCGGCATCGCCTGCGCGCTGGCCGGCGGCTGGGCGGGCTTGCGCAACGTATTGTCGAGGCCGCCCATACTGACCCTGCGGGAAGGCTGACCCGCATCAACGGCGGCGCGCAGCCGTCCACGTACATTCCTCCACTCGATGATTGCATGCATGTGGGGGTGGGGCGATGCGTCGCAGTGGTGACAGGGGAGTGCGGACTGCAGTGCGGCGGCTGGCCGTCGTGGCCTTCGCGCTGGTACTCGCGGCCTGCACCAGCATGGCGCCAGGCATGCAGTTCGGCCGTGCGAAAGCGCCGGCCGATGCCGGCATCGCGGGCAGTGCCGACGGCAGGCAGCCCGAGATCCAGCTCATTACTTCGACACTGGTCAGGAACGAGCGCGAAGCGCGCGAGAAGCGTGTGTCCGAAGACATCGGCGCGCTGATGCAGCCGGCGCAGCCCTACCGCGTCGAAGCCGGCGACGTGCTGCAGATCGTGGTCTGGGACCATCCCGAGCTGTCGGCGTCGATGCTGCCCGCCGTTCCTGTTGCAGGCGGCGCGGGCGCCGGCATCGCCGGCAGCCCCTTGCAGCCGAGCTCGGGCTTCGAGGTCGACCAGGAGGGCATGCTCGAATTCCCGTACGCGGGCAAAATGAAAGTGGCCGGCATGACCACCGGCGACGTGCATGCCTTGCTGACCCAGCGCCTGTCGCGCTACCTGAAGCAGCCCAAGCTCACGCTGCGCGTGCTCAATTACCGCAGCAAGCGCGTGTATGTCGATGGCGAAGTGAAGGCGCCCGGCGTGCAGCCCATCAATGACATCGCGATGACGCTGACCGAGGCCATCAATCGCGCCGGCGGCCTGAACCCGACGGCCGACCAGAGCCGCATCATGGTCAGCCGCGAAGGCAAGACTTATCAGGTAAACCTGCCGCAGCTGGTGCAGCGTGGTGTCAATCCTTCATCGATCGTGCTTGCGCATGGCGACGTGGTGCGTGTGCCGTCCCGCGAGGAGAGCAAGATCTTCATCTCCGGCGAAGTCACGGCGCCGCGTGCGCTGGCCATGCGCAATGGCCGGCTGACGCTGAACGAGGCGCTCGGGGAGGCCGGCGGCATCAACCCGGTGACGGGCGATGCACGCCAGGTCTATGTGGTGCGCCGCACGCAGGATGAATCCGTCGTCTACCAGCTCGATGCGAATGCGCCGGGCGCGCTGGCGATGGCCGAAGGCTTTGAACTCAATCCCAAGGATGTCGTCTATGTCGCGGCCACGTCGCTGACCAACTGGAACCGCACGATCAGCGCGATGATCCCGGGCGCGCTGCCCACGGCAGTCATCGCCACCACGCCGCGCTGACCAGGTCGCTGACGTGCGCACCCACATCCTCTTGCTCTGCACCGGCAACCTCTGCCGCAGCCCGATGGCTGAAGGCCTGATGAGAACACTGCTGCCGTCGCACGGGCTTTTTTCTGCCGGGCTGGGCGCGCTCGATGGTGCGCCGGCCGACCCGCTGGCGGTGGCGCTGATGCGCGAGGCCGGCATCGACATCGCCGCGCACCGCTCGCGCCGGCTGGGCGGCTGGATGCTGGCGGAGGCCGACCTCGTGTACACGATGGAAGCCGCGCAAGCGGCCTGGCTGCAGCGCATGCATCCGCAGTACGCGCGCAAGATCGCGCGCCTGGGCGAACCCTGCGGCATCGACATTCCCGACCCGCACGGCCAGTCGCGTGCCGCCTTCGCGCAGAGCTATGCGGCGATACAACGCGCGGTGCAGGCGCGGCTGCCATCCTGGCTGCCGCAGCGCGCGATGCCGCAGGCTGTCTGGTCACCTGTGCTGTCCTGACACCCTGACATCCTGACGAGGATCCCCGGTCTTGATTCCCACCACGCCACCCCACCTCGCCTATCAGGGCGATCCGCCGGTCTTCCTGTCCGACGATGCCGACACCGATTTGCGCGCCTACGTGCAGACACTCTCCGAGCAGCGCTGGCTGGTGACCTGGGTCGCGCTGGCCGTGCTGCTGGCCGGCATGCTGTACGCCTTTCTGGCCCGGCCCGTGTACGAGGCGAGCCTGATGGTGCATGTCGAAGAAAAGGGGCAGCGCGAGCCGAAGAACATCCTTGGGGAAGCCGGCTCCATGTTCGACTACAAGACACCGGCCGCTGCCGAAGTCGAGCTGTTGCGATCGCGGCTGGTGGTGGCGCGCGCGATCGACCGCCAGAAGCTCTACATCGCCGCGTATCCGCAGCGCTTCCCGCTGATAGGCAGCTGGGTGGCGTCCAGCGGCCTCGCGAGGCTGGTGCCGGCGCTGCAGGGTCTGGGCGGTTATGCGTGGGGTGACGAACGCATCACGGTCGGCGATTTCACCGTGCCTGACATGCTGGAGAATCGCGAATTCAGCCTGACCGCGATGCGCGACGGCCGCTACATGGTGGCCGAGCCTGAATCCGGCCTGTGGTTCGAGGGCGTCGCCGGCGTGCAGGGCAATGAACCGACACGTTACGGCCCGGTGCTGCTGAAAGTGGAAGCGCTGCACGCCGCGCCCGGCACCCGCTTCACGCTGGTGCGCAGCTCGCGGCTGTCGGCCATCGAAGGCGTGCAGAAATCGCTGGACGTGGCCGAGGTCGGCAAGCAATCCGGCGTGGTACAGGCCACGCTGAAAGGTGCGACGGCCGAGGGCGTGTATCGCCTGCTGACCGGCATAGCGCAGGAGTACATGGCGCAGAACAGCGCGCGCCGCACCGAAGAAGCCGACAAGTCGCTGGCCTGGCTGAACCAGCGCCTGCCCGAACTCAAGCAACAGCTCGAGCAGGCCGAGGCGCGCTACAACCAGTTCCGCAACCTGCATGGCACCGTCGATATCGGCGAGGAGGGCAAGATCAACCTGCAGCGCTCGGCGGCGGTGCGCACGCGCAAGGTCGAACTCGAGCAAAAGCGGCTGGAACTGCTGTCGCGCTACACAGCCAGTCACCCGGCCGTGGTCGCGATCGACGATCAGCTGCGCGACGTCAACCGCGAGTTGCGCGAAGCCGCCAGCCAGTTGCGCGAATTGCCGGTGCTGGAGCAGGAAATGGTCAAGCTGGCGCGCGACGTGAAGGTCAACAACGAGCTGTACGGCGCCTTGCTGTCGTCGGCGCAGCAGCTGCAGCTGATCACGGTTGGCAAGACCAGCAATGTGCGGCTGGTCGATGCGCCGGAGAAGCCCGACGAGCCAGTGGCGCCGAACCGCCCGCGCATCATTGCCGCCTCGGCGTTCGCCGGCCTGTTCCTCGGCGTGCTGGCCGCGTTCCTGCGCCGCTCGCTGCAGACCGCGATCGACGATCCGGAAGACATCGAGCGCGGCTTCGGCCTGCCCGTGTATGCCAGCATTCCGCACAGCGCGATGCAGCAGACACTGGCTGACAGCACGCGCGATCCAACGCGGCTGCCCCTGCTGGCGCGGGTGTCGAGCATGGATATCGCGGTCGAAGGCTTGCGCAATTTCCGCACGGCGCTGCAAGTCTGCCTCACGCATGCGAGCAATCGCGTGGTGCTGATCACCGGACCGACCGAGGGCATGGGCAAGTCCTTCGTCTCGGTCAACCTTGCTTCCATCATCGCCGCCAGCGGCCGGCGCGTGCTGTTGATCGACGGCGACCTGCGCGACGGTCAGCTGCACCGCTATTTTCATTCGCCGCGTGGTAGCGGTCTGTCGGACATCCTCGCCGGCGCACCGGCGGCCGGGCTGGTGCGGCAGAGCGTGCTCGAGAACCTCAATTTCATCGCCACCGGCAGCCTGCCGCCGAATCCGTCCGAACTGCTGCTGCGCCCGGCGCTGTCGGCGATGCTGGCCGAACTCGAGCCCCATTACGACGTGGTGCTGATCGATGCCGCACCGCTGCTGGCCGTGGCCGACAGCCTCGTCCTTGGCGCGCATGCGGGCACCATCTTCCTGGCCACCCGTTCCGGTGTCACGCGCCCCGGCGAGATCGCCGAATCGATGAAGCGGCTGGCCCGAGCCGGCTTGTCGGCGCGCGGCGTGCTGTTCAACGACATCATTCCGCGCCCGGGCCGTTATGCCTACGGCGGCCGCTATGGCTACGGCAAGTTACGTCAACTGGGATACACCACCGATGCGCAGCGTACCGTTCCTTCAGAGACTTGAGCGGCAGCCGGGGATGCAGGCCGATGCCAAGCCCGCCAGCCGGCCGGTCGACCCCGGCCTGTCGTCGGAATTCCATCGCTGGCCCTTGCCGGGTTATGTGTGGCCGGCGCTGGAGAAGCATAGTCAGAGCATTTTCTGTACCGAGCCCCACCTGCGCATCCATGGTTCCCTGACCAGCGATATCGAGGCCTGGGTAATGCGGCGCGACGGCCGCATTGCCGGGCTGTGGCTGTTCCGGCGCCACGGGCGCAAGGCTTGCGTGCTCAACGAAGTGATGGCGGCGTCGGTCAGCGAAGTCGAACAGTTTGCCGATGCCTTGTTCGCTAGCTTCAGCGAGCTCGATGTGATCGAACTGCATGCCGTGCATCTGGTCGACGAGCAGACTCGGCATCCGGCATTACGCACCCGTTACGCGCCACAGCTGCGGCGCATGCCCACACCATCGTCGGCGCTGGATGACAGCGAAATGCCGGGCATGGAGGAAGCGCAGGGCGGCGATGCGCCGTCGCGGCCGACGGCGCGGCCATGGCAGCGTGCCTGTGTGTCCGAAGACTTCGTGCTTGCCTTGCCCGCCAGCGTGGATGACTGGCATGCGAGCCTGTCGGCGCGTACCCGCGAAAAGCTGCGGCAATGCCTGCGCCGCGCGCAGCGAGGCGAGCCGACGCTCAGCTTCCGGGTATTCAACGATGCCGACATCAGCGAGCATCAGGTGCGCGCGGTGCTGAAGATGAGCCGCGCCCGCATGCGCGCGAAGGGCCGCACCTATGGCATGGATGCGCGCGAAGAGCGTCGGCTGTGCGCTCTGATGCGCGAGCGCGGACAACTGGCTGCGATCGAAGTCGATGGCCACATGCGCGCCGGACTGCTGTGCACGCTGGCAGGCAATGATGTGTACATGCATGTGATCGCGCATGATCCGGCCTTCGATGAGCTGCGTCTGGGCTACTTGTGCTGCATTCTGTGCATCGAGGCCGCCATCGCGCAACGCATGCACCGCTTCCATTTCCTGTGGGGCTGGTACGACTACAAGGTCAGGCTGGGTGGACAACGACAGACGCTGGAACATGCGCTGCTGTGGCGCAGCCGGGTTGCCGCGTCGCGGCATCCGCTGATGTTGCTGCGCCAGCAATGGCTGTCGCTCAAATCCGCGCTGCGCGAGCGACGCCTTGCGCGGCAGGCAGCAGCCCGGGACCACGCCCATGTTCATTGATACGCGCCAGGTCAATGACGGCCGGGCGCTGGTCGTCACGGTCTGTATCATCGGCGGCGGCGTAGCGGGTCTGACCATCGCACGCGAATTCGAGTCGCATGGCATCGACACCTGCGTGCTCGAAAGCGGCGGTTTCGAGCCTGATGATGCAACGCGCGACCTGTACCGTGGCGACGCCACCGGTATGGCTTACGAATTTGCCGATGGCTGCCGGGCCCGCTTCCTCGGCGGCAGCAGCAATTGCTGGGGTGGCTGGAGCCGTCCGCTCGATCCGTGGGACTTCGCGCGCCGCGACTGGGTACCGCACAGTGGCTGGCCCTTCGGGCTGACGCACCTGATGCCGTATTACGAACGCGCGCATTCGGTGCTGCGTCTGGGCCCGCTGAATTTCGACCCGGGCTTCTGGGAGCAGGCGATTGCCCGTCGCGACGTGCGACGCATACCGCTGGCCAGCGGACGGGTGCGCGATACGATTTCGCAGTTCAGCCCGCCGGTACGCTTCGGCCGCCACTACCGGAAGGCGTTGCAACGTGCTTCGCACGTGCGCGTCTTCCTGCATGCGAACGTGACGGCGCTGCTGTGCGACCGTGCCTGTACCCGCATCAGCCAGGTGCGCGTGCAGACGCTGGAAGGCAAGTCCATGACGGTGGCGGCACGCGTGTTCATACTGGCGACCGGCGGCATCGAGAATGCGCGGCTGCTGCTGGCATCGAACCAGCAGATGGCCTGCGGCATAGGCAACCGGCGCGATCTGGTCGGACGCTATTTCATGGACCATCCACGCATGCAGGCGGGGCAAGTGCGCTTTGCACCCGGCTGGTCGCGCAACAAGCTCTACGACATCAAGTACAACTACCAGAGCCGCGTAGTGAAGGCGCATGGCCAGCATGTGGCCGCGCAGTTTGCGCTGACGCCGGAGGCGATGGCCAGCGAGCGCGTGCTCAATGCGAGGCTGTGCTTCTGTTCCGAATTCCCGGGCGAGGGCAGTGCGGGTGCGCGTTCGCTGTTTCGCTGCAAGCAGGCGCTGCTGCACAAGGACCAGCCGGGCTGGCATTGGCGCGACGAGGCTGCCACCATGCTGCGCGATCCGGTCAATACCTTCCTGTATGGCTTCACGCGCCTGTTTCATCCGCGCTTCCTGATCCGCAACGTCAGCTTCCAGGTCATCGTCGAGCCGGCGCCCAATCCCGACAGTCGGGTCAGTCTGTCGCCGACGAAGCGCGATGCCCTCGGCATGCCGCGCGTCGAAGTCGACTGGCGCATCGATGCCTTGTCGCGTTACACGGCCGATCGCACGCTGGCGCTGGTGGCGCAGGAATTGCGCATGGCAGGTGTGGCCGAAGTTGAAACCGGTCCGTCAATGTTTGCCGAAGGCTGGCCCGACAGCTGGGAGCGCGAGGGCACCTGGCACCACATGGGCACCACGCGCATGCATGAAGACGAACGGCAGGGCGTGGTCGACGCCGATTGCCGCGTGCACGGGATGGACAACCTGTATATCGCCGGCAGTTCGGTCTTCCCGACGGCCGGAGCCAACTTCCCGACCATCACGATCACGGCGCTGGCCTTGCGCCTTGCCGATCATTTGCGCGATCAGCTGCGACGGGATGCAAGCTTCCCGCTCGCCGATCTGTCGCCGTTCACGCAAGCAGCAGCCTGAATCCCGGGGCCGATCGCACCTTCACGTCGATCGCGCCTGTCGCGCACGCCGCTCCCTTCACCGCTCTGCCGCTTCCTTTGCCTTCCGCAGTGAATCGCGTCGCTGGCTGAACCGCGATCCATAGCGCGATGCGATTCGCCCTCTGAATCACGAACACGATCGCGATCGCGACCGTAAATCCTTCCTGCGCACGCACGCGTACTGATACCCGCAGTGACATCCATGCGCGATGACATTCATTCATCGCGATGCCTCAATGGCAAGCCATCAAGCGCGGTACGCATTCGGCAATAATTTTTCCGTACGAAAAAATTTTTGCTTTCCAGCTGGAACTCTTCTTCAAAGGCAATGCTCTGACACAAGCATTTGCAAGCGATCTCGCTTGAGATCAACACAACCAGAGGGAGAAATTCTTGATGTTCAACGTGTCATTCAACACCCATGCCATGCGCGCGCTGTCGCTGTCTGCAGCCACCAGCGTGTCAGTTCTTCTCGCAGCCTGCGGTGGTGGCACTGGCTCTGCTCAGTACGCGATCGACTCCAGCGGCAACCTGACCTCGGCTACCGCAAGCACCAAACTCGCCAACGGCTCGACGCAGACCACGACGGTTAGCACGTCGCCGTCGACGACCACGGGCTCGACCACCACCACGACCACGACCGGCACCACCACGGGCACTACTACCGGCACCACCGCGGGCACTACTACCGGTACCACCACCGGCACCACCACCGGTACCACCACCGGTACGACGACCGCTGCGCCGACGCCGTATGGCCAGACCGGTACCGCCTGGACGATGACCTTCCAGGAGGAGTTCAACTCGTGGAATACCGCGAAGTGGAATGATGCGATCTGGTACGAAGCCGGCAACGCGACCAAGAACTACACCGTGTCCAACGGCAGCCTGAAGATCTGGCCTGCACGCGACGCCACCGGCAAGTTCTTCAACCGTACCATCGACACCGACGGCAAGTACTACCAGACCTATGGCTTCTTCGAGATCGAAGCCAAGCTCCCGATCGGCAAGGGCACCTGGCCGGCGTTCTGGCTGTTCAACCATATCGGCACCCGTCGCCCCGAAATCGACATCATGGAAGCCTACGCTGGCGGCGGTCCCGCTTCCGGCTGGTCGGACGCGAACCTGCACCCGACTGCGTATGCGCCGACGGTCTGGATCGATGCGGGTCGCCTCGCAGGTACCAAGACCATCCTCACCAGCGATTTGTCGGCAGCGTTCCACAAGTATGCAGTGAAGTGGGAAGCATCCCGCCAGACCTTCTACTTCGATGGTCGCGAGGTCTACACGCTGGCCGTGTCGATGCCTGATCCGATGTACATCATGCTCGACCTCTGGTACGGCAGCGCGAGCGGCCAGCCGGACAGCACCACGCCGACCGGTATCGGCAACTCGTACGAAGTCAACTACGTGCGTGCCTGGAAACAGGGCTGATCGAGCTACACCGACAAGACGTCAACGTCAGCACGAACCGCCTGCCTGCAGGCGGTTTTTCAAGCCAGCTTCGCGCTGGCTTTTTTTTTGCGCGTGTCACGCCGGAACGGCTTCGCGCTTTGCGGGCCGCCAATGTGGGGCGGCCGCGTTCGCGGATCATCCTTGCATGACGGGAGGGCAGGCGATGGGAACCGGACTGGTAGCTGACGCGATGCGCATCCTGTTGACCTGCGAGGACAAATGGCGGGCACCGCGCTGCGTGCGCTCCGCGCGCTCAGTGCTCTGCGTACCACTGGCGCTGGCCTGCCTGTTGCCCATCGCCGGCGGCACCAGTGAAGCCATGGCGCGTGCGCGCAGCGATGCCGGCGGCAGCCGCAAGGCGCCACCGGTGTCCGGCACGCAGCCGGCACTGCCCATGCTGCCCTTGCCGACCCAGGTGCGGGACGGCGACACCATCGAGCTTGAATGCGGCCGCACCTACGCCGGTACGCTGGACCTCGAACGACGGCGCCATGTCACCGTGAAGACCAGCGGCAGTTGCGGCCCGGCCGTCATCACACCCGCGCACCCGGTCGACGGCTGGCGGCGCGACCCGCAGGATGCCGATGCCTGGATCACCGACATGCCATTTTCACCCGCCCTGCTCGAGCTGGACGGCCGCTTCCTGCCGCAGGCCCATCATCCGAACTCGCCATCGACCTGGCTCACGGGCACCCGCGTGAGCGCGGATCGCTTGCGTGCCGCGTTGCCATCGACCGACCTCGCCGGCGCCAATCTTGTCTGGCGCGCGGCCGACTGGCTGATACAGGAAAGGCGGATAGCGCGCGCCGACGATGCGGTGATGCTGCTTGCACCGGGCGATGACGAAGGCTTCGGCCTGCTGCCGCAGACCGGGTTCTATGTCGAGGGCAAGCGCTGGATGATGGACTTGCCCGGCGAATGGACATGGCAGCAGGGGCAGCTGGCATTGCGCATGGCGGCCGGCAATTCGCCGGTGGGGCGTGTGCGCGCCGCACCTTCGGCACCGGGCATCGCCGCCAATGATGCGCACGACATCCACATCGAGGGCATCGAAGTGCGCGCCGCCCACACCGGCATCAATGGCGCTGGCAGCCATCGCATGCGCATCCGCGATACCCGCGTCGTCAACAGCATCGAGGCCGCCATCGTCGCCGGTTCCGATACCGCCATCGCGCGGGTGCAGGTCGATGGCACGGTGAGGCACGGCATACGCGCCAATGACGATGCGCGCGACGTCAGCATCGTCGACTCCCGCATCGCCAATGCCGGCATGCTGGGCATGCCCAAGCGCTCGCGCGGTGCCATCGTGTTCGAACTGGCCAGCGGGCAGACCATACGCAACAACCGCATCAGCGATGCGGGCTACATCGGCATCCGCGTGTTCCGGCATGCACGCGTCACCGACAATGTGGTCGAGCGGGCCTGTCTGCGCCTGTCCGATTGCGGCGGCATCTATACCTTCGCGCGCGACCATGCGCCGCTGGATGTCGTCATTGCGCGCAACCGTGTGCGGGCGCTCGGCGGTACCATGGCCTTCGGCATCTATCTGGACGACTTCGCCAACGACGTGCTGGTGCAGGACAATGAACTGTCGCGCAATCCGTCCGGCATGCAGCTGCACAATGGCTTTCGCAACCGCATCGAAGGCAATCGTTTCGATGACAGCCGGCGCGAGCACATCCTGTTCAACGAAACCGCTGGCTTCGCCGCCATCGAAGCGAATAGCGTGACAGGCAATCGCTTCAGCGGTCCCGCATCGGTGCCGGTGTTCCGGCTCTGGAGCCGGCATGGCGGCGCGCATGTGGCGCGCTTCGCCGACTTCGGGCGCAATGTCTATGCGCCGCTGCCGACGGTGATGGCCGAGATCGAAGGCCGTGGCCTGGTCAGCCCCGGACAGTGGCGGCAGTGGTTCGGCGATGGCGATGCCCGCACCCTGCGCGCGTCAGGGACGCGGCCTGCGCCACCATTCAAACGGCAGCGCGAGCAGGAACAGGGTGTTGGTCAGTAAATAGCGTCCTGCCAGCCGCGACGGCTCGCGCAGCAGCCGGTACAGCCATTCGAAGCCCAGCCTTTGCCAGCTCACCGGTGCGCGGCTGAGTGTGCCTGCGTGGTAGTCGAAGGCCGCACCCACACCCACCATCACTGCAGGCAAGCGGCCGCGCTGCGCCGCCATCCATTTTTCCTGCTTCGGGCAACCGAGCCCGACCAGCACCAGTTGCGCGCCCGACGCGGCAATGCTTTCTGCAATCAGCGCGTTGTCATCGTCGTCCAACGGGCGGAACGGTGGCGACAGCGTGCCGGCCAGCTGCAGCGAGGGCAGCGTCGCGCGCAGCCGCTCGGCCAGCAGCGCCAGCGTCTGGCCGGTACTGCCCAACAGGAAAACCGGCAGTTGCAGTCGCGCCGCCTCCACCAGCAGCTTGCCCATCAGGTCGGGCCCGGCCAGGCGCTGCTGCTCGGGCCAGCCCAGCCGCCGCATCATCCAGGCGACCGGCGCGCCATCGGGCGCGTTCATGTCCGAGGCCTGCAGTGCTGCGCGCAGGCCCGCATCCGCGCCGGCCGACACCAGCGAGTGCACATTGCACAGGCAGACCATGCGCGACTCGCGCGCCTCGGCCCAGCGCAGGATGCGGCCGAGCGCCAGTTCCCAGGACAGCGCATCGA
>JACCDX010699149.1_pt1 | contig 33497 bp, 79 predicted proteins | sample 7449681 | NCBI WGS metagenome assembly JACCDX01 (sample SAMN15323450, study PRJNA562643) | freshwater metagenome | isolation source: river surface water | place: USA:Blue River Watershed | collected 2017-08-18
AATCTAAACAAGCTGAATTCGATTACTTGCAAGAACGGGGAATCCTAAACAAACAACTCCGGGAAGAGTTGAATCGACACAGAGATCTAGATGATCAGATATCTGTACAATTAGAGCTGTTTAAAGACTATCTAGTAAGGATCCGAGAGCAGCTTGAATTCCTTGATAAGGCGATGGGCAAGTAAGAAATTCTTTTAGATGTTCAAGCCCCTTCCAGACAATTAAATTCTGGAAGGGGCTTATCAATCATTTATTCCATTTTCAAAATCATATTAAAATGGCACAGCCGTATGTAGGGATTGTAGTCTATAAAAATCCCGATCTTGAGCCTCGACTAATTGACTACTCTGAATTCCATGGAATTCAACCTCGAGAGTGTATCTATCCACATCTTAAGCCATTAATTGTGGATTTAAATCTTAAGACATTAATTGTGGATTTAACACAATTAAGCACCGTACCGGAAGATGTGGAACAGATTGTCTTTATTGATCGGTGTACAGGAGGTGATCATAAGGTGACAGTTCCTTATTGGCTCTGGGAAAGATATGCGCCTGCAGAAGAAGATGAGGAGCAGAATATTTTGGTACAAATCCCGGTCTCTACAGACCGCGGCGAGAGTGTGTTTAAAATTTATCAACCGACGTTTTAAATTAATATTTTAAAATCTAATTCATTATGGAAGGTTTATCTTTTGTTGTTCTGTTTAAGGATGATCCTAAAAAGGATCTCTTCTTTAGTTTTACCAAAGGAGTGACGAATGTAGCAGTATATCCTGAAGTGGAAGGAACCTCCGTCATCGTAACAGGTGAGGGAGTAGATACTGAAAAAGTCTTCCCCCAAGGAATTAACTGTCTTGATCCAGCCGAGGAAGTTCTTATTGTTGACATTAAGAGTTCTCCTTTAATACCTAAAGATATCAAACAGATCATCTTAGTAGATTATGGAAATGATGAACAAGCGGATTTTATACTCCTTCCATGGTGGGTTATAGAGAGATATGCCCCCGAAGCTAAAGATGAAATGAATTATGTAATCCGAATCAAAGGACCTGACAGGGTTTATAGAGGTTGGAGTTTCACTGAATATTTTAGCGTTGAACGTCCTAGAACTACTGACAACCAAAAAATCTAAATCATGAGTAATCAAACAATTAGAATTAGAGATTACACAATCAACCCGGGAGATCCTGAATCAGGTCTCTCTACTGATTTTCTTGTCTATATAATACCGACCATTGAAAGGGCTATTGAAACAGATACGAAGGTTATACTTGATCTGGATGGAACAATTGGATATTCATCTGCATGGTTGAAGAGCGCCTTTAAAAAACTCATACTTCACTTGACATTTAAAGATATATTAGGCCATGAAGATTTTGTAAATGAGTATCTTAATGTGTTGGGTATGTATCTTGAAATTAAGAGTGATGATGAGCCATGGCTAATCGATGATATTAAGAAGTATATTATAGAAATCCTGCAGGGTATAGAGAATATTATTAACACTAACCTACCTCTAGAAGATACCGAATTTAAGAATACTGCTAAGCAGTCCTTTTCAAATACAAATGAATTAGTCCTTGATTGGCCTAACTATTTTAAGATTGAGGGTTTTTCCGAGCCTGAAAATTTTGAAGTAAGTACTACACGCCTCCAAGATCCAAAAGAACAATATAGCAATTGGCATACAGGTCTTACGGTAACTATCACCAAAGGAAATGTCAAACTTCTACTAACTGAAGAGGAAATCATAGAACTTGTCAATACAATTTACGGAATATAAATAAAATTTAAACTTATGAATCTTACAATTGGGTTTAAAGATGGTCATGAAATAAATGAGAAGTTTACTATCGAAGAGATGGTCAAACAGGTAGATGAATTTACTGATCTGCAGAGCACCTTTCGTGCACAAAAGAGTAAAACACTACTACAACTCAACACCTGGCAAGTAAAAGCGTTGAAACGTTTTATAGAGCTGGGATGGCTAAAAGAAGGAACCCGATGTGATTTACACCGCCAGGGGAGTGCTGTTAAGAATTCACGCCGTCTCTACCCTCGATATAAAATCATGTTTTTGGCAAATGTGGATGGTTATTGTCACATAAAAACCGACGGTCTAAAGTATTACTTTGATAGTCTAACGGATAATTGTAATTACAAGGATGTCCCACCTATATTCATGCCTTTTCATTACATGAATACACCTGAGCAAACAGTGAATGCTTTTGTAAGAATAATCGAAAGTGTTTATAATTCATCTAAATAATTATCATATGGAATTTCAATTTGGAAATGTAGATCATGTATTTGTTCTCCCAACAGGACAGGTTGCATGTCGTAAGGAGTCTTTAAAGGGTATTGTACCTCACGGTATTATTGTCACACCTGATTCTCGAAAGGAAGATCTACAGGTAGATGATGATTCAGACACTTATAATACAGGTTGGGATGGATTTACAGGTCGACCTGCAACTGCTGTTGAAATGGATCTGGTAATCCGAATGGAATATAATGAATTTGGTCCCCAATATCATAATGATATTCTAGGTCGGAGGTTCTGGAAGTTTTATGAGACTGGGTTATCTGAGAGCGCCAATCTTGAAAATAAGATTAATACTTTTTTATACAAGGACGGGACTGTTGGATATGCCGACTTGAAAAACAATGACGATTTGTCAGATATCCTTGAAAAGCTCGCGGCTAAAATAAAAGTGCCTCGAGAAGACGTAGTACTTCCCATTCGAGTGTTAGAACTTTTATCCAAGATAGGATACGATCGATTTTTAACCCATGGATCCTCGATTGAGTTTTATAAAACAGAGACTGATGAGTCCCTCATAGCCAGATTTGAACTTCAAGTACTCGGGGATGAAAAAGCACATGTCAGTATTCTCCGTAACTCCATATTATATCAAACTGACACGGATACTTATGTCAAGTACTATGACAGTTATAACAATGTATTTGGGGCTGTAGAATCATTTATAAATGATGTCTTGGTGATAAATCAAACATATGTTTTTCCCGTTGTTTTACCTGTTATTAAATAACCTATAGAATAAAAACATGTTTTAAAGGAAAAGGGAGTTGATTTTAAATAATTCCCTTCTCCTTTTTGGAAGTTTAAAAATAATTTTTTACCTTTACAATAAAATTTTAAAACATGAAATATACAATTCATCATTTTAGTAACCCTGCTGATGAATCTATTACAGGTTTCTTCTCCTTAACTCAGCATCTGGAAATACCAAACCTGGGAGACTTTATTGAAGAGTACAAAGAATTCTCTGTACTTAATTCCGATCTTGATAATCCTGAAGATTATATCTCAGATGTTACAAGGTATGTTCATCCTCAGGAAGGATATAATCATCCTGCCGAACTTGAAATTAGGATTATACAGGTTGGAGATACAGGTATGGTAATCTACCCTACAACACCTCCCTATAATCCTGCTACTGATAATCCCCCTGTTCAAGCATACTTTGAGATGTTTCTTGATACCGTGGGAGGAATTAATCTGATGTCCTTTAATCATTTTAAATACAATTTAGATTTATTCATAAAGAATTTTAATAATAATCGTGAGGCCTATGTAACAGTTTTAAAGATGTATAATTCTAACAGTTTTAAAGATGTATAATTCCGCTGATATTTAAACAACTATGAAAAAACACAACAATGCAGATCTCCTATCCATGTTTATTATAGGCTGGATTATTATAGCATTACTATTGACTATCTTTTATATATTCAATCCGGTACCGAAAAAAGATGATGCGACTATAAGTAGTAATTACTACTTTAATACAGGTGAACAAGGAGAGAGGGAGTATAAAATCAAAAACCTAAAAATAGTATTACCATGATTGAATTTCAAAATCAGAATGGTGTGGTTCTTATGACTGCTTTTGCTGATAAAGAGCGAAAGTCACCTCTTGATGAAGTCTTTGATAAGATTGACGTTTTGTCTACACTTTCAGGGCGTTTTCAAGATATCTACAAAACAAATAAGAATGTCAATAGCATTCGGGAGCATTTTGATGCGGATATCTTAGAGGCTATAGACAATCTCATTACAGTAGGTGATCAAAAATTTCGCACCGCTATTGAAAAATGTACTATTGAAATCGCCCCTGGACTTAACCAGCAGCTGCTGACAATCAATCAAGCTTTAGCAATTCATACGTTGATAGAGTATCGATGGCTGACACCCTCGGCTGTGTTACAGGTTAAAACGCCTCAAATTACTAATGCTAAGAAGTATGCACCATCCGAAATTATCTCAATTAAAATGGTTGAGGAATGTGAGGAGGAGAGTATCCCAGGGAATCTTGTTATTACAAATGAAGTAATTGAATATGCAAGTACATCTATTGGATATGAAGATACTTCTGTAGAAGGGGTATTGTGCATTCCTCTTACAAATGTACACAGAGCATCCCGTACACCCAGAGACTATACCTATCTGACTATCAAGTCACAAATTAAGATGTTTATAAATATTGTAAACCGTCAAAGTGATGGTAGTATAGGCCCTTATATTCCATAAGTTTTAAAAACAATATTAATTGAAAAGCAACGGGGGAGGTTTTGTCCCCCGTTCTTTTTTAAAGTAAAAAAGATGAAAAAAGTTGGTAATTTAATACCGATATTATTAATGTTGGTAATAGGTGCGGGTATCTTAGGAATGACGGTTCACCTAGTTGATGAATGTATTGAATCTCGTACGCCTATAGGTGCAATGCTAATTGCAGGTATTGGAGGTGCTTTAATAGCTTTAATCATTGATATAATTTTAAGTATTCACAATCAAAACTAAATAACTTATGTATCCTATAATCAAAATTTACGGTCCAAATGATGTACTCCTTATTAGTACACAAGACATCAAATCCGCTAATATATCAACAACCCTTAAGGATATTCTTGATACCGCAAAAGGATATCTCAAGTTGGGCGAAAGTATTGATGCATTAAAACTTTATGATGCCCGTGAAAGGATTTTTCCGGTTGATGCAATTCAATCCTTAGAAACCGCACAACAAAGGACATACATAGCATTGAGAGACACATGTGAGGAAGCTTCCTTTTGTTTAAGTCCTATCCAAGTACTTACACTCCAATCATTGATTGAACAAAATGCATTCAATCATGTAAATAGTTTTGTATTCTATACTACAGACATTCAAGTACCTGATCCTACGATGTATCTGGACTTGCATATGAAAATACAAGAACCTCAATATGTTGGCACCTTTATCATAAGTCATAAAGGCATCTCATATGAAAGTTTTCAATTCAGTAGATTCAATAATGTCCTAGGTAGTATTTCGGCAATATACTCCGAGGAAGAGGTCACCAAATATGGACCTAGCTATGTTAAGGATATGGTGACTAATTTTGTGGATGCTATTGAACACATAGTTGGAGGTATAGGTGTTATTGAGGATTAGTTTTTTAAGTACCTAACTTTTTTACTGTTAAAAATTTAAACAATGCAATTGGAAGAAATTCTTAATGAAGGTATCAAGGAAGGTTATTCTAATGGAGCACGGTACCAAACCGTTATTTTAAAATGTAAAAAGTTACATTTTGACAACGTATTTGAAAAATACAAGATTGATATTAAATCCGAATCTCATGAAAGTCAGTCATACGCTCGATTATTAAAATGGACTGATAATAATGGCTGGTGTTTGATTGTAGAAAAGAATCCTAAAAGAGATTATCAAATTGATATCTCTTACAAAACACCTGTTCTAAAATCAAGTTTCAAAGTAATAATAGACGACCTTAAGAAGCTTATAGAACATTTTTAAAAAAATAAATCTTGAACATGGAACAGTTAATCCGAACTAACGCTATTAAAATTGCCAGTGAATTTTATACGCATTATGAATCGATATCCTTCGAGCTATCTTATCCTTCCTATTCTAAAATAGAAAATTATTTTTACAAGATATTTTTAGCTTGTACCGAGGAAGGTATTTTTTCACCTCATAAAAAGGTAACTGTTACAGCGCTTGCCGAGGTAAGACCTTATTGTTCTTTTGAATTTCAAGCATATAAAAATACGTATGAGGTGCGAATTTGGGTGGATATGATTCAATTCATTTGCCTTTCGAGTAAACAAGTACCAATTCTCTATTCATCATGTACAGTTGGACAAGCCTACCAAGTAATAAAAAGTTTGTTAAACATGGTATCAGAGGTTCATGATGATTGTGAACAGGAAGTTTTAGAAAAAGAACAGCTTGATACTCAATCTCCTGTTAATGAGCAGGATGAATACCTTAATACCTTGATTAGAATTTTTGAATTGTAATTCAAATCGTTATGGGTGATTCTGTAGAGAATTGTATTGTTATTAGAGTATGCGATTTTACTATTACTCCATGGCTACAATATAAGGATGAACCTTGCTCTGTAGAGTCGGGTCAAGAATTTCGAGACGAAATTTTACTACCTGCGATTTTAGATGCAATTAAAAAGCGGTATAGTATTATTGTTGATTTGGATGGTACTTTGCAGTATACCCATGGTTGGCTTGCCGAAGCTTTTGGAGGCCTCATATTCAACTCCAGATTAAATGCTAGCCAGTTACATTCTTTAATCAAATTCAAATCAGAAGAAAATCCTGATTTAATTGACGATGTGGTGAGTATCCTTAATAAGGATTATTACATGTGATATGTTAAATTTGTTGATGTAAAATTTTTTTTCCGCTATCGCGGGTTATATCTCATTCATAAAAAACTTTGAATCATGTCAAAACAACGTGAACGCAAAACGGGGGGGCTTACTAAAGAGCAACTCGAAAAAGCAGCAGAACAAGCGAAAATTAAAACACTTGAAAGACTCGCAAAACTTTATCCGGATAGTCATACGCCTCCCAAAAAACAGGGATAATTTACTAAATACTTTGATTGTATGAGATTTAGAAGGGCAGACTTATGTTTTGGTCTGCCCTTTTTATTTTCTCTTGTTATAGAGCAATTAACAATACAATACACAAAAAATAAAGTTCTAAAGAAAAATTTTTTCTTATCATTTATTTTATTTATTTTTACCAATAAAATATTTTTATTATGGATGAATATTATGTTATACCTTTAGATTTTAATGAAACCTCATGGAACCTGACAGAAGAACCTTTACATGTAAAATCTTCTCCCGAGCAATTAATCAACCTTCCTGGTATTGAGTTAAATTGTTTTAAACATCGTATATACCCCGTATGGACAAAACCCGGTATAAGTTTTACCCACGTCATCCACGATATACAATACACGAAGAACAAGAGGCGTCTTTACATAAAGACCTGTGAAGAGTTTAATTCTCTTATTGGTAAGATGAAAGCTATGGTCTCAGAGCCAACTTTCAAACAGCCGGTAACTGTAGACGGAAAGCTTTGTGGTTTTGATTTCAAAAAATTAGAAGAGTTAATTGAAGATTTTGTAGTAGAATTAAACAGCAGGTTTAAAGAAAATGAGGTTGAGTTTTTATAAAACATCTTGTGTATATAAAAAATTATGAATAATATGAAAATTGAAAAGTTTAAAGAAAAACTCAAAAATTACTGGTACACTGAAAGTGCTAAACTTAACATCCCGAGTATCTTCAGCGCTGATTCTTTAATTAATATAGTCAGGGAATTTGAGTTTTCTCAAGAGGATGTTTCATATGTAAAGGGGTTGGGTGAATATCTTGATTATGCGCATTTATTTACCGATATACCTTTGTTTAAAGTTCATGACATCTCCGATCGTAAAATAAGCGGATATGAAGACTTATTGATAGAGGCACTTATTCACAATGCGATCATGGAGGTTTTATATGATGTTTTTTTGGATATGACCAAACGAGAATTAGCTCATGAATCTATAAAAAGCACAACCTATATTCTTCAACAAGCGATCTGGGAAATGAATGTCAGATTTGTAGAGGAATTATACAGTTTGCCAAATAAGAATGAAGTAGCTCTTCGCAGTACGGTGTATGAGGAACTTTACTACATGATGCTAAGAACAAGTTATGTAGTTTTAAACTACTCACCAGTCAATTAAATATTAAAATGCTTAATGCAATTACCTATCTTAGGAGTAAGAATACGCACCTGTCTTCTGATTTGAACTACTGCACACATAATGGCATTAATTTTTATGTAGGCTTTATCAATTCTAAAGCAATGATAGGAGCCTTTATTGAAAATGATGAAAAATTTTTAATTACAAAAGAAGATTTGTTTGAAATGGTTCACTGCGCTAAAATCGAAGGTATTGCTACTGTAGAGCTCCATACAAATTATGGGGTTGAACTTCATTCAGTTTTTGAAAATTCTAAATCATATGGAATTGATAAAATTGTAAAAGTAGTTGCTTAACTTATGTTTTTTATCCTATTGAATCTTTACAAGAGCTTATAAAAAATATTAGCATATGAACACTTATTTATTCATGACCGTTGATAAGGAAAATTCACCTGCATATTGCTATGGTTCATTAGGTTCTAATCCAAAAATAAAATTCTTCGGACAGAGCGATATTGATCCTGCTGAATTTTTTAAACGGGAATTTTTGAAGGCTGTATCAGAATCTGATGATGATAAATTTGCCATTTCTAATTTTGATGACGATGAGGGTGAGGAGCTATTAGATTACGATCTGGTTCGAGCATATGATATAAACGTAGAACCGCAGTTAAGTAAAACAGACAATACCATCTACTTTGATGGTTCCGACAATGTCAACAGTGTTTATATTTTGTTGATATTGGCATAATAATCTAATGTTTTAAGGTTTTAAATGAAGTGAGTTTTTTGAAGGGGAGGATGCAGTGTCCTCCCTTTATTTTTTTAAATTATAGAGAAAATAAATCTCGTTGTTATATCAAAGTTAAGTTGATTTTTCAAAAAACTATTCTTATATTTACAAAATTATATTTTAAGTCCAAAAAATTAATGTTTTATGAGTATAGCCTTTCTAATCAAAAACCAGTCTTTTGTAGATGTAATTACTAACTCTTCTTCGGAGCTTTTTGTCTGTGATACCGACAAGTCCGTAGAGTTCACGGAAACTCTTTTGCGAAAAATTTTAGACCTTCATAATGAAGTAAGTAATACTGACTACTCGTTTGAGCACGTATTTGATTCTGTTAAGTGTGTGGGTGAAGAAGATATTGAGAAGTTTATTGAGGACTATGTAATAGGTTGGTCAGTTGGAAACAACGACCTGAATATTGGAGTGCCTAATTATTATGACTTCAGTGAACAGATGCGAAGAAAACTAGGATGGAAAGCAAATATTAAGACAGATGAAGAGCGTCAAGAGAATAATCGAATCTGGGACGAAGTGCGAAATGCATGGGAAGAATTAAAAACTAAGTGGATTACTGAAAATCTTGATTATCTCAAATCAATATTTTTAGGGCGAATTTTAATATGCAGTATTGATGATAATTCAATACCTTATGAATTATTCAATACAATTGAATATTCTTTTAATGCAGACCGTTATCATTTAGGTTAATTTAATTTAAAATATAAAATTATGGTTTTTATAATTCCAAATCTTCATTCTACTGTATCTATAATTACAAACTCTTCTTCGGAGCTTTTTGTCTGCGATACAGATAAGTCCGTAGAATTTGTAGAATCCTTTTTACAGAAATGTTTAGACCTTTATAATGAAGCTAGAGGTACTGAGTATACTTATGGTGAGACTTTCGGTACTGTACATACTGTAACTGAAGATAATATTGAGGAGTTTGTCGAGGAGTATATAATCGGATGGATATCATATGTAGATGATATTGAAGTACCTGATTACTTTGATTTTACAAACCAGAAGCGGGATATGCTAGGATGGATACCTAATGCTAGAACTGAGGAACATCGTCAAGCCAATTCTATTGTTGATGAGCATGTGGAGGAAGCTTGGGAAGAATATCAAACTAGCTGGATTGCAAATAATCTTGAAGCTTTACAATCAAAATATGTAGGTAATATTATTGTACGTAGTAAGGGTGAGAATAGCATACCCTACGGTCTATTTGATATGATTTCCCAAAGTCTCAACGCGCGTCGTATTCACCTGGGATAAGTTAAATAACTAAATTATATAATTATGCATTCCGTAAATATTAGAGTTCACTCGGTAGTTGCACCAATCACAAATTCCTCTACAGAGATTTTTGTTGAAGCCACCGAAAATACTATAACAAATGTAAAAAAACTCATTAATGCATTACTTAGTTTGGGAGGTTCGGATAAGAAATGTGATGATCTTTTTGACATCAAATTAGATCCTAAGAATGAGGACTATGATCCAGACTACCCTGCGGACGGGTATCCTGAAGTACATTTAAAAGTGATATCTAAAGTAGTTGATCAAGATGCAGAAATTACTGCTTCACTTCTTACCAAGTTAACAAGTCTTTTTGAAATTAAAGCCGTATATAATGGTTAAGATTCCAGGTTTTAAAAGCAGAGAATTTAAGGATCAGAATTATAAAGCTATCTTTAATGAGGAGACGGGTCAGACAATGCGCATTGCATTGGATAGATCTAAACCAATTGGGTCACTTAAGTATCCAGAACTTCTAGATATAAGTTTTGGGACTAAGTGTCTTGCCAATTGTCCTTTCTGTTATACTTCCGCTATTAAGAATGGGGTAAATTATCCTAATTTAGTAGAGAAGATTGATAAGTGGTTTGGTGTACTAGATGACAATCAACGTCCTTTTCAGGTAGCAATCGGAGGAGGAGGTGAACCTACTCTGCATCCTGAGTTTCCTGCTGCTGTAAAAAGATTCAAAGAGTTAGGTATTATGCCTAATTATACTACTAACGGGATGCATCTAACTGAAGAGGTGATGGAAGCCACAGTTAAATACTGTGGGGGAGTTGCTGTGTCATGTCATCCTCATTTAAATAAGGTGTGGAAAAAAGCAGTTCATACCCTTACTCAAGCCGGTGTACGTACTAATCTTCACATCATTGTAGGAGAACCCGGAACTGCAGATCGGTTCAGAGAGATATATAATGAGTTTTCCGGTATAGTAGAATACTTTGTTATACTACCTTATCAAGCAGTTGGTCGTGCTAGGCCTGTTGAAACGGAGAATGAATGGAGGGATTTATTTGATTATCTGCTGATTAACAAGCCAAAAGATATCGCCTTTGGAGCTCTCTTCTATCCTTTTCTGCTTGAGAATAGAGATAAGTATAAAGGGTTTGATATCTCCCTCTATGAACCTGAAGTAATGAGCGGGTATCTGATGATGGATGAAGACATGTTTGTTAGGAGATCTTCATATGATTTAAGACCTAAGGATGTTTAATTAATTACCTAATAAAGTTATTGAGTTATGGCAACATCTTGTATTATTCGGGTGGAAGGTATTAGTTATGTGGAGCTGTATAAACACTTTGACGGTATGCCTACCTCAACTCTACAATGGCTAGAGGATTTTAATGCAGAAGCTTCCAATGCATTAAAAGATGATATTACTTACAAGTTTGCAGCACTAGTCAGATCTTCCATTAGAGATGCTGAAAAGTACGGTCTTGATGATAGTAAATTTACAGGCTGGGGAATTTATCCACCCGGAAAAATGGCTGTAGATTATATTTACACTCTCAAGAAGGACGGCCGTGTAACTTGTGAAAAAGTTGTTTAGAAAGTTTATAGATTAAGGAGGAGGGTAGATCATGTTCTACCCTCTTATACTTTCATATCAAATCAAAAAATCATGACAGTAAAAGAGTTAATTGAACGCCTATCTGACCTACCTGATGACTATGAAGTAGTTATATATCCTAAGTACTCAGCACACAAAATATCAGGATATGAGAAGTTCACTTTCCGAAAGGATCAGGTATGTACTCAGGAGCCTGCCTTAATTGATCCAGAAAAAAAGGACGATGCAAATACTTACCGTTACAATAAGCATGTTGCAATTTTATTTTAATGATAATATTTAAAAAATTATAATAATCATGATACTAGCAGATGTTTGGAGCCTTGAGAATTTTTTAGAAAAGTTTGGAGAGGAATATGTACATTTCGAAAAGGTAGATGCTTATTTTGTAACTTATAAAAATGAGGAGTTAGGCATCTGGTGCGGTAATCGAATTGACAATAGAGATATACTATACAGCAGAGAAACTGTGAATGAGATCTTTAACTGCGGGGATGGATCCGAAGATACTTTTAAATTTGGAGTCTTTGATGACTTAAAGACTCAAAAAGTCATGCAAATGGTACTAGTAAAAGGAGGTACTTTCATGATGGGAGCCAATCCTGAACAAGGTGATGATTATTTTAAAGATGACAAACCTATCCATGAAGTAACTCTCTCTGACTTTTATATTGGAAAGTTTCTTGTTACTCAAAAAGAGTGGGAGGAAATAATGGGAGATAATCCAAGTCATTTTAAGGGTGATGATCTACCTGTTGAGAATGTGAGTTGGAATGATGTTCAAGATTTTATTACAAAGCTCAATCAAAAGACAGGAAAGACGTATCAGTTACCAACAGAAGCCGAATGGGAATATGCCGCCCGGGGCGGTTTATCAAATAAAAGACATAAATATGCAGGCCACAATAATATAGATTGCGTAGCATGGTATGGAGATACTTCCGAAGGTACCACACAGCCTATAGGACTGAAAAGGGCAAACGAGCTAGGAATATATGATATGAGCGGGAACGTATGGGAATGGTGTGAAGATGATTGGCATGATAATTATTCAGGCGCACCTTCTACCAATCAGGCTTGGATAGATACCCCCAGAGCTGCTTACCGGGTGATCCGTGGCGGTAGCTGGCTCAACAACGCGCAGTTCTGCAGCGTGTCGGTTCGCTCCAACTTTACGCCTTCGCACCGCGACAACGCCCTGGGGTTTCGCCTGGCAATGTCTGTTTAATAAAAAAAAACTATGGAAATGATTTTAGTGCAAGGAGGTTCTTTTTTTATACGTCCTTCCTCTACGCAGATTACAGTATCTAATTTTTATATCGGAAGGTATTTAGTGACTCAAAAGGAGTGGAAAGAGATAATGCACAGTAATCCAAGCAACAATCACTGTGACGACTGTCCAGTTGAACAAGTATCTTGGAATGAGGTTCAGGAATTTATATCAATACTCAATAAAAAAACTGGTAGATCCTACCGACTACCTACAGATGCGGAGTGGAGGTTTGCTGCTAGTGGGGGTATTAAAAGTCAAGGATTTAAATACGCCGGAAGTAATAACCTAGATGAAGTAGGATGGTACGGCGACAATTCAGATAATAAGACACATCCAGTAGGCTTAAAAAAGCCTAATGAGTTAGGATTATATGATATGAGTGGCAACGTTTTTGAATGGTGCTGGGATTGGTATGGACCTTATCCATCTACGGCTCAAATTGATCCAAAAGGTCCTTCAACAGGTGAGTGTCGGGTTTTACATGGCGGAAGTTGGTTAAGTCTCTCAGGTGATTGTCGTCCTTCATATCGTGCAGGACATTTTAATCCAGGTGATCACAGTGCCGGCGCAGGTTTTCGACTTGCAATGTCTGTTTAATATTTAACAATTAAATTACTATGATGAAGAAAATTTTATTTGCTATTTTGTTTATTGTGCCTGCTCTTACAAACGGGCAGTTTACCTTTCAATCAAGTAACTGGAATTACAAAGATAGTATTACATACCTTGAAAATCATACCTTGGTATTTGATACTGTTAAGTCAGAGATTGTAATAATCTATCCAGGTAACCAAAAATTTACATATTGGATTGATGGAAGGGCGTACAATAAAGGAGTATGGATGTTCTCTTGTAGAGATGCTACAGTCCAAAGATGTGAATTTTTTATATATCCCCCTGATGAAGAAGGTGCAATCACCATTGAACAGGAAGGGTATGGTACCCGAAAGTTTTTTAGGAATTGAATTTAAATAATAAAAACAACAGGGAAATTTCCCTGTTGTTTTTTAAAATGATTCTTTAATGGAATTAAGATATGGAAAAGTTGAGTCCTATAAACATAACCTTAACAAGGAACAGTTAAACTGGTTGACAGAACAAACAAATAGGAGCAATGCTCAAACTTTATTTTTATTTCAGCTTGTTGATGGGGATTTTGAAAAATTAAAACAACTTGAAATAAAAATAAAGAATCATCACTATTGCCCCTGTCCTAATACTAAAAAAGAAGTTGCGGAAATTTTAAAATGGGAATCAAAATCTAATTGGTTTACTCTTAAAAACAATTAATCATGGAAAACAGAACAATTAAATTACTATCCAGACCATTCGATAATACACGCGCTGCTAGAACTGTTATGGTTCCTCTATTTGATATAGATAATTCTGATGCTACTAATTTTATTATCAACCATACAGACGTTGAAAGTCTTACGAAAGAATCAGTTACCTGTATGGTAGGTGATTATGATCGTCGATCCTTGAATTTAGTATCCGAACATTCACATCTTAGAATAGATCCAGCACACTTTCAATCGCCTGAGGTCCTCACATGGAATCGATTCGGAGAAGATAAATGGGCTACGGAAACTCAAATACTTGAATTTCCGTATAGAGTGATTAGTTGTAGGAAAGGTATTTGGGATGCATTAGGACGTATAGAGCTAAGTGATAAACTTGTCGATGTAGTTGAAAAATATTTCTTTCTGGCAAATGGATTAGTAGGAGCAGGATATTGGGGTCCGGTACATTATTCATTATCATGTCTTGTCAATCTATACAATGAACATTATCTAGCAGATGTTACAGGTAAAGGTATTGATATAGACAATCTAGTATGGTGGCCGGAGGATGTAGATTCAGGTACTACTATTTCAATAGTTATTCATCCTGATAGTGATACTATGTATGCTCTTAAGAAAGATAGAGCATTAGCACCTACACCAGCTCTTCAAACTCGATTTCGTTTTAAACTTCCCACACCTTACAAAGTAGTATGTCATCATCGAGGTAATTGGAATGATGTAGACTACTATCAATACGATATTGAAATAGTAAAAGAAGATGAGAGTCTTCCCTTTTAATAACTTTATAAAAACCTAAATTACATATGGGAGTTTTTAGCTGGATGACAATGGATACCAATCAAAGTATCCCGAACAATTCATGTGATCGTAAGACTTTTAAAGTCTATATGATTGACGATAAAGGTAATGTCTGGGAAGAATCTAATTACGAAGGGTACGGGGTATTTGGAGAGAAAGATTTTTATACCTTACTTGCAGAGATGAACGGACTAACATGTGATAAGTATGAGAAGGACTCTAAAGAATGGAATAATGAGATGAGAAGTTTGGGCATTGACTTAGCATATAGTAGAAATCCTTCCGAAGGAGACCATACTCCTGGTGTAAAATATCCTAACTTAGTACGCTCCCTTAGAAACTGGACTTACTTAGAGGCAGGTCCAGCTTCATGTCCTGATCAGGGATGTTTTTATGGCGATGATGAAGACTACAGTCAAGATGATGTCTGGTGATTATCTGAAAAGCATACCTTTTAATTCACTTAAATTAATTAAATAAAATGACAGAATACGAATTCTTAAAAGCTTATGCTGCCGGGGAACGTAACTTCCCCGGCGTCAATCTCAAGGGCGTAAATCTGGAAGGCGCTCACCTGATAGGTATTAATCTTGAAGGAGCTGATCTATCTCGAGCAAACCTAAAGAAGGCTGTTCTTTTTGGATCAAATCTTTCAGGAGCCACGCTTGACGAAGCTAATATGAAGCGAGTAGATCTCCGTGCAAGCAATCTAAGTCATGCTACCCTGGAGTTTACAAACATGGAAGGTGCTAACTTGTCGGGAGCAAATCTGTCGGAGACAAAATTGTATCACACTATCTTAAAGAAAGCAAATCTCAGGGATGTCAATCTAGTGTATGCATCACTATTTTTTACTAATATGGATGAGGCAGATATTGCGCAAGCAGACTTTTCTAATGCGACACTGGAGTATGTAGAAGCTTATTTAGTAAATACGTATAAGACTAATTTTAATAATGCCACTATTAATCAATGTTCTCAATTTATAACTGTGTAACCAATGAACAAATATCTCTTTATTGAAATTAATACTCATCGAGCGTACTTTTCAGCTGAAACTGCTGTTACTGAACATTATCTTGATACCGCAGATCCTCTAGATGCGTTCAAGCAGATCTTTCTAAAAAGAGTGAAAAAGGCTACTGAAGAATTCTTCGACGATGAAGTGGAGCCTCGCACAGATCTGTGTACATCTACAGAACAGGAAGGCGGGCCTACCTTTACAACCGTAATATATGAGAGTACTGAGCTGGGACAGAAGATATTAGTTTCATCTGAAATGTAAAACATATCGCCATGAATAAATACCTCTTTATCGAAGTCAATGTTCCAGTCGGAAATAGACCGACTGAAACAGTAGTTACTGAATACAATCTTGATTTTCTAATAGAGTATCATGATATTTTAGATCCTCTGAACGCGTTTAAGCATATCTTTTTGGATAGAGTAGTTGATGATGAGGAATTTTTCAACGTAGAAGTAAAGCCTTACGTAGTGTTAAACTCATCTAAAAAACAGGCAAACGGTTCTACTTATAGGACCGTGACTTATGAAAATGAGGATCTTGGAATGATAATATTAGTTTCATCTGAAATGTAAAAATTAAAAGAGTTATGGAAATGATTTTAGTAAAAGGAGGCACTTTTACGATGGGTGCTACTTCTGAACAAGGTGAAGATTTTTTTGAGGATGAGAAACCTGTTCATGAAGTAACTCTTTCTGACTTCTATATCGGAAAGTTTCTTGTCACTCAAGAAGAGTGGATTGATGTAATGAGATCTAATCCAAGCTATTTCAAGGGCGATGATTTTCCTGTCGAGCGAGTAAGTTGGAATGATGTTCAAGATTTTATTTCAAAGCTCAACACAAAAACAGGTAAGACGTATCGGTTACCAACAGAAGCCGAATGGGAGTATGCCGCCCGGGGCGGTATGTCGAGAAAAGGACATAAATATGCAGGTCATAACAATGTAGACTACGTAGCATGGTATGGAGATACTTCCGGAGATACTACACACCCCGTAGGACTAAAAAGAGCAAACGAGCTAGGAATATATGATATGAGTGGAAATGTATGGGAGTGGTGCGAGGATGATTGGCATACCAGTTATCACGGAGCTTTATCTTCTAATCAAGCCTGGGTAGATAATCCTAGAGCTTCTTGGCGAGTATTCCGCGGCGGTAGTTGGACTAACAGTCCACAATACTGTCGCGTGTCATATCGCAACGGATACTTACCTAAGCACCGCGGGTTTAACCTAGGTTTTCGACTTGCAATGTCTGTTTGATTTAAAAAAAATATAACGGTATGAACAAAGCATGGTTATCATCTCAGGAGGTAGTAATCTCCGCAGAAAATCAGGCAGAGTGGCATGAAAATTACTGCCCTCAAGATTGTACTATAATAACATGGCCTGATAGTCAGGACTACATGGATGAAGAATGGTGGGAGGAACATGCCGAACTTATAAATGATGAGGTGGGTTTGACAATGTACGGACCATCAGCTTTTATCGTTCCTAATGAATTTATTAACGCTTAAAAAATAAAAAATGACTGACAATTCATTTCCTTACGATTATGAATATATTGCTGAAGCACTTGAATCTGCATATGAAGTGGAGGACATTGAATGCTCCGGTCTCAAACAGTTTACACTTAACTTTCTTACTGCATTAGAAGAATACAATCTTATAGGTCAAGATGAGACAGTATTTGAACCGGGGTATTTATCAGATATTAAGCAACAAGCATCTGATGAACCTTGTATAATGTGGCAAATACAACATCCCGAATTAATATGTACCTTTGATCTAGCACTGAGTTATAACACTACAATGTGCACGGGCGAGGTGGTTATAAACGTACCTGATCAGGACGGTGTTATTATACAGGTCAGTGTATCTGAAGAATTAACTGAAGATGCGGAGAGCGGTAAAAGATGTGCGGAGCGTTTGAGGGATGTCTTTGCTAAATTACCTTTCTAGTTTTTTAAAAGCAAAACAAAAGGGAGCTATTAGGTTCCCTTTTGTTTTTTATAAAAAAGCAAATATTTACCTAGTAAAAATATAAGTTCATTTATTTTTAATTTAATAAATTTGTATATTATGAAATATTCTTTGATTAAAATGGAACTGAAATACTGGTTATTCAAAATGGAAAGTTTTTTATTAGAAAAAATCTACAATGCTATAAACTACATAGATGAAAAATTAGGCTTTGTAGAAAGGTTTAAAGGTGAAGACGCGCCCTATTGTGGTCATGGTTATTCTATCTATGAGGGAAAATTTACTTGTGAAATTTACCATGATATCTACACTGCTAAATACACTAAATTACCTATTTGGAATATCCATTATGATGATCATGTGAAACAGTGGATGCTTGAAAATACGCTTTCACTTACAATTCATACGGATTACTACCCTCATGACTCTAATGGTCATGTAACATTCAATCGTAAATATTTTGGATTTTTAAATTGTATTAAAGGTTTTTTTAAAAAGTGTGCCAAAATAGAGGGTTATAACTGTAAACGTCGTTTTGAATTTTCTCTATATCGTAAATAACTTAATTAATATATTTTCTAAAAGATTTTTTTTGCATTAAAAATCTTATTTTATTTTTTTTATTGGAAAAAAGTTTATATTTTTACTTTGTTTTTAAAATATACCAATTAAAAAACAATCATCATGGTAGCATTGAATGGAGTATCTTTTGATGTAAAAGTTCATATATCTCAACCTAATCCGCTACGTAAAGCCTCTTTTAATTATAGATGGGATCATCATTTATATATCCACTTTGAAGGAGAGTCTATAATTGATCAGCTTTTCAACCGACGGCACCGGCCTTATCAGATGTATAAGAAAGAAGTCATACCTATTATACTCAAGTATATGGAACAGCATTATCCTGAGGTGTATGAAAAAATAAAAGATACTAAGTGGCAGTGGTCTCAAAAATGTGGCTGTACATTATGTCCATGCTCTCCCGGTTTTCACGGACAGACTAATATTCTTGCTTATCACATCTCGGTTAGTCTTTCAAAAAGTAAATAAAAAATCAATCATCATGGCAGCATTAAGCGGTTTAAATTTTAAGATCGAGGTTCAGATATCTGAAGCCTGTTTTGATAGCCGTAGAGGTACGAGTCATAAGTCTGATTCTCATATGTACATTTTCCCTAAAGGAGAATCCCTACTTGAGAATATCTACAATCGTCGTAATCGACCTTACCAGATGTATAAGAAAGAAGTGATCCCACTTGTACTTGGTTATATGGAGTATCATTACCCGGAGATTTATAGTAAGTTTCGACATACAGAGTGGCGCTGGTCTAAGAATTGCGGGTGTACATCATGCCCCTGCTCTCCCGGGTTTCATGGCCGTTCTATCGGCCTTCCTTACGACATCTACGTCAATCTTTCAGAAAACAAATAAAAACAAAGTATTATGCCAAACATGAGTTATTGCAGATTTCAAAACACTCTACAAGATCTTAGAGACTGTTACGACAATATGGATCGTGATGATCTAAGTAGAGAAGAATTTCAAGCACGTCAGTCCCTAATTATGACATGTATCAGCATAGCTGAACATTGTAGTGACTTGATGTATAGGGATTTCAAAGATCAGGATGAAGAGGAAGAAGAACAATATTAGAAAATAAAAAAAAATTAAAAATTATGACATTAACTAATGCATTGATCAACTCAGGGTCAGCTGAAGATTTGCAAGAGGCTCTTGAGATTGTTGCGGAAATGAAAGAGCGTGTTTCCGAAGGCGAGGATCCTGATGAGGTTTTAAGGGATTACGGTCTGGAACCTGATTACTTCTTGGATCTGTTAGATTAAATTTTTATTTACAATATTAGGGTGGGGAAAAATTTTTTCCCACCTTTTTTATTTTGTTGAATTATTGAAATACTTTTACTATCTTTATAGTAATTTAATGTTTTCAAAATATGACAGAACAAAAATTAAGTCTCAACCCGCTCCCTTCCGAAGTGTCTCTAGAATTGTTTGAAAAGATTATAACAAAAATGTTTACAAGTGACCTCAAATGGGCAGTTAAACAATGGGGATATTTCAAACCTGAAGAAGTACTGAACGGCTATCTTGGACCAGACCGAGATTCCAAATCTATATACCAGATATTAGCTTACAGGTTATTTACTGATCCAAAATTTGAATTACTGATTTATGAAAAATCTAGTCCTTTAATTCCTTTTCCTTCCGAAATAATTCTCACTCAGAGTAAATTACTTATGGGTCTTGAGGCAGTAAGAGATCAAAATAATGACAGAGAAGTCTTTCTCAGAATTATGTCCGGGAAATTTAATGATGATGACATAGATACTCTGTTTCAATACGCGCTTGAAATATTTTAACTTCGTACTTCAAATTAAAAGATTATGATTAACGTTCTTAGATTTAAAGGTGAGATACCAACTTTTGTAGACTTATATGAAAATCAAGAATATCGAGGTACTATCCAATCGATATACCATCTAAATGATATTCGTATTCAATTGGCAGAGCATTTTAAAAATGGAAATCCGCAGACAGGCTGGTCTTTTAGAGTGTTGCCCGATGAAAAGTATTATACAATCGAACCTAACGGCGACATTGGGAACTGGCCTCCTGATTTTTTTGATCTTGAAATAAAACAGATGGCCTATAGAAGTCTCTTGAATAATAAAGTGTCTCTTGCACATCAAGAATCTCGAAAAGTTTTAGAGACGTGGTATATTGATTACATTTCACATCATTGTAGCTCTGACACTACGCCTACTCCAAAGACATTGACCTTAAAAAATGTCACGGTATCTTCTGAAGTTTTTAGAAACATAATCATCACTGCATTTGAAGGGGATATCTATTACTGGGTATATTTTTACATGGAGGATTTAAACACCAATTTGGAGGGTACAGGTTCGTATATTTTTGAAGCATTAGCAGATAGATTGTATATTGATCCTAATTTTTCACTAACTATTTATGATGCAGAAAATCGAGATAAAGAATTAGGAAATCTCACGCAGGGTAAGATTATTGATGCATTGAACCTTTTACAACAAGATGATCGGTATGTATCTAGATTTAATCGAATATTATCAGGTGAACTTGATGTTGAGGATGCTGATATATTAATACAATTTGCAGTACTTGGTGAACATAAATTTGGATGATTTAAGTAAGCATGTAAGGGGGGAAGTAAAATATTACCTTTCCCCCCTTCCTTTAAATTCAAAAAATAAAAAAAACAAAACATTAACTATGAGTGATCAAAATCCATTTAATCAACCGCCTATTTCAAGGCATGACTTAATACCTACTATACGATACCAGGCAAAAGGTTTGGTATGTGGTATTGACTGGAACAATGATGAAACCGTTTATCCAACTATTGATTATAGTAGCCGTAGTCGACTGGAGGATCTTGAAGATCAAATTAACAAAGGTATTGAAGACGGATCTATTGATAGCGGAATGGGTTATCAAAAGATCATAGGTGCATTAATGACAGTAACAACTATAAGCACCATTATACTTGACGGGAAGTACTACACTAACTCTGAAGATCAAGTAAGAGCGTACGGAAATTTAACCGTACCTCACATTAAATGGATGGAAGACTTGCTAGGGATTTACTGACATTCTAAAAAATTATACTTCTTTAAGATAAAAACACTTTCATGACTCGAGCAGAGAATGTACAACGAATTAAAAACGAAACGCTTAACAAGATTAAACGTTTATACAATCCCGTGATGCGTCATAACTTTACATATTATGATGGGAGGGAAGTCTGATGGAGCAAATTGCTTTTGCAACTGAAAGACTGATTCGCGACCTGGATGCTGAACTTTTAAAACTTCAAAATACATTTAATAATGAACAAAATTGATATTTCAAAAATTTTGAAAATGATCAAGGAAGCCGAAGGAGTGTTCGTACCTCAGGCTGATGGTTCAAAAGCGCTCTACGTACATGAAGGGGAGGTGATGCGTATCATACTTGAATATGCACATGGATTGACTAATACTGAATTTCAATCACAGCAATCTGAAGAGGAGTAGCATGGAAATGATTTTAGTACAAGGGGGCACCTTTATGATGGGAGCCACTCCTGAACAAACTGAAGATTGTTTTGAGGACGAGATACCTGTCCATGAAGTATCTCTTTCAGATTTTTATATTGGAAAATATCCAGTCACTCAGAAAGTGTGGGAGGAAATAATGGGAGATAATCCAAGTCATTTTAAGGGTGATGACTTACCTGTTGAAAGTGTGAGTTGGGATGACATCCAAGAATTTTTGGTCAAACTAAATGCTAAGACAGGTAAAGTATATCGGCTTCCTACCGAAGCCGAATGGGAGTTTGCCGCCCGGGGCGGTTCTCTGAGTCAGGGGTTTAAATATGCAGGTAGCAATAACCTAGATGAAGTAGCTTGGCATGCAGATAAATACACTCGTAATCCCAGAACACATCCTATAGGTTTAAAAAAGCCTAATGAATTAGGACTATACGACATGAGTGGGAACGTGATTGAGTGGTGTGAGGATTGGTGGGGCGACTACTTGTCAACGGCACAGAACAATCCGAAAGGACCTTCTTCAGGAGCTTCTAACCGGGTATACCGGGGAGGCTGTTGGAATAGTAGCGCGTTTATGTGCCGGGTGTCGTACCGGTCTGGCTATAAGCCTTGGTATCGTAGTGGGAGTATAGGCTTTCGTCTTGTAATGTCTTTTTAATAAAAAACAAAAAACCATGGAAATGATTCTAGTTCAAGGAGGTACTTTTATGATGGGTGCTCATGATGAATTTTCTGGAAATGAAGTTACTCTTTCAGATTTCTATATCGGAAAGTATCTTGTCACTCAAAAGGAGTGGATTGATGTAATGGATTCAAATCCAAGCCATTTTAAGGGTGGTGATTTACCTGTTGAAAGTGTGAGTTGCAATGATGTTCAAGAGTATATCTCAAAACTAAATAAAGTGACGGGAAAAACATATAGACTCCCAACAGAGGCTGAGTGGGAATATGCTGCTCGAGGTGGAATTAAAAGTCAAGGATTTAAATATGCCGGGAGTGATAACCTAGATGAAGTAGCTTGGTGCAAAAACAATTCAGGTGCTAAAACACATCCTGTAGGTAAAAAGAAACCTAATGAATTAGGACTCTACGACATGTCCGGAAACGTATGGACATGGTGTGAGGATTGGGATAGAGAGTATGAAGGATCCACGCAAGGCACTTATCGCAGTATACGAGGCGGATCGTGGTATGGCATCCCGTATGGTCATCAAGTTGCTGTTCACTACTACGCTTTTGCCCCTGACGGATGTTATGACGATGTAGGGGTTAGGCTCGCAATGTCTGTATCTTAATTTTTTAATCAATTTTAAAATAATTTTAATCATGGCGCTATCACATGTTAATTTTCTCAATCCCGCTATAACAAGACTTCCCGATCATTCAACATTTACAGATAAAACGGGAATAGTATACATTAGAAATGCAAAAACGCTCACAATTTTACCAGCACCGTTACCTCGAAGTAATGATGAAGGTATGAAGGTAAAAGTATGGTGCAGGTGTTACGAAACAGAAGAGGAAGCAGTAGACGCACTAAGTACTTTTTTAACTACCGGAAATTTACCTGAGCACGGAATTCCGGCTCCGCTAGTAGAGTCTCTCTAAAATAATACATATAATCCATTATGAACGAGGTAGATAAATTTAATCTTTATAGGGAAACTGCCAAGCAGGCAGTTAATGATTACTTCTTAAGATCATCGGGAGAGTTTCCAACCTTAGAAGAGTTATCCCATATCATGGATCTATCAGCATCCATTATGATGACTCGTGATAATTTTATAATAGGGGGTAGTTTTGTTAGAGCAGTTGTAGATAATGATTTAGCAGGTGCTGTTTATATGGCAGATTCAACTGCTGGAAAGCATCTACCTTTATTTGTACATGTATTAAAATTTATCCACATTAACCAATAAAATCAAATAATTATGGCAGAAAAATGGGCATCTGACGGTGGATATTATAATGCTCCTTCATATGAAGTACAGTATACACCTGAACAAAAGGCATTCATAAAATCGGTAGCTGAGGAGTTGAAAGCTATTATTCAACAGCCGGAAGGTACTGTTACAGTTGAGCGAATGCTTAGAACCCTTAGAGACTTGTATATGGTAAGAATTATTAAGAACGTAGAAAGTTTTATAGGTATTAATTTTGGATATGATATAGATGAAGACTGGGAGATTTACTGGCTCGAACCCGGTGAGGATATAGATCAAGTTTTATATGCTATTGACTCAGTGTGGTTTCAATTAAATTACTAAATTAAAAAGAAAAGAAACCATGAATTTTAATTCTATCGATGAACTTATTGATTATCTAGAGGATGTGCAGTCCTCTGTTCTAATACAGAAAGAATCTTTTTTAGATGAATCTATTATTAAAGAACATCCCTACGGTATTCAATTAGATGTCATTCTATCTTATCTATATCAGATACAAGAACAGCAGGATAAGAATAAGTCAGATACCATTGAACCTATTGCTATATTTAGCACCTTAGATCAGGCTGAACAGTTTCGAAATTTTGCTTTTGAATCTGCAAATAAATCTTATATGATTGTCAAACTGTCTAAGATGCGATATGAAATACATACTCGCAAAGATGCTTCCTTACTCCAAAAATACTTTACTGTACTATAAAATATATAGTTGCAGAGATGCAGTGCAGTTAAAAACAAACAGGCTTGCGAAAATATTTTAATTTTTTTAATCTATTTTCAAAAAAAAATAATTCTTAATTTTATTGGAAATCTAATAAAAAGACTTTATTTTTATAAAAAAAATGAAGAACAGTATTATCACAAAAAAAAATGAAAGAGGGATTGAAAATCCTAAACCTGGTTTTTTATCCACCGGTATTCTAATGTCTCCCCTGCTAAAAATAACTATTTTAGGAATCATTGCAGTTGCATTTATAATGGAGGCTTTTTCCTATTTTAAAAATTTATTAAACTAGGTAACGATGAGTAACTATTCTTTTCCAGGTTCAACTCCTGATGGTGATTTTGAATTTAGATATAAAGGTAGAAAAAATAGTGATTTTAGTATTGAGGCTCGAGGCATACGTACAGGAATTGCTATATCTTTTTTAGCTATTATATTGGTTGGAATTTTTAAACCTGAATTTATCTGTTATATCTTTTGCAAATGAGTAATGAACAAAAAGGACCGCTGCAGACATTTTTGGATTTTTTGAGAATCCTAAAAGGGGTTCCCCCTGAATCTAAACCTAAAAATGTAAAGGTAAAAAAAGGCAAAAAGTAATGCAAAATTCAGCTATTGTATTCCGAGTGGATGTTGATGCTTGTAAGCTTTTTTTACAAAGATATCCAAAAGTAAAAGAGTACTTATTTAATGCTGTTTCAGACAATAAGGATACTTTAAAAGGATATCGTATGTTTTTAAAACAAAAAGATGAAAATGAAGACACTTTTGGAGGTTATGGGTTGACTATTAATTCTCAAAGTTTAGGTACCGGAGTGTTTTATCATTACGATTGGCACGGGGTTTCTGGTTGGGCAGAGCTTTACCAGTATGCCTATGACTCATTTTATAAATAAAAAATTAATATCAAGGGGAGAGTATATGAACCTATAGGGTTTTATACCTCCCTTTTTAATTGATGAAAAATGACTGGACAACATCTAATTGACCTGGGATATAAACCGGGAAAGTGGTTTAAAGAGGCGCTTGATCATATAAATAAGTATAACTTGCAAGGCACCGATCTTGTACAGTATCTGGATAACATGAAACCTTATGAAATTGAGCCCTATGATTTACCCGTGCACTATACTGTAAATTTACAAGCTTCAAGCCCGGATGAGATTCAAAATTACCGACAGGTTATAGCAAACATGGATAAAGTGATGAATGCACCTACCGTAATTGCCGGTGCTATCATGCCGGATGCATGCCCAACAGGCGAAGGTCAAATTCCGGTGGGAGGCATTGTTGCAACTAAAAATGCAATACATCCTGCCATGCATAGCGCGGACATCTGCTGTTCTTTATTTTATACGAATTTAGGAAAAGTTGATCCAAAGTCAGTTCTTGACTGTGCCGTTAAAGTAACTCATTTTGGAACTGGAGGACGTACCTTATTTAGCGAACTACCTTCAAATTTAGAAAAAGAATTCAAGCAAAATGTATTTCTAAAAAATGCAATAGAAGTTGCTAAATGGCATTTAGGTACTCAGGGTGATGGAAATCATTTTCTATATGTGGGAATTGATGAGGAAGATAATACAATTTTAGTTACACACCACGGATCAAGAGGTCTGGGAGCCTATCTGTATAAGGAAGGCATGCGTGAAGCTGAAAAGATTCGAAAACAAATATCGCCAAAAAGTTCAAATAAGAATCCATGGATACCCTACGATCAACAGATTGGTCAAGACTATTGGGAAGCCCTGCAGCTAGTGAGGTCATGGACAAAATTAAATCATGAGGTATTACACAACGCGATTACAGGAAAAATTAAAGCTAGGGTCAATTCTCAGTTTTGGAACGAACATAATTTTGTCTTTAAGCACGAAGATGTATTTTATCACGCCAAAGGCGCGACGCCCCTACGTGATGACTTCGTCCCGGACAACAATTCGGGGTTGAGGATAATCCCGTTGAATATGGCACAACCAATTTTACTTGTAAAAAGTATTAAGCAGGCATCATCTCACAATCTAGGTTTTGCACCTCATGGTGCGGGAAGAAATCTCAGCCGAACTCAACATGCAAAAAAATTAATTGACATGTATGGCAATAACATTGAAGAGATTGTTAAAAGTGAGACAGCACATTTGGACATAAGATTTTTTAACGGCATAGCAGATTTATCTGAACTTCCCTCCGCGTATAAGAACGCCGAAGAGGTTCAAAACCAAATTGGACATTTTAAATTAGGAGAAATTGACTCAAAAATATTTCCATATGGTTGTATCATGGCTGGTAAAATTAATTTTACAAGGAGAGTAAAAAAATAATATCATGGATAGTTTTTCAATTATGGTTCTAACATCTACGTTTGTTATAGGTGTAATCACTGCAATATTAGCTTATAAACTTCTCAAAAATCTAAAAGATAATGAGTAATATTCTAAACAGTACCACTTTAAGTAAATTAGAAAAGGAAGGTGATTCTCAGGAGAATGTAAAATTACTTCTCTCTCTTGTAAGGGAATATACTGATGAAACTTTATTATCATGGGCAGGTTATTCAAGCAAGAAACAATGGGAAGATGATAATGATTTTGATTTTTCCCGTAAAGAGTTAATTTTTTACAATTACTATGATATTCTAGAAAATTTTAAAATTTTAGGTGATGCCTAATGTATTAAAAGTTTTCAACCTTTCCGATGATTTAAGTTGTTTTAATGGCTCTCATTTGATAGGATATCTTAATGATGTATCCTATGACTCCTTAAAACAAAAATTAGGAGAACCTACCTACTGCGGGTTAGATTGGGATAAGACAACTATTACATGGTATGTTGAATTTGGGTATTGTATGTATTTTACCGTGTATAATTACGTGCCCAACTCTAATATACGTTCACCTCAATATGTAAAAAATAATAATCGTGAATGGCATATTGGAGGATTTGGGTTGTTCAATGATTTTTATGCATTAACATTTATAAACTTTTTAAAAGAAAATTACTAATGAAAAAATTAATTAGTATTTTTACGCTAGCCTTACTGTTAGTTGCTTGTAAAGAACGTCAACCTGTTCAAAAGGAAATTTATTCTGCCGAGGTTACAACACCTGGAACAGGACAAATAAGTAAAATGAATGACCATTACTATAAAAAAATTCAATGTGCAGACGGTCTATATTGTTGGCGACATATAGAGGATTGTAAAACTTGCAAATCTGAATAGTATTTTTCTAATTGTAAAAAATGAAGGGGGGAAGAGTATTCTTCTCCCTAAAATTATCTATGTACGAATTAGTTATTTACAGAGGAAACCAATGTGATGAAAAATATTATAGCTGTTATCAAACCGCATTACAAGCATTTTTTAGATGGAAAGTTAAAATGGGTTTAGAAACCCAACAGGTTGCTCAGGATGATTGTGAGCAGCTTTACTGTGAGGAAAATAAATCTGTTAAAAAATTGTTACTTTTGAGACCTTATGCTCCCAAGTAGTTTTTTTAAGGTCATTAAAAAATGAATATGACTGTTGCGCTTGCAAAGAATCATCAAGATAGTTTTGGATATTTAGGGTATCATTTAAAAACACATGAAGTTGGTGATATGACCTGGTATGAGGTACAATATGTGAGTGAGGATAAAGAATGGGTTGTAAAAATGTTTGAACATTGTACTACGGTTGAATTGTTAGCTAGTAATGCTATTCCTTTTTCAAAGGTCTGGGGCTGGACGGAAGGTCAGTGTAAAGCCTATGTTGGTAGTTATTTAGGTCCTCACCGGTTAGGTTATATATTACTGGTGGATGGTCAAAGACGATTTGTTAATTACATTGCAAAATTTTAATAAAAAACAATATGGCAAAGAAAACTAAAGTAAAGAAACAGCCAAAACTAATTGTAAAATCTAATGAACAATTATCTGAGATTTATGGCAATTTTTGGGAAAAAGAATTTGAAGAGTTGTCAGATAATGAAATTGCAGATTTTCTATCCGCAAATAAAATTTCATATCTATCAAAACACCCTGAATGGGGAAATTACAATGAAGTAGTTGATATGTTTAATTCAATTGCTGTCAATTTTAGGGCTAAAAATATTGACCTATAGGTAAACGTTTAAAAAAAAATTCTTAAAAAGTTTGTTATTGATTAATAATGTACTTATCTTTATACAGATAAAAACGTTAAAAAAATATGACAGATCGAGCATTAAAAAAGTTACAGAAGTTTATAGAAAATAATGCTTCTGAATTATTTTTAAAAGTGATTTCAGATTCCAATAAAGGAATTCAGTCTTCCCTACCAAAAGAATTTAACCCGGTTCTATTCAAGAATACCCAAAATTTTCTTAGTATTGAGAATGTACAATTTGCTGGCAATTCTAAGGATTACTTAACAAATTATGAGGATCCTACCTATATAGGTTATGTTGTTACAAATCTCCATATGTCTTTTATATTAGCAATAAAAAAATAATAATTTATGATTCTTATCACGTTAATTTTATTTTTAACCATTTTTACTATCTATATGTTTTTGCAAAGAAAACCTAATTGGAAAAAAGCGCCTCACTGGGCAGAATATACTGCTCAAGATCCTGATGGTCAATGGTATTGGTATAAATCATTACCATCAATCCAAGAAAACAATACTTGGAAATGTGATTCAATATGTATGAAGGGTTTTAAAGGTTTTAAAAACAGTGATTGGAAAAATTCATTAATGAAAAAACCAAATGAAAAATAGTGTAAGAAAAATCGAACAAGGAATGCAAACGGGGGGTTGCATAATTTTTTCAATAGTTTTTGCTCTTCTTGGATTATTTGTTTTATTACTATTTGATAATTTCAAGTTATAACATCATGAGTGTAGAGTCAATTATAATTATCATCCTTTTGATTGTAGTAATTTTAGTTCAAGTTGAACAGCTTGCAGCAACAGAAAAGAAATACGATAACATAAATGATGAATTGAGACGCTTTAAAAAAGAAATTGAAATTCTACTAAAACATGGTAAAAATTGATATGTTATTTTGATTATAAGCGCACTTTCTTATATTCTATAATAAAGGGCTTGTAAAAAAATTAAATACATATAAACGCATTTATAGCATGTATACGATATTTTATAATAAAGGAGCTTGTGACAGTAATGTGGCGTTCAATCAAATATTTAATCAATATTTACATGCAAGGAATTTTAACAGGCTAGTGTATGTTATTAGAAGCTTTGCTATAGGTTTATGTAAAACACGTAATCCGCCTGTAAAAATTGTATCTTGGAAGAGCGCTCGGTATTTTCCTAAACAGTGGATGAAGGAAAATTGTCCTGATAAATCAAGTGATTTTTGGATCGAGATTACTAATTCACAAGGAGAGATTTATACTTTTATTGTTCTTATAAATTCAAACAAAAAAAATGAGACAGGAAATTGCTGACAAACTAATGGAAATTATTGAGTTTGTAAAAGAAAATGCAGATTATGTTACCGCTGAGGAGTCTGAAGATTTATATAGTACACTAACTGCTTTGAGTTTAATTTCAGTATCTCTTGAAATGGGAAATGCAACGGGCGTGATTGAAAATTTTGATGCACACTATAGAATCATGCTCCAGTTCCTAGGTAAGGAGAGTGGCAATAGTAAATTCTTTCCAGAGCCCTTTAGCTTAAATTAGGTTATTTTAATTTTACGTTTTTAGAGGGTGCGATTATTTAATTATGCAAGCAGACATTATTAAAATTGATATTCCTAAATTTAAGGGACGTCATTGTTCTGTATATGAATGTTTTAATCACGGTCGTTTAAAAAATTCAAAAAAAGACGCTATTCATAATTTGAAACACTTCTTAGATTGTATTGTTTCATTTTCAATGAAATATAAAAGTAAAGAACATACAATACCTCAATTTCTGCTAAATAATATTCCCCAACAAGCATGGGAAATAGAAATGCTATTTAAAAATGATAAGGTTCGTGAAGATTTCGGAGAAGCTATAGCCTCGCGAACCCTTGCAGCTCATCTGCTACTCATTGCTCAAAAAAGTCCTCTATGTCAATCCGATAATAACAATAAAGTAAAATTTGATGACATCACTGACATTGTTTGTAAATTAGTTCAACTAAATAATGACTAATATGATGGCTATAATTTCCTTGCTATTCTTTTTTTATGCAGCTTATCGTTTTTTAAAAGCCGTAGATAGTATAGTTAATAGAAAAAATAACACAGTTGATAATCAAGAAACCTTACCTCAGCAGCGTATCATATATCGAAATATAAAGTATCCCGACTATAGTAAAAAAAGCCGTAAACAAAATTAATACTTTTTATGTTAAGTAGCGCTGAGGATCTTCATAAAAGTTGTTTCTTTAATTCCTATGAGCTTATTTTGGTAGGGAGTCATTATAATCCATTGTATGAACTAAAATTAACCTATGAAGATTCCCCCTACGAAGAGTTAGTATTACAAGATATAGAAAAAATATGTTTGGTATATAAAAAACCAAAGTATGTAATTATTCCCCACACTATGGTTATTTATAAAAATAAAAACTGTTATGTTGTATATATTTCAAGTACAGCTGTTAACAGTAAACATAAATTTGAAGATGAAATAAAAAACAAATTTCCTAAAAAAATTATTAGGATACATTTGTAAAATTATACATATGCGTCACGTTCCTTATTTTACCGTCAAACTTACCCAAATACAATCAGATGGTACAACATCTCAAATATTTGAAAAAGCACCTAACACTGCGGGAATTAATAAAATTATTGAAAATTTCTTTTTTGAATATAACAATATTCAATCATTTCTACAAAACAGAATATACGATAGGATATTGGTAAACGGTTATTCAGGATACACTGTAATTATGAGTTTTTTAAATTCAAAATGGCAAATCCGTATCGAGATTAATTTAGTAAGCTAACCAGTTGGTTTTTAAATGGAAAAGAAAAGATTAGTTCTATAACATCTAATAGTTTTTTATAAAAAAAATCTAATAGCAGGTTGTATAATTCAATTTTATTTTTTAATTTTAACCATCAATTAAATTAATAATTAATGAAAATTAGTATGGTTATAGAAAACTATGTAAAATATTATTAATCGGTCTAATTTGATTCTTAATTAAAAAATAAAATACAATGGGTACTAATACAAAATTGAACTTTGTCTTTCCAGTTTATGAAATATTCGCTAAAATATTCTGCGTGTATGAGAATGAGATACATCAAGGAATTGTATATGGAGTGACAATAACAATTTCAGATTCTGGAGAGCCTTGTATTCCGGATGTTGAAATTGGACATGTGGTAAATCGGTATGTAATAGAGTACCGAATAAAACTGGAAAATTCTGGGAAGTTCATCTACTTCAGCGGGAATAAAGTCTTCAGTACTGTAGAAGAACTTGTTACATCCCTTACTCAAACAATTTTATAATTTAAAAAATATAGTAATATGACAAACGTTGAAAAGCTTAAACAGATTAGTCTTGCATATTTAGGGGATATCAGAGAGAGGCTAGGTGCTGAAACTCGAGATGATGAAACTTATGATGACATAATTAATGATATGTCTAATCACAGGATTGTCAAAGAGTGGTGCGCCTGGACAATAGGTGACGGTAATTGGTGGACTGATTTCAAAGGTCTCTTTGATGACCTTGAAAAATTATCAAAGTAAGTGATTGTGACTGGAGAGGAGAGTGCAAAAACGCTCTCCTCTTTTACTAATTAAATCCAACATTAATCAAGATGCAAAATTCAAAAGTAGTAAAATGTCCTATTGACTGGTCGGAAGTCCCTGCAAGATACGAGTGGGTTAGTTTAGATGTAGATGGGGACGTTTATGCACATGTATACAAGCCATGGCTAGCCGACATATCTGGATGGTGGCAGTCGGGAGACTGTATGAAGATAAAAAAGATAACCGAAGGATTGCAATTTATAGATCTATCCAAGTGTGGGATATGGCATCGGGGAGACCCTCAAGAATTAGTTGATAAAAAGGACCCTCTCTATATACTCAATCTAATTGAAACCTTTTATGAAGAAAATTTTGTAGATAAATTTAGTACTCAAGATACTGAGTATGTAAAGGAATTAATTCGAGATTTTGTAACCAATTATTATAATGAATAGTCATATGAAAAAGTTTACTTTTAAGACTACAAATCCAACCGGTCGTTATAGCGAATTTTATCCGAAGTATCATGCTATTAAATTAGATAAAAAAGAGGTAGGATACATTACCGACGGTAGAAGTAATGATACTTACCAGATACGTTTACAGGTAATTAAAAGTGATATAAATGAAGATAATAATCCAAACTGTGTATGGAAGTGGATTACGCTAAAAAAGAAATCTGGCACCTTACAGGAAGCAAAAGACTGGCTTAATGAAAACCGTCAAACCATACTAGAGAAATACAACCTACACTATTCTGAAGATTAAAACATATACAGCTATGAGACTTCCTTTTGATATGATGAAAATTAGTTTTGGGATTTATAGAGGGAAAGAAGTTAAAGATATTCCCGACGACTACCTTAAGTTTCTACTATCTAAAAGTATATTAAAAGGTAAGCTCTTATTTCACTGTCAAGTAAGGTTTAACCTTCCGAAGGAAACATTTGA
>JACCDX010125944.1_pt1 | contig 33492 bp, 27 predicted proteins | sample 7449681 | NCBI WGS metagenome assembly JACCDX01 (sample SAMN15323450, study PRJNA562643) | freshwater metagenome | isolation source: river surface water | place: USA:Blue River Watershed | collected 2017-08-18
ACCCGAGTCCGCGATGATATGGAGGCCCTCAAGAAAGGCTGTCAAATTGTTATCGGAACCCCAGGCAGAGTCCAGGACATGATTCATCGCAATTGTTTGGACGTTCGCTCTCTCAACATGATGGTTCTCGACGAGGCAGATGAAATGTTGTCTCGAGGTTTCAAGGAACAAATTCATCACATCTTTTGTTATCTTCCCTCTACAGTTCAGACCTGCTTGTTCTCGGCAACCATGCCTCTCGACATTCTGGAACTCACAACCCGGTTCATGAAAAATCCTCTCAGAATTCTTGTCAAGCGTGACGAACTTACCTTGGAAGGCATCAAGCAATTCTTCATTGCCATTGACCGCGATGAGTGGAAATTAGATACATTATGTGATTTATATGAAACATTGTCTATCAATCAATCGATTATTTACTGTAATAGTCGTAAGCGTGTAGACTGGTTGGCGGAACAAATGACCACCCGAGATTTCTCTGTGTCATGTATTCATTCCGACTTAGAACAAGGAGAGCGAGACAAAATCATGCAGGAATTTCGAAGCGGCTCTACACGTGTGCTGTTAAGCACTGACTTGCTAGCTCGTGGAATTGACGTCCAGCAAGTATCCCTTGTCATTAATTATGATTTACCATCAAATCGTGAAAATTACATTCATCGAATTGGTAGAGTGGGTCGTTTCGCACGAAAGGGTGTTGCCATTAATTTCATTACCCAAAATGACATCAAGTATTTAAAAGACATTGAGGAATTTTATCACACACAGATTACTGAAATGCCGGCCAACATTAGTGAGTTCGTATAGTTCCTTCTATCGTGTTCTTTGACCACCCGATACAGATACATCAGATGGAGTACTTGTAAATAGGTTGTTACCCTGTATTATAAAGAGTATTATAGGTCGCGTCATCCACAATCTTATAATGACTAGGATTACTTTCTTTCAATATATCACCATAAGCATTAGTAGAACTATATCCAATATTGACTGGCATATCCTTTCCATTTTCTTTATCTATATTTGTATAAATATTATTACAATTTGGGTCGGTATAGATTAATATATTCGCACCATCCCGAATCATGGACCGGTTCTGAACATCCGTCGGAACATAAGGAAGAGGATTACAGTCGTTATATTTTTCTATAGGTACAGATTTAACAGAAGTCATATTACCTTTACCATTCGCATCATCATAAAATCGAGGTTCTCTTAAATAATATTGTCGACAATCACTTGTTAGAATATTATTTGTATTCCAATTTGGAACTTTATTTTGAACCTCCTCTATTGTAGGTTTTGGCATAACACTAAAATCTGTGGAATTATAAATATAATAAAAAGGGTCATCTGGTCTATCATTACATTTAATAACTGTGTTATTAGTAGGACGTTCACTCATCAAACCAGCATTTAATGTATAACTACTGTCGCATGTGTAAGAATAAAAATTATCAACCGACCGTGGGTCCCAGCTTATAGCAATATCATTACTTGGATATTTCATAAGAATATTAAATCGTTTATTATAACGATATATAGGTTCAGTATTATTACATTTTAAGGAAGCCCCATCATGTAAGGAAGATGTAATTTCTGAATTTAATTGTTGATTAGGAACAAAAGTCGTACGATTTGTTTTGAATTGATTACAATCTTGATATGGCTTTCTATCAATTACGGTCCATCCTTTATTATATTGTTCTATAATTGTGTCATTCATATACCATTCCAAAGAGTTAGTATCATTTATATATCTATAACTTTTATTATCATCAGAACATTTTATAACATTATTGTTTTCTGGTTTTTGTTCTAATGTACCTGCTACATCTGTTCGTGTTCCACAATCATAACCCTTATAATTAGTATAGTTTGGGTCCCAACTTTTCGCAATACTGTCAGATGGATATTTATATAATTTATCTAAATCAGATTTATAACGATATTTTTGCGAGTTATTACCACAAACAATTGTATCACCATCTTTAATATTAATATCTTTTACTATAGTTTGTGTTGGTAAAAAATTTACATTGCTTTTTACAAATGCCTTACAATTTATCGATGAAGGAAAAGCAGTAGTTGCGATTTTATTTCCAGTTGGTTTATTAGTATAAGGATTGATTTCATCCACCATTTCAATTGGATTGAATGTTTCTGGCCAATCAAGCGCCATAACAAATGGCCAAAATCGAACATTACGTACCTTTATAAATCCATTGTTTAAATTAGTTGCGTTCCATAACCAACCATTTTTAATTTTACTACCCCAAGTAAAATTTGATTTGCCTGTTATTGTATTATCTTTATAAAGAATACCATCTTCATTATCATTTTTATTTCCAAAATAAGTAAACATAGTTCTTTTGTTAACAATAAAACAACAAGCAAACCATTTTCCTGGTGTAGCAACAAAATTAGATATAATATTCGAATTACCATTATCCTCAGTTGAATGAGTAATTTGAATTCTATTTTCTGGAGGATTATCAAGTCCTGTTATATCTACACATGGTTTACGATTATTAGAATCTATAGGCCAGACTTTATCTGTAGCATTATGTAAAATATTTCTTGTTATATCATTTATATTCTCTATACAACACTCAAAATAAAATGTATAATTTGGCGTATCATCTATATTATAAGAAGGGAAAACCTTGAAATTTTGCTTGTATTCTGATATTGTTAACTCATCCCCTTGTAATAATTGACTATCAGAATATTGTTTAGCAATTGCCGGAGTTTTATATAATAAAATATTATTATTGCTATTTGTATAACGATAATAATTATTGTCATCAGAACATTTAATAAGAGAACCGTCTGATGGCTTGCTTGACATAATATTATAATTTACTCCTGAGTTATGAGACCAATTGCGAGAACAATCATATAAAAAATAATTTTCCCAATTATTATCCCAGGTATTAGACAATTCCGGTGTTGAATAATGAATAAGAGCATCATTTTCTTTTACATATCTATAAATATTAGAAGATGATTGTTTATTACAACGAACATTGGAACCATTTTTGAATAGAGAATTATCAGTTACCTGTGATGGAAGAGGTAATGATTGTGAATCTGTATTAAAATTTAGATTTATCATAGATGGGTCATATTGAATACAATCCTGTGTTTGAAATATACTATTGTTCCATATATTTGAATTTGTATAATTACCATATTGTCTAAGAATATTGTCAGTAATAATAGGATAATAAGTAAGTTTGTTTGATGAAGAATCATATAAATTATATTTATCTAACGAATTATTACATTTAATAACATCTCCATTTTTTGGTTTTTGTGTCATATTTCCTGACATAGTGTAAGACCCGCAATCATAAATTCCAAATGAGTTCGATTGAGGGTCCCATGAAGATGCTATATCTTGACTTGGATATGCTAATAATTTTCCATATGACCAACGATATACAGTCGGTGATGTCGAATCACATTTTACTGGAGTACCTTCTTTTACTATATTAGACAATATGCCTGTATTTGACCTCCATAAAATATTATTATTATTATTATCATAAATAATCAATTCACGAGTATCTTCTAATACCAATCTAATATTATTTGAAGTATTATTAAATTTTATTTCTGTAATTATGTCGTTACCTGTTGTAGTTGTTATCATTTGAATCGAATTCATGTTAAGTTTAAATGATTGATTATCACTAACAGTCGATGTCGATACAGTACCTATCTGAAAATGTATAGGGCCAATTTGATTCATTGTTGTTTTAGTAAAAAGTCTAATAAATCCATCAGTATGAACATGAAAACAATATAATCCATTGCTACTCATCATATATTGATTTTTTGACATTATAATTGGAGTTCCAGTAAATATTAGAGTATTACCTTTATTAACTGATAGATTTACTACTGAATGTGATGGAGGGCTTGCTGTACCCCAACTTTTTTTTCTTATCCCGTCACTAGTATATGCAACAAGTTCACGTGTATCTTCTAATACCAATTTATATAATGTAAATTTTCCAACATCACCAGTATGACCCAACACTGTCTTAACATCACCACAATAAACAACTAAATTATTATCAGATTGTGCGACAAAATATTTTTGTTTAGAATCCATGATACTTTTGCCTAAGGTCCAATGTGTAGAAATACTAGTATTATTTTGGGATAGTCGGGTAAAAAGACGGGCTATTCCATCCACATTCATATGAAAACAATATAATCCATTATTACTCATTAAATATTCATTTTCAACTATTTTATCATTAGCATTTAATGTATTGCCTTTATTATTTTTTAAATTCAAAATATTTGTACCAGAATAAGCGCTTCCGCCACTGTCATTTGATGTTCCTGTAATATTTTGTGTACCTGGGGCAACTGCTTGTTGCACTGTATCTGTAGTATTGATAGCACCATCTGCCACCTGATTTGCTATATTTGTAACACCTGTTTTATCTGCTGTATCTTTAATACCAGTTGCGGCCTGATTTGCCGTATCTGTAATACCTGTTCCTACAGTAGTTGCAGCATCTTTAATTACTGAATTGGCGTTTCCCATTAGTTATACTACAATCATAAATAAAATATTTATCTTTTCGTATTTGTCAGTTTGTAATACAAAGAATTTTGCCCCTCATTGTATTTCAAAGTTCCGATGTTAAATGGACTCTTTGTCTCCGTTGTTATACCCGGGTCATTGCTCGCTCTAGTTGTACATGAATCATTCGAATACAATTCTACATATTTGTCTCGTGAATAATATTTATCATAATCAGTTGGATTGTTGTTTATATTAGTATAATTCTGAGGCATAGGATTACATTTATCATCTGTATTGTCTAACTGAAAATAGCTTAATTGTCCCTTACGATTTATTTCAATGAATGGATTCAGGGTATAAGAATATTTCTCCTCCATCGATTTATCGTACATGGGCGGTCCCTTTGTTAAATTCGAACAATCCGCTACATTCTGTAAAGTCGCACCCCATGACGCCTTGCTTTCTGGTGTATAAGGTCGTAACATTTGTCCATCATATCGGTACAATTGCGGAGGATTGGTGGTTTCATTGGAACACTGAACATTCGTAGCATCTGAAAAAGGTTTATTATTAATCTCCGAACCAAATTGCTGGCTCAAATAAGTACAATCATAAGAAGTAACATTCTTGACAGTGTTGGTGTCCAAATCTACATTCAATGGCGACCAAGTAAATAATGCGGTAAGGTCCTTATAACGATTCAATGAATTGTTATTTGCGTCATATTTATAATATGGAAACGAGACGTCTGTTTTGTTGGTACATTTCACGGTAGATGTATCGATAGGTGGCTTATAACCTTTGATTGGACCCTTGTCGATTAATAAGTAATTACAATCATAGCTTTTTACAGGCTCTGAAATATCCCATGATTTTAATACATCTTCGGTTGGAAATTTGTTCAATTTGTTGGAAGTACTATCATAAAAATAGTTGGGATAAGTATTGGAGGCCTCGTTAGAACAATTGATGACCGACCCGGGTATAGGTGCTGGATAAACTAAATCAGAACCAACCGTAGCATTGATATAACTACAATTATAATTGACAGCCTTACTTAAATAAGCTGGGTCATATCTTTCTGCGACATTTCTTATTGGGAACTTGTTCAGTTGGTTTTTAGACGCATCATATAAATAATAAGGAAAGGACGCCGCTGACTGATTGGTACAATTGATGATGGTTTTATCGGCAGGTAGCGGATAGGTAATCACGGTATCCTCCTCGTTTTTATTTAACATGTAACAATCATCAAAGGATTTGGCCGCGGTAGTGTAGTTCGAATTGACAGAAGCCAAAACTTGGTCTGCGGCATATCGTTCAAATTTATTGGTTGTTTTATTGAACTTAAAGTAATTGGACGAACTATCCATTCCAGTGACTGCATTCAATGCCTGTCCACCCGCATTCACCTTGGTATATGTTTTTTTGTCGGTTCTGTTTTCACAACGAATGATATCATCCTTGGTTGGAATTGGTTTGGTAGATGAAGGAGTATTACCAAATAAAGTATTACAGTTATAAAAATTATTTGGAGTCGTATTTCCAACCCATCCTTTCAATATATCTTTCTGTGTCTGGTCTTCTTGCCCGGCATATTTTGTAATATTTCCATTACCAGTTCCAGTTTTATAGGCGTAATAGTCACTTGGATTATAATTGTTACCCGAGTTACAGGTAAGAATATCATAATTATTAAGCGGCCAATTCATATCCGTGCCGACAGAAGTGAGTCCACGGTCAGCTGTCATGGTTTTAAAGGTCGGATCAGGTGTATTGCTTCTTGCGAAGTCCGCATTTGGATACTTGTGTGTTTGATTGTCTTTATACAAATGGTATGGACTCTGTTCACCTTCAAATCTAACCGGAGTATTATCGGGAATGGATTGAGTCTTCGCAGCGTCATCCACCAAATTATAATAACTACAATCCTCACTTACAAATGAAACCCCGTCATAACCAGGGAAATGCTGTGAGATGACTGCACGACTTGGATATTTGGTCGCAGTATTTGTATCAGGATTATATTCATACCAAGCATTATTATGCGTACATTGGACCACGCGATTGTTAATGTCATTCGTATGCTTTTTATTCATGGGTTTTGCGTTGGCAGTTAAATTCGTATCGCACGTATAAGAGTTATAGGTTCCCCAGGTCGCGTTCCAACTATTTCCGACCTCATCATTTGGATAGGTAAACAAGGCATTTTTTGGTTTATTATAACGATAGACTGTACTGGATGATACATTTACATTGTTTTCATTACAGACTACCGATTCCCCGTCATTGGCATTGAATGCTTTACTCGATGTAAATCCGGTTCTAGTGGTTGAAAATTGTCTACAATCTCTGTTTAAGATTGGTTGCGTACCCTGATTCCATCCAGGATTGTCCTGGATAAAGGTAGATACATTTGGATAAAAAGATAGACTGTTATCTGCGTTGTATTTGTACAACTTATTGGAATCATTCGTACATCGAATCAATCTACCCGGCGCAGGTTTTTCATCCATTTGTAATGTCTTGGACCTAGTTCCACAATTGTACATTTTATAGTTTAACCAGTTTGCGTCCCATTGCCCGGCAACTGCTTCATTTGGATAATGAAAAATCATATCATTTCCTTTATTGTAACGATAAACCTTACCTGTAGTATCACATTTTAGGGATTGTCCGTCCGTTATGGTCGCAGGATTAATTTCCAAAAACTTAGAAGGAAAATCTATAAAGTTTGCGTTTACAAATTGGTCACAATTCGGTGTAGTTTCTGTTGGAAGTGTTCCTCCGTATTGTTGTGCGATAGTAGTATTTTCATATTTAAGTAATTTATTTTCCTGATTGTCGTATCTATAATAATTGTTGTCTGAGCATTTAAGTGTAACACCATCATTCCCCTTTCGTCGCATGACACCCGAACTTGCGGTAGTCCCGCAATCATAGGCTTTAAATCCAGTAAGCGCCGATGAATCCCAACTAGTGGCAATGGATGGGTCATCACTTGGATATGAATAAATTTTTCCATTCATTTTGCGATAAATAGTATCTTGGTCCAATTTACATTTCAATGAAGTACCTTCAGGCGCATTTGCTACGCTCTGTGTAGGTTGAAAAACGTCTCTTGTTGAATTAAATTGATTACAGTCTACTTCTGTATTGGAATAATTTGTAGTTCCATATTGAACTAGAACTGCGGAACTGTCATACAGAGTAATTTTGTTTTTAGCCGCATCATATTTATAAAACTTTTTGTTGTCGATACATTTAAACGCAGCACCATCCGCCGGTTTATTTTCCATGGTACCGGATACGGCCACACCATCACAATCGTAAGAATTATAACTCGTGTCTGCGTCAGCATACCAGGACCTTGCAGCATTCACGTCCTTGTATTTCATGAGCTTTCGATTGGTCCACCGAAATAAATCCGTTGTATTTCCTTTACATTTCAAGGTTGTACCTTCCGGAACAGGAATATCAAGTCGCATGTTAGGAACAAATGCAGAAGAAGGGTCTAAAATGTATTGATTACAGTTTTTATCAGTGGTAGGTAGAGAACCGCCATACTGAAGTGCTGTCGCATTGTTTGGATATTGATATAATTTGTTTTCTGTATTAATGTAATTATAATATTTTCCAGAACATTTAATGGTGGTATTATTCGCAGGTTTTGTTTCCATGATATTTGTCGCAGTAGTTACACTACCACAAGTATAGGTATTATAATTATTTAAGTCAACACCCCAACTAGTTGCTACGGCGTTGGCAGTAGAATCACTTGGATAAGGTATTAAAATACCATTGGTATAACGATAAGTTTTCGAAATATCTTTATCACTGCATTTAATAGTTGCCCCTTCTTGAGCTCTACCTGCTTGTGTATAGGAAGAATAATCCGTATCCTTGGCAAAACGGTCGCAGTTTGTCGTTGTGGTTGGGAGGGTTCCGCCATATTGTCTCGCAACCGCTTCACTGGCGTACTTTGATATTTTATTAGTTGTACTATTGAATCGGTAATAATTATTGTCGGATGAACATTTGATGGTTGTTCCATCGGCAGGTTTTGTACCCAAAGCATTGGATGAGACAGGATATACATTACCACAATTATATACTCTGTAATTATTCAAGTCAGACCCCCAACTAGTTGCGACGGCGTTCGCGTCGCTTGGATAAGGTATTAAATTACCATTCATAAAACGATAGACTTTGGTTCGGTCTATGTCGTAACATTTAATAGTTGAACCTTCTTGAATGCCACTGCTAGGAATTGTATCATACGCAGTGAAGTTGCCTTTTTGATATGCGTCACAATTTGTCGTTGCGGTTGGGAGGGTTCCCCCATATTGTTCCGCAATCTTATTGTCTTCATAAAGAAGTAGTTTATTGTCGGTGATGTTATATTTGTAAAACTTATTGTCCGAACATTTAACTGTAGTTGTATTTTTGGCGGCTAATGTTTGATTGGTCGTAGTGGTTCCGCAATCATACGCTTTATATCCTGTAAGGGCAGTCGAATCCCAACTATTAACGATAGCTGCGTCATTTGGATATTTATAAATCGTATTGTTCATCTTTCTGTAAATCGTATCCTGGTCGGTTTTAAGACATTTTAACGGAGTTCCATCTGGAGCATCCGCTAAACTTTGTGTAGGTTGAAATACATTTACTGTACCAAATTGATTACAGTCTACTTCAGTGTTGGAATAATTAGTAATTCCGTATTGACGCAAAATCGCTTCATTATCATATAAAGTAAGATTATTTTGTGCGGCATTGTATTTGTAGTATTTTTTATCAGACCTACATTTAAATGCAGCACCATCTGCTGGTTTATTTTCCATGGTTCCAGACACAACCACCCCGTCACAATTGTAAGAAGTGTATGCGGTCTCTGCGTCATTGTACCATGACTTCGCAGCATTCACGTCCTTGTATTTCATGAGTTTTCCATTGGTCCATCGAAATAAATCAGCTGTATTTCCTTTACATTTCAAAGTTGTACCTTCCAGAGCAGTATTTACTAATGCGGTAGGAACAAACATAGGTTTGGTTGGATTGAATTGTGAACAATCTGTATCTCCCCTTAATATTTCTGTTCCATATTGAGTCGCAGTTGCCTCATTTGGATATTTATATAATTTGTTTTCAGCATTGTTGTATCGATAATAATTATTATCGGATAAACATCTAATCGTTGACTCATTATTGGGTTTACGACCTAAAGTCATAGTTGGTTGTGTAGTTCCACAATCATAGGCTTTGAATCCAGTAAGGGCATTTGTATCCCAAGATTTGATAGCATCCTCGTTTGTCGGATATTTATATAGATTGCCATTCATCTTACGATAAAGAATATCCTGACCTAAATTACATTTCAATGATGTATCATCAGGCGCATCTGCTAACCTCTGTGTAGGTTGAAATATATCCTTTGAATCAAATATGTCACAATCAAGTTCAGTATTTGAATAATTTGTAATTCCATATTGGGTTAGAACTCCAGTGCTATCGTACAAGGTAATTTTTTTTTGTGTGTCATTGTATCTGTAGAACTTTTTGTTGTCATTACATTTAAACGCACTACCCTCGGCAGGTTTAGTATCAATAGTTACGGTTGGCGTCATTCCATCACAATTATACGTTTTGTAATTCGTGTCTGCGTCGGAATACCAGCCTCTGGCCGTGGCGGCGTCCTTGTATTTCATCAGTTTCCCATTTTTCCAACGGAAAAAGTCTGTTGTATTCCCCTTACATTTGAACACGGTTCCTGTGGTATCACTGCTAGCCAATGTGGTAGGAACAAATGCGGAAGAACTCTCTATGATGTATTGATTACAATTTGAATCGGTAGTTGGTAAAGTACCACCGTATTGAATTGCTGTCGCATTATTTGGGTATTCATACAATTTGTTTTCAGTATTGTTATATCGATAATATTTTCCAGAACATCTAATGGTTGTACCGTCCGAAGGTTTGAGGTTAAGTGTATTGGTTGTTATAGGATAGACTGAACCGCAGTTATATACCTTGTAATTATTCAAGTTAGATCCCCAACTGGATGCGATACTAGAATCGCTTGGATAAGGTATCAACTTACCATTTGTATAACGATAGGTTTTTGTGAAATCTTTATCATAACATTTTATGTCGCTTCCTTCTTGTATACCTGTCGAAGGAATAGTGAGGTAACTTATAAAGTCACCCGTTGAATAGAAATTACATGTAGTTGGCGTGGTCGGAAGCGGATTCCCATATTGAGCAGCTATAACTGAATCCGCATATTTGTACAGCTTATTTTCACCTCTTATATATCTATAGTATTGATTGTTATCTTGACATAGAACGGTGGATGTATCTGTTGGTTTTACGGTGATTATTCCCATATTTGTGCGTGTACCACAATTATATCCACTATAATTATTCCAACTTGGGTCCCAATCACTCGCCGCGTTATTGTCATTGTATTTGAATATGTTATTACTATCATAACGATAAATACTATTTGTATCAGTCGAACATTGTAGAGCAGTTCCATTTGTGGTTGCGCTGGGTATAGTCTGTGAATAAGTACTCACAGTACCTTTCGTTTTACTAAATTGACGACAATCTACTGACTCTGTAGGTAAATTATTGGTTGGAACTACAAAGGTAGTTGGATTGGTAAGTGCCATGGCATAATTCCAAATTTTCACATTGCGAACTTTGACATAACCATTTTTTTGAGAAGGAAGAACATTCCATCTCCAGTTAGTAGAACCAGTAATACCCCAGTTAAATTTGGAACTTCCTGTAAGGGATTTATAATTAGATAAAGTTGTAGTACCACTAGATGCTACATCCTGAAAATAAGAAGTCATTGTGTACCGATTTACAATAAAACAACAGGCAAACCATCTTCCATTGGTAGCCTTGAAACCGGATAAAATATTTGCGTTAGCATCACTATCAGTACTATGTGTAATTTGAATATTATTATTATTATTTATATATATACCAGGACGTCTTCCATCATTACTTACAGGCCACTCCTGGGTGCCATGATTCATGATATTTCTCCAATTTCCATGTGTTTTTTCTATACAACATTCAAAATAAAATGTATAAGATACTGGTTTGGTATAATCTATAGTAGGAGCTGCGGCAAACGTGGTTGTTCCAGTTGATATATCTAATTCCCCACTTTGTATCACCATGGGAGCAATTGCCCCGTATTGTGCGGCAATCGCATTTGTATTATATTTATTAATTATGTTTCCAGATTCATCATATCTATAATAATTATTATTATCATCTGAACATTTAATAGTAGACCCATCGGTTGGTTTTGCTGTCATGTTGAAAGTATTGGATGAATACGCTGAACCTTTACCATATTCAGAATTATTCGTACATTTATAATCACCATCATTGCCAACCGTAGACCATGTATTTTTAATTTCTGTAGAAGGGTAATACATCAACATGTCTCTTTCAGAGTTATATCTAAATATTCGGGCATCATTTTCACACTTAACGGTAATTCCATTCGCTGGTATTTGGGTTCCTTGGACAGTTTTTGTACCTGTAGTCAATGTAGTTCCAGGAGATACTATTAGATAGTTTGCTGATACAGTTTTAAATTGTTCATCTTTGTTTGTATAGGCAAGGTTATATTTATATTTTCCAGTACTCTCTGACCAGGAATAACTTGGCATGTTATACTATCATCATAAATTTATTTGTGATTTTTATAATCATTACAAATAATAATGGACCTCTATTTTGGAAAAATTAAGTCTAAAAAGTTTGTTCCTTATCAATACAAATACAATAATTATCGTGAGTACATTGAGGCACAGTACAACCATATAAGATATCTTGAAACAACCATTGAAACCTTGGTTCAAGATGTCATGATTTTAGATAACCGCTTAAAACAAAGGTCCCCGGTTGAGAAACCTGAGACAAAATAGTACAATAGTATAAATGACTACCATCGATGGCAATACCATCATCATCAAGTATATTTCACAAGGTGTTCTAAAGACAGAAACCATTCATTATATGAATGATATTCATTCGCTACGAGGTTATTATAGTCCGGCCGACACACCCTTTGTCGTGATGTCTATTATATTAGGAAAAAACTTATCCTGTTTTGGTAGAATTGCTAGCACTATTAACAATCAAAATGTAACCAATTATCAACACTTCGCTCCGGGTTCTTATGAATTTAAAACTCCCATTGTATTTCTTACTTTCCATTTAGTTAAGGGAACTAACTAAGGGAACTACGTTCCCCTATGACCCCTCCTTAAGGAAGGTCTCAAACAGACAAATAGAGTTATGTGAAACCTATTCTTAAGGGAAGGTCTCAGGAAACCGTAGGTTTCTTGAAATATTTAGCATCTAAAAGTTTATTATCTGACTCTAATGTGGGAGATTTGGCTTGTTCTTTTTATTGTGGCTTTAGGAACTCTTTTGTTTTATTTTTGGTTGGAAAATATAACAAAAGAAGATTAAAAATCCTATTGTAATATATAATGGACCCGCGTATCATTTACTCTCTTCAATCCGCAATTCTCTTCTTTATCATTGCCTCGCCACAGGTATATAAGTTAACCGGACAGCTTTTTAAGGTCCGTGGTACTGCTTCCATCGTCCTCCATTCAGTTGTTTATGGTATCATTGTTTATTTGCTTATGATTTTCCAGTAAGTAAGGGAACCAAGGTTCCCCTATGACCCCTCCTTCAGGAAAATTTGAATTTATCTTCAATCTTGAGACAAATATATTCGAATCAAATTTTTTGTCTCAATGATACCCTTCTTATTTTCTTCATCGACTAAAAGTTTTGCTTATGACCAAAGGCTCACAAGGCCCGAAGAGACTTCTTAGAATGTAGTTAACATAAAGGAAGGTCTCAGGACCAAAGGCCCGCAGGGACTGCCGTGAACCATAGGTTTCTTGAAGGGAAGGTCTCAGGACCAAAGGCCCGCAGGGACTGCCGTGAACCGTAGGTTTCTTGAATAGGAAATCTTATGAATATAGATATGAGTAAAACGGACCGTGACGTGTATGGAAAAGTGGAAACGCCTGTCTCGCTTGTCAAAGAAATCTATGCCTTGTTGTCTCCACCCGACGGACTGCGAGTCTACGAACCAGGAGTAGGAACCAATCTTTTTAGGGAACATTATCCCGCCGTATGCGAATACTACGGTTGTGAAATCAAACCCACGTGCGAATTACCGCCGGAAATATTCATTGGTGATTTCTTTGAACAGCCACTCGGCGAATATGACCTCATTGTAGGAAATCCTCCTTTCCGTGTTGAGACAACTGGTCCATCGGCATCACCGATAGCGACAAAACCTTCTCAGAAAACTATCTGGATGGACATGGTGAAACGATGTTGGGAACATCTCGTGGATGGCGGCCGCCTGGCCATGATTCTTCCATGTATATGGCTGAAGCCCGACAAGGCAGGTATTTATGGACTTTTCACAAGTCATTGTATTGAATACCTAAGAACATTTGACTCGGTAGAAAGTAACAAGTTATTTAAATACAATGGCCAAACCCCCTGTTGTTATGTCATCCTAAAAAAAGCTCCACCGAATGATTCTTTTAAACTCTGGGACCGAACCGAGTTCATTGACTTTACCTTGAAACCGGGGTATTGTATCCCTACTAAAAACGCCAAACTTTTAGGAGAAATTCAGCAACACATTTCCAACCCACTTACTGTAATTAAGGTAGCGACACTCGTTCCTTCAGGTCAAATTGTCGACAATCCTGTAAACAAGTATCCGATTATTTTAGGTGCGAGTTATACGAACGGAACACTCAAATTCAATGGTTTAGAACATTCAGAACCGGGGCCGTATCAAGCAACGCCTAAGATTATTTTAGCACATAAACGTCTTCCTATTCCCTATCTCGACCTTTCAGGAACCTATGGAATTCATGGTCGAGACAAATATGTTATTTTAGGGACAGAGGAAGAACTCGTCCAAATTTATCATTTCCTTCAAACCCCCCTTGCGCAAACCATCATCAAATCATTTACTATAAGAATGAATTACTATGAAAAATATATATTTGATTATCTGCCCGACTCAAAAGATATAAGCAAAATAGTCCAACTTTTTAAAAATAGATTATAGTAATATAGTAAGTAAATGTCCAATAAAAAAAGGATACCAAAGAAAAATATAAAAAACTATAAGAAAAGAGGAGGGGCTTATCCGCCTCCGGAACTAAATCTTAAAGATATCCTAGACGGTAGAAAAGTAAATACTTTACAACTTGGTTATGATGATTTAAGACTTGATAATGAAAATAATATATTGAAATATTTATATTATTATAAATTACTTCAAAAATCTAAAGAACTAGTATTATATGAAGGAGAAACAGTATACAAGGAAATATATGATTTATACAAAGCAATATTAGATAAAAACGAAATAAAAGATATTTTAAGTAAAGCTACAACTAATACAGTAGGTTTCGGTGAAAGACCGATGGAACTGACAGATGATGAAGGAAAGGAGATTGATTTCTATATAAATGAACCTAGTATGATTGATTATGTAACTACAGCAAGTAAGTTTATTGCGTATGTCAGTATTCTTTATTTTATTAGTTTGATGATAACATGGTTTATAGTAATGATGGTAGCCGCTTCTGCGGTCGGGCCGGTCGGTACTGGGGTTGGGATTTCTATTGCGGTAATAGCTGGGATTTATGTTGTTTATCGACTTGTGGACGAGACTTCAAAGATGGCAAAAAGATGGTTTAGAAATACTAAAGCACAGTCATTATTAGATTCATATTTTAGTTATATTGAACAAAATAAGTTAGATGCCGAAGATATAGATGACCCTATCAAGTTAAAATTAGGGATTCAAGATGTATTTAATTTTGTAAGAGTAAATAAATATAGAGAATTGAGTGTTGATTATAATGTTGATTATAAGGTTGAGGATTTAAAAAAATTGAAAAACTATAATAAATTGATTCTAGCTTTTTTTATACTAGAACAAAATCATAAAACAATTCGCGAAAAAAATAGGTTTCAATTGGCTGATAGGAGAAAAAGATTAGATGAAATAGAAAATAAGATGACGAAAATAAATAATATAATAGAATTAAACGTTGGAAGGATAGAATTAAAAGTTGGAACGACGTCTGACATTTCTTTGAAGGTTACGCCTTTTGATATAAAATACCAAATACTTATTGAAGTAATCAAGAAGAAGATGATTGTCAAAGATGAAAAGGGTTCTTTTAAAAAACTAATGGATGGTATTAAATTGTCATTTGGTATTAAATCGTCATTCCTTCCGGAAATGTTAGATATTGAAAAATTTAAAAATCGCATGGATACAGCTAAAGTTATACCCGACAAGGATTTTGAAGATCTGAAACTTGATAAGATTCCGGAATATAACAACGCGCAAGTATCACATATAATCCAACAAACATTAGATAACAATGTAACTGATGTAGATAACCTAGAGAAACAAATTCTAATTTTAAGAGATAGTATTGGAGATGACTCATTAGAGGAACAATATGATAAAATATTACAACAGGAACAACATGAAAGATTAAATGATGCAGAAAAAAAAGAGGCAGAAAAAAAATCAACAAAACTTATAAATAAATTAAAAAATAAGGCTGAACAGCAACTTGATATATTAAATACATCATATAATTTAATACTTGGTGATGGCAGCCTTAAAGAATACGATAAATATAAAGAAGAATGTACTAATATAAAAGGAATCTTTTCAGAAGAAGGCAGTAAAATAACTGATAATGGAAAAAAAGTAAAGGGAATAATAGATTATATTGAAAAAAAAAATGATGAATTATCTAAACTATTTGTAAATGGAAATATAAGTGAAAATAGTAAAGTATTGACATTTCACTTGTCCAAAAGGGATAGAGATATTTTTAAAAAAATAGATATGGCTTTGTTTAATGGGCAATTAGTTATCATGCAAGATGTTAAACTAGAAGAGCAATATACTTTATCAAATGCCCAATATAAATTAGGAATCGGTTCTATGAAATACAATAAAAAACTTAGGGTAGGATATATTGTAAAAGATGTAATAACCGAAGGTATGAATAAGGAATATAATATAGAAGAAGAACTAAAGAAAAGCCCTAAGGAACTTATGAGAATGTTAAGAAATACAAATATCAAAACTGTGAAATGTACTAAATTAGATAGTACAAAACATCAGATTTTACAAATAGATAGTTCAAACTATGATTTTAAGTATATTCAAGAAGAATCAATTGAAAAATTAAATGAGTTAACGGACCCGAATGACTTCAGAAGTGAATTAAAAAAATATAAAATAACAAGTGAGTCGCTATCTTTAATTAGAAAAAAGAGCAAACAAACTACTTCAGAAACCCCTGCTGATAAAGTCCCTGCTGAGGAAGCCCCTGTTGAGGAAGGCCAGGCTGATGAAGGCCCTGCTAAGGAAGGCCAGGCTGATGAAGGCCAGGCTGAGGAAGGCTCTGCTGAGGAAGGCTCAAGAGGTGGCGCACCACAAGGTGAAGAAAAACTAGAAACTAAAACAGTAACTGGAATAAAAGATTGGACTATGTTTGGTAAATTGAATGTAGACTTAAGTGGGGTTATAGTACATGGTTTATTTAAAAGACATAGCGCCAATAATATTGTTCCAGTTAGTATGTTAAAGGTAAATAGAATGATGGATGAAGAAAGCAATACATCCTCTGATATATCAACAACTATAGAATCAGTTAAAAAAGGAATGAATGATATTATAAAACGGGATATTCCGGTTGGTCAATATAATGTGATATGTTCTTACGGAAAAGATTGGCAAACCACTATAAAGAGATTAAAAAAACTAATAAATTTGCCTTACAATTTGGTTAGGGGTGTAATAACCGAAGCGCTTTCTCCTGCTTTATCCAAACTAGGGAAATTTACTGGAATTGATAAATTATCATTATCTGATTTAACAACAAAGAAAGCCAAAAATTATTTAGGTAAAAAGGCGACTAATTCGGGTAAATTTATGTTATCTTCATTGAATTATGCGTTAAAGAAAACTGGAATCAGAAAAACAAGAAAGTTACAAGGTATTAAATTATATAAAATCGAACGACAAGAAGATGGAACTCTTCAAGTTACAAGTATGATAGAACCAGAAATGTCATCTAGAAAAAAAGTATATAAAGGAGGAATCAAAAGAAAAAGAATCAGAAAAATTTTACGTAGGACACGTAAAATATAGTGTAATAATAAATGTCTACAGAAGAACAAATAAAACAATCTCTTGAAAATAAAACAAAATCTTATTGCGTAATTCAAAAAAAGACTAAAGGTAATACAAGCAAGAAGAGTATGGGTTATTGTATTACTGGAATGAACTTAGATTTTGATAAAGCCAGATTTCAACAGATTCTTTTATTATTGGGTGTAAAACAAGATAGTGGTAAAGAGGAGAAAATTTATAGTAATCTTTCAAATAATAGTATATACAAAAAAACGTTAGGATTAAATGTAGGTTATGATGAATATAAACAAAAAATAAGACAAGAACTAGACTATGAAATTTCAAATGATAAAATTATAGGGGAAATAAAAGATATACCCATAAATTTTAGATTACAATTAATAAGTTACATTATGAAAATAAAATCAATTGACGAGCTAAAGCGATTAATAAAACCAGGTTATTTAGAGTTAGATAAGGAATTAACCCCCGACGAAAAACAATCGATTGAATCCATGACTAGTTTATGGCATCATAGAAAATCAGAACAATCGGTAGAAAATTTAGTTCAAGAAAAAGACAAAGCAAAAAAAGGTGGAACATTTAGAAGAATGACATCTAAAAATATTTATCCAATATATATGAAACATAATCGTAGAAGAACTAGAAAACATAAAGGAGGAGGTCTCCCATGGCCATTTTGTTATATTTCTGGGTCATGTAATACTTCAACCACAGCCCCGGTCGCTGCAGCCCAGGGTACAACAACAAATCAAGTTATACAACCAACAGCCCCGGTCGCAACAGGTCAGGTTAAAACAGATAATACTCAAGTAGCTACAGGAATTTCTTCGGGAGGAAGTCGTAGAAGAAAATTGAAGAGAAGAAAACACACTAGACGCTGGTAAAGATGACTTTTCTAACCACTCGTTTCACTGATGAAACTTTGTCAGAAAATATGAGTTATCGTACTCACAACAACATTCCATGTATTTATAATGTGGCTGTCCCGATTAGTGACCAGCACCCTTATAAAGACCTGTATGTAATTGAAATGAATAATTCCCAGAATATTATTGTTGGAATTGGAATCATCACCAAAAGAATTTATCCTCGTGAACGTATCTATACCGACCCTTCTTACAATCGTTATACCTATCGTGGAAAAATATATATTCCAAGAGAACAAATACCTCAGTGGATGATAGATGAACTAGAAGAAAAATTATTTTATGGAAAAGGCCACATGAAACGCGGTAAAAGCATGACCAAATTTCCGGACAAATGGCTGAAAAGGGAATATTATGATTTTATTCAATCGAAAATTCAGTAGTCCTCGACAGCCGCGGCGGCAGGTTTTTTACCTGTCTTTTCTTTGTCGGTGTAATAAGCAAATGACAAATTATACAAGAGTGTATCATCCATTTGACTTGGAATCAAGAAACTGACTTTACTTGACCCTTTGCCAGATGTTATAATAAATGCCGTATCATAATGGTCTGATAAAATCTTAGTATACGGATTGTGTGTATGCTGTGTTCTAAAATATCGAATGACGCTAAACAATTCTCTGAAGGTAGAATGAATCGTAGCAATGATAACCTCCACATTCATTTTTTTAGCCTTTTTTGCTTCTTCTTCCATGACAGAATACATATTGTTGAAAATATCCAATACGACTTGTTTTAACATTTGAATCAATTCTAAGAACCGTCTAAATTGTATGGACCTTTGATGATACATAAACGCATCATGTTCGAACTTGTCCTTTTCGATACGTTTCAATAAGTATAGAATACGATTATGTTTTAGCAATTTTACGTATCGGTCGCCATTGACATCATTCACTTCAGTTTGCGTTGTCTCGACAACATCATTGATTTCACCCAGGTAACGATGAACCGCATTAAAGTGATGTTCTATCCAAGTACATAACTTATTTGTTTTAATATAGGGAACAAATTGTTGTCGGAATGCTCGAAGTTGATAGTTGTCCATGATTTCCCCACATGGATTATACGGTTGGTCAGCCCGCGGAACACTCCCTTGGGTATTTCGAAGATATTCATAATAATGTGGATTGTGAATAGTTCCGTTCACAATTGTTCCTGTCTTCCAACTGAAGGCGGTCTTACAATCAGTACACCACATTTGATCGCAACCATCAATCTTATAAATCCGCGTTGAACACTTAGGACATGGTCGAGTTTCCTCCTTGATCATTTTTGTAGAAGCCACATCGTCCGCATTACATTCATGATTTTCCTCCTTAGGAATGTAACAATGGGAACAGGTAAACTTGGAACACAATCCACATTTATATTGCTGAGACAAGAATCCTTCGCATCCATTTATTTGACATTTCATAATGAATGACTTTCTTTCTTTTACAGTTCCATCTTTACTATTCACAATTCGAATTTGTTCTTTCATTCCGCCAATTTTAACTTCATTTGAATTATATAAGCAAGTGTCGCACTCATAAGTCCAACAATTACATACCTTTTTAACACATTCATGATTTTCATCATGTTCTCCAAAGCATTTGAAACAAGTAACAAAAGAACAATCTTTACACTGTATATGGTCATCCATTTCTTCATTTTTTAAAACCCGAAACAGTAGTCCATGATGAAATTTACTTGAACAATTACTACATTTAAAACGGTAATTTTCACAATATCGAAAATGATACGTGTTATAACTCGCCCTTTCATATTTACGAATGTGTTCATAAATATTATCAATACGATTGGTTAAGTTCATAATGCGAATGTTTTCCATTTGAATCCGTTCTGACATAGATGCCTGTTTACATGTATCACAACCAATAAACAGCTTGAATTGATTTCCGATACACCAATTACACCCAAAAGTACTATTCTTGTATTCGTCATTTTCCTTTTTTAGTAACGAAATTTCTTTCTGTAAACGGTCTGTAATTTCATAAATACGAGCATCTTCTTGCATGTCTGGGAGTTGTGTCTTTTCAAATTCGACAAATACGGCTGCTCTCTGTTTTTTATAATCTGTCTTCAGATAAGTTTTTCCAATCGCGTTTTCAAGAAAGTCTATGTTCCATGCTAGTTTACAGTTCATACAGTGAGGTTCAGAAACTTGTCCGGCTAAATAGGTTCGAACGCAGTTGCGACATGCTTCAAACTCGCATTCGCATTTTACTGAATAACGCATTTTTTCGCAACAAATAGAACAGTCCATTATTGTTTTATGTTTTAAACTAGATAAATAATTCCTAATCAATTTTTCAAAATAATACTTGTTTTTATATATATGAAAAAATTAAAAAAAGCGGTTACTCAAAAAATAATGAACCCTATGCTAAAAAATACTGTCTCGGCTAAGAATGGTTCGTTCAATCAAAATCGTTATATTCGAGAGAGTCATAATTGTTATTCTTATTTTTTAAATTTACACAGCAATAAAGCTACCGAAATATGTAAGAACGAATTGAATAAAGAGAATTACTGTCGTCGTTCTCAGCCTGGGTATGCTTCTGGATATCCGGCTCTTAAAAAAAATGATTTTACCTGTAAAGAAATTGTAAAACGAACCTTGGATGATAACCCAAAGATGTTTAAGATAAACAGAAAAAAATCATGTCCTGCGGATTATTACAAGGGAGCAATCGTGGTCGCACCAGGCGTAGATTATCATTATTATCGTTTGAATGATGAAGGGGTTTGGACACATAAGCCTGGGTATAAACCAAGTACTTATTTAGATGCTAAAAATAATATTATCAAGGACCCCAAAACAGCAGATAGGAATTATGGTCCTGAATTAAATTATACTGACTTTTGTGGTTATACTTGTCTTCCTCGTGACCCGGTATTAAAACATATGAAGATGAATACAAATAAACAAACCGTTAATAACTCTAATAAAGTGATTCAGCAGAAAATTATCAATGAGCCTCTTCCGCCTCCCATTAAAACTGGAAGAAATAAAAGAAATCTAAAAACAATCAAGAGAAAACAAAAGTCTTAGTAATCTATATATGTTTGAAAGGGTGAAAATACCGAATAAATTAGGTTTTAAAAGTCCAATGAAAATGTTGAAAGGAAAGCCGCCATCTTATCGTTATATTATAGAAAATAGCGGACAAAATGAAAAAAGTAGAAAACAATATAGTGTAAGAAAAAATAGTGGTTCTAGTTTAAATGAATCGACAAATGTATATTCTAAAGTGAACGCAGTGCCGAGTGGTTGGTTTTCATCTAATTCACCTATAATTATAACAAAACCATCTAAGATAAATATGGAGAAATGGTCGAATTATACAAAACAAGGTATCAAGACACTTGGTAGCCCAATTGGATACATTACTGGTGAGGCCGCAGATCTTGGGTATAAAACAGCAAAGGGTATTACTGGAGCAATTGTAGGAACTTCATTACAGGGACTAAATTATGCTCTTGGTACAAGTATGAAAAAACATTCAAATAAGTTAGTTAATAGTGCCGAGAAATATGGAAGTAATATAAAAAAAAGTTTAAAGACAGCAACAGCTTCCGCATTAAATACCAGTAAAAAAACAAAGATGGGATTACGGGGTGGAAGAAAAACCCGTCGTAATAGGTTTCAAAAATATCATTAAATATCTCTGTAATATTCAATGGAAGTATTAGATATTGATAAGTACAGTGTTCTTGATATTAAGAAATTATTTACAAAGAATACAAACATTAACTTTTTAAGTGATTTTACTCTACAGGATTTAGAGGATGGAAAGAAGAGAATCTTTTTTAAATTTTATAAAGACCAAAATGACGTAGAGAAGTTTCAATCCTTTCTAGACAAAGCATGCGAAAAAGTTGCGGTGGACAAATTCTCCGCAGGGTTAAAACAGACACAGGGTGTAGTTGTTAAGAATACTGTCCGAGACAATTTGAATGTGAACTATAAAAATACTATCCATCGTCTTATTTTAATCGATTCTCAGTATCGTCAAAATTTATCGAATACGGAAACCAACTATATTGTACCACTTACTGAAAAGGTATTGAATTGTGTTTCTCTTGAAATAACCAATATACAAATTCCATATACATTTTATAATATTGAGTCGAGACAAGGTAATAATAGTTTTACAGTAACTGTCAATTCATCTGTTACAACTGTAACTATTCCAGATGGTTATTATGATTTAAGTGGAGTTTTATCGTCTATCAATAGCCAACTGAATTCGTTAAGCATTTCATTTAGTCAGCCGAGTTCTACTACAGGTAAAATTACGATTACCAATAGTAACGCAAATTCATGTATTATTAATTTCATTCCATCCGTCACAAAAATCAACACCTGTCTTGGATGGTTTCTTGGTTTCCGGTCTATCACTGGAACAACCCTTGTCTCGGCAAACGAATCCATGGCATTGTCCTTTACAATAGCATCTTCAGGTACTCTAACCGGTTCTTCGATTGCGAGTGTACCTCTTACTAAGTATTTTGTGGTGGTAGTGGATGACTTTAATAAAAATCAGACCGCGGATACAATGATTCAAACAAGATTAGACCAGGAAATCGTAAGACCTACTAGTTATTATACACAAGACCCATTCTTAGATTATTTAACGCCCGATAATGTAGATTCTTACTTAGAAAATGTTACCAACCGAACACTTACCAAGGCACAAATTTATACGAGAGCACAACAAAACCAATCAAAAAATAATTTATCACTCCAAAATCTACGACTAGAAGTGAACTCGCCCAATCAGGTTCTTGGGATTTTTCCGTTTGATTCATCTAAGATGACATGGGGTGCGACCTATTTCTCAGATAAATCTAAATACAAACGTGAATATCATGGTCCAGTAGACATAGAAAAACTTCAGATTCGAATCTATGATGACAAAGGTGTCCTGCTTAATTTAAATGGTGGAGACTGGCACATGTCACTTATGACTGAAAATATATACAAATACTAAAAAATTGAACTCCGTTTAAATCGCGAGAATAAAGTAAAATAAACGATGATTGTAAATATTGATGAGTATCAACTGGATTGCTTTGAAGACGGTCGTATACTACGACTTATGAAATCGAATAATTGGAAAGAAATTCCAAATCGACCAAACCATATCAAAGGTTATAATGCGATTACAATCAACAAAAAACAATACATGCGCGGACAAATCATTGCTCATGCTTTTCTAAACTATGATTTAAATGACAAATCTGTTATCATTTGTTATTCAGATCAAAATAAATTAAATAGTAGCAAAGAGAATCTAGAAATTAAACCAAAATCGGTTAAGCAAGTGCCTGTGTAAATCCTTCTTCGGTTCTTGGACCCTCGTATTCATTGACCAATTTTCCATTTTGGAAGATTAAAATAGTTGGATATCCTTGAATTGGATACTTGCTTCCCAAAGCCTTTTGAGACTCTGTCGCATCATTTGGAGACTCATTTCCTCCTACATTGACCTTCCACAATTTCCAAGTTGATTTATCGCCAGTGTTTATGCTGGACGCAGCTGTATCCCATGTTGGTTTCAATTTAGTACAATGCCCACACCATCCAGCGTAAAAAAGGACAAGTTTTTTATCAGAACCACTCAACACATCAGTATCAAATTTATCTGGGGTTGTCTCGCAACCAATATCATCTTTAATTATACCTGTCATACCCTCCTTCAAGTAGGTTTTATATACATAATAGAGTACACCCAAAAGAATAAGGAGTGCAAAAAGCCTTGGAAGGTTCGATGGTTTAATTATCGTCTTGAGTGTATTCATACGGCGATTCATCATCTTATCCATTGATTTTGATATTTTTTTCATTATATTTTATGATAATATTATTTTTTAATTATTTATGCGTATACAAAACCATGGACACTATTTTTTGTTGCGTTTGCAACAGGACCTAATACCATCATCACAAATTCTATCGCAGTAGGCATTTTCTTTGGTAGTTTAACACGAAATGGATTACCTACAACTGGTAAACTTGGTAGACGTATTTTAACCAGTTTAAGAGCCTTTCCAATAAGGTTAAATATACCCGCGATTATATTCCATGCTATCAATGGGCCCGGAATGAGAGCATTAAATAACGCCGCGAATATTTCATAAAGTGACTTCATAGAACCCCATAGTTTACTTACAACATACATTACCAATAAAAATACGATTAATTGAAGTAACTGTGGAATCAAAAGAATGAGATATAACGCAGTACTAATAATTCCAAGTATGGTTCTACCGATTCCTTTTAAAATATTGACACCGATTGATTTATATGTACTGCCTAATGGACCTGCAACCTGACTTGAAACTTGGTCAAGTGTAAATGTTTCTTGTAAAGGATTTGTTGTCATTAACATATGATTACATTTTAACATTTTTATGTGAACCCGATTACAGTTCAAATAAAAATACGCTTCATGTTGGGATCGAACCAACGACCTCGTGATTAACAGTCACACGCTCTAACCATCTGAGCTAATGAAGCTATGGAAGGATAACTCCTCCAATTACTTATAGAACGGTTTCTTTATATTAGTTTTTGACATATTTACTTAAATCTTTTGTCTCAGTATCTTTGAAATAATCATTTAAAAAATCCTTGAAATGGATACGTTGATGAATCGTTTTTTTAGATTCATTGATTTTGTCATAGGATTTAATTGACTCTATTAGAATATTTTTATTTATATTTTTATTCATGTATAATATATGTATATTGAAAAATATGGAATTATGACTAATAAAAATGGGGAAATCAAACGTGAGGGAATTGTTAAAGAAAGTCATGATGGACACGTAAAAAAACATTTGATGACGGACGATGAATTAAAAACATTATTTGGTAACATTCGTCTCAATACTGGGTTTTCACTTCCGGATCAGCTGATTCAAGATTTTGTAAATGATGGAAGTCTCATTCCAACATTTAAAAGATGTATGCATTTTAATCGCAGCGATTTTAACAATATCGTTGAACCTATCAAGGCAAAACAAAATCGTCGCAAACAAATTCCAAAGAGAACTACCCACAAAAAACAGAAAAAAAATAGAAAGAAAACACGAAGCACTAAAAAATAATTTAAATATAAATAAATATTATTGGTAATAATGTTTGAAACTATATTTCAATCCGCATTATATGTTCTTTTAGTTGGCTCGAGCATTACCTTTGGTTTTTTTCTTACTTCCGTATTTATTAATCATGTGAACCAAGAATCAAACATTGAAGAAGTAGAATTATTAAACCTAGATTCTTTTATTGAAGAATTAGAAAATCAACCTATGTCTCAGTTATCTGAAATAGAATTAAAAAATTTAAATCAATCTAATGTTATCCTTTCACTGGAACCTCTATTAAAACAAACAGTACGAATGTATTATGAAAAAGAAGAGGATGCGTTTTGTTATTATTCTGAAAGAGAATCCATTTATAAATATTTGGATATTGTAGCAAGATATTATTGTATTCGATTTGAGTGTAAACAAATCTACGTAGAATTGGGAGAGTCTGATGAGAAATTTGTAGAAGAAAAGGTTGAGGTTACGGGTCCTTTTGTCTCCAAGAAGACAGACAAGAAAAAGGTATACGAAAAAAAAATAATACGATTTGTTTACAAAGGAAATGAAATGGATTATCAATCAAAGCTTCAAAAGGTATCAACTTCCAAGGACGTAAATATCATTGATTTTTTAAAACTTCAAAAAAAGGACGACTCCGAGGAATATGAAAATATTTCCAAAGAAGACTAGGATTTCTTTTCCTGTTTCTTTTCCTTATCTTGTTTGTATTCAAGGAATCCAATACATTTTTCTAAAGAAAAGGAGGATTCTAAATTCTTAATCGCAATTTTATGCGCAATTTGTTGGAATGGAGTTAGCTGCGCAACAAACTCTTTTTCTAGTTCTGACTCCATTTTATTAACTATTATTTCAGAATAATATTTAATTCAATTTTTACAAACTTTAAACCTGATTCCATGAATGTTTAAGTTCACTCAGTCTTTCTTTGGTTTTAGAATTTCGAATGGTTAAATCTTGAAGGTAAAATAACTCTTTGTTGTAAAATATTTTATCATCTAATAATTCCACATTTACTGGTGAGTTATAAATAGTATAGATGGATGCCTTTTCGAACTCTGTAAAATAATTCATAAACTCAACCATTTCTTCAAATACCATGGGAGTTTGAAAATATATGTTCACAATAATTACCTTTGTCTTTTCTATCTGTTCTATTGAAAATTTTACATGATAAACATCATCTTCACCGATAAGTTCCATATAAAAAATTTGGAACCAACGGGTAAGTATTTTATGAGAAGCGCTAGGATGATGTAAACGAATCTTAAACTCAACTACATTCATTATATTTTATAGTTATATATAATATATGTCAGCAAATGCGGGTAAATCAACACGTGGTAGGAATTCCTATCCAAATAAAATGAATGATATTAAAAAAGCATATGAACAAGCTCAAATAAAAAAGGCCTTTCTATTTTTTAATGAATTATTTATTAAATTATTGAATTCGATTGAAATCACTACTATACCAACATTAATTATCTTCAATAAACCGCTCAATGAGCATGAAAGTATAGATGAATGGAACAACATTGGTCTAGATTATTATTCACGTTCATTTTCACATTCAGTTATGAGTTCTCAAATATTACGTAATGCAGGAAGAATAAAAAAATTAGTAGACCCTGGATTGTTTGGAAAAAATTTAGTTCAATCTGAAGTTAGTGATGAAATAAAAGATAAAATTCGAAATTTCATAGAAAATAAAGAAATAATAAAGAAAAATTTAAGTAGCGTTGAAAGCCATAAGCTTGAACTATTTTTTGATGTTTTAATTATTTTATACGTGTATTATAGTAAATATATTAAACCAGATATCATAACTAAACGTCTTGATAGTGAGTTATACAAAGAATTATACAAATTTCTCTATATGAATATCTATGGCTTTAAAGCCTATAATAAAGATATAATAGATTTTATTAAAGAAACAGCAAGAGGGTATGGAACCAGTTTTGGTGGGTCGCGTAAACACAGAAGGTCTAAATCCCGTAAGGGTTATTCGAGAAGTAGACGGTCACGAAATTAAGTTGTTGAAGAATGTAATTCATCATTTCCGAATTGGTTTTAAAGGATAAAAGTTGTCCACGATGATATAATTTAAAAATGTTAAGGTCAGTTAGAATATCCATTTTATTGATGATACAATGATTACATTGATTGATTTGAAGAGACTCAATCAAATTATCTAGATTCAAATAATTACATTGTCTCTTTCGCCCTGTAGTTGCCCCGAACTCTTGTCCATGCTGTCCGATTTTTTCAAGTTCTATGTTACCAAGTGGTTGAAATATTCGATTGCCGACATAAGTATCGTAAGATTTAGATACGCCGTATATATTTCGAACTTTGGAAATAGGAATGCCTGTATTAATTGCGCCTGCGATGGAACAGGTCGAGGAAGTACAGAAAGGATAATGATTCGTCCAGTTAATGTCCAATTCAAACCCTTGGGCTCCTTCCAATAAAATTTTGGAATATTGTGATTGAAACCAAAATTTACGTGGGTCCACCAAAGTGATGCCAATCGCTCGAAATTGCTCGGCAAAGTCCTCAGCGCGCTTTCCAACTCTAAGCATTTTATTCGCATAGGTAGGCCCAATACCTGAACCTGTTGTCCCAATCAAATTATTCTTTTTATCATATTCAATCGCTTCATCAGTGATGATATGACATGCTTTGCTAATCATCAATGGTCCCAACTGTCCTACCACTTTATGAATTTCAGTTAATTCTTGCCGAAGTTTCTCAATGTGGACGAGGCAATCACTTGAAATATAACTTGCGACATGCGACTTTAAAATACCAATTGGAACTTGATGTAACACAACCTTTTGTTGATTTATGTAAATGGTATGTCCGGCATTCCCAGAACCATTGAACCTTACACATAAGTCATAAGGATAACTGGTCAATAAACTATGAACCACCTTTCCTTTGCCTTCGTCGCCATAACTACATCCTAAGACAATGTCGACATATTGAATATGATTCATTTTATAATTATAATCAATATGTTTTAATTAAAAATAAAACAAATAGTATTAGGGAAGGTCTCAGGAAACCGTAGGTTTCTTGAATTAATAGCCGATAATCTTTGTATCATACATGTGAACGGTGAACATAGTTCCCTCTACTTCAATTGTGTCTCTATCAGAAAGAGAATCACAACCGGGGCTTTGAGTACAGTCGCGTCGTCCAGATTTAATTGCCAACTTGATACCGCCATCCATGGTATAATAGACCCATTTGTCATGGCGACTGATTTGGCGACCAAATAAAGGGAGACGCCCTGGAACATCACGGGCAGTTAAGTATCCAATTTGTCTAAAGTCCATGTCTCCATATCGAAGAGGAGGTGCATAAACATTCGAGAGAGTGTTTGTCATATCTTGAGACATATAGACATTTCTGTGATTTGTTATAGACGGTTCATGCTGATTGTTTTTAACAATAATGTAACAACCTAATAAAACAATAACACCAATAAGAACATTCACTGAAATATTCCCCGATTTTCTCCGCATTATAAATATATATTATATAATATGAATCATCGTACGATGGCAATTATTTTTTTAATCATCATTCTTTTAATCATGCCTTATTACACAGGTCTTAAAGAGTGTATAGAAAATCCTGATTATGAAGTCGTAGATAAATATAAATATAGTGATTTGTTGGCTGATTATATTGATTTATTGAAAAAGACCAATCAAGTTCTCAAGAACAATACTGGTGACGATTATTCATCTCAATTTGATGCTCTATTTAAAATGACGGTTCCAACTAGTTAATTCCATCGTTCACTTTTTAAGCTGAATATATAAATGGATATGAAACGTTTATATCAGATTACAACCCAAAAAAATATTTTAGAGACATATAATCTACCCTATACATTTTTTACTGATCCCGACAAAGAATTAGATGAAGAGACATGTCTTCATGAAATTATCTATATTTTGACAAATCATCGATTACATTTTTCAAAGGACAGTTCGGATTTTGGAGAATTTACCGACAATAAGTCTGGCGAATCAATAAAATATCCTGTGATGGATGTGAGGTCAAATAAAGTCAAGGTTCCTTATGTAACGGACGACAGTAATCCATTAGTGAATCTTTTATGCTTTATGAGAGCTTATGCTAGTCATACCTACTCACAGCGTGGGTCGTTTCGGCTATATTTTATGGATGTTTTTGATGTGTTCTATAACTTAAGTGAACCTACGGTTCCCCTATGACCCCTTCCTTTATTATAATAAGGGAAACCAATGTTTCCCCTATGACCCCTTCCTTTATTATAATAAGGGAAACCAAGGATAAGCGTTTTTATGGAGAGGTCATAGGGCACAAGGCCCGCAGGGACTGAATCAAGGAAGGGGTCATAGGGGAAACCTTGGTTTCCCTTAAGGGTAGCGATTCGACGTGAATTGTTCCAAACTAATAACACCTTCGTTAATCAGTTGCTGTACAGAGATAGCCATCTTTTCTGTTAAAAAGACACCATCGTTGGGAGGTCCGAATAAGATGATGTATCTTTCATACCAAGGTTTCAACACGATGTTGGTATTATAGGTTTGATTCGCTGTAAAGGCAACCATAGAGGGTTGCTTATTGGAGTTTAAATATTCTAAAATTTTCTGCTCAGAAGACAAAATGTCTCTACATTGTTCAACCTCGTTTTGAAGAGCGTCTAATTGGTCATATTGAGTCACCGCTTGTATAAGACCGTTCAATATATAATAGGTGTTGTTTCTAAAATTTTCAAACATATTAGCATCATAATTAAAATCATTCAAATTATCGATATTCGTATTATAGTAATAATCTGAATTTTTTATAATAGAAGTAAGTTGATTCTGTGTTTTAATGGTTAATTTGTTCTTAAGATTCGTATAATCACCGGTCGAGAAGAAATTAATATAAGCATTTAATACCTGTATCACGTTGAAATATAAAATTTGATATCGATAAATATCACGAGATATGTCTAAATTACTACCAGTTTGTATTTGAATATGTCCATGTAAAGATCTACCATAATATCCTGCTGTCGTTCCTATAAAGACCGCCATATATTATGGTAATAATTTAGAAGTCACCTGTAAACTGAATGAACATCTTATAAGTTCGTGTGTATAATTTGTTGTTTCCTAATTCATTGACTCCTAAATCGCCTGCTACTGTGTCATTTCCATTCTTTGGAACATATTCAAGTCGTACCGCAAGAACGTCACCGGCATGAAACCAAATGTTATATTTACGAGTAGGGGTGCCACTTGAATTTTCAATTTCAAGGTCATAATTTTCACTTTGTGTTTGAAGGTCATCTAAAAATCTAGTTCCACGCGGTGTACTGGCATTAACAAGAAGACCATCCAATAAATGTTTGCAAGCAAGGACATAGGGATTATCACTGGCGTCTGGGAATCTCCCCATGCCATATGTATTTGCGAAATTATTATAGTGAGTACTAATATTTTCATTTAGTAACTTATTGAAGGAAGCATCCAGGTCATCTACACCTTGTATTAATTCCTCTTCATTCTGAAATATATCAGTAAGAGCATAGCCTCCGGTAATTGCTTTTGCGGTGTATCGTATATAATCTTGGTTCAATGATGTATTATTTTGATATGCGGTTGCGGCATTTGCCCAGCCATTCTTAATTAATGATTGAGAAAAGGAAAGGTCAAACACAGTACTTGCGTTATCGATACCATAAGAAATGTCTTGGTCAGGGTAATTCGCAAATGTAGCGTCGTTTGCTTCGAAGGTAAACAAACGACTAAAATTAATCGCAGGCGCAGTTATATAAGCAGTGGCAGATACATCGATGAAACCCTCTCCACCAGATGCTTCTTGATATGGCTGAAACAAAGGTAAAACGCCAAAGTTAACAGACACATTCATTGGAACAAATTCAAATACAAAACTAGCATCGGTTGTGCTGTAGAAATTATTAGGTCTCTGGATAAGAAGGTCACTATTATTTAAACTATAGTTGTATATAGTGGTCGAGGATATGCTAGGAGTCATTATAAAATATAAAATATAAAAAATATGAAATTAAAAAATAAAAACATATAAAATATATATTTGTAATTTAATGCCTGATATAAAATCATTACTTGAGTATATTAATAAGAATTATAGTCGAAAAGGGGAAAATGATGAAGCAACACAAGCCCAGACGGAGGCATTTCAGAAACAATTAGCTGAACAAAAAGATATAGTAGAAAGACAAAAAGAAGAAATAAAAAGACTAGAAGACGAAAAAAAAGCGAAGCAACCAGATTCTAGTAATGATCAAAAATTAAAGGAAATAACATCTCAAAAAGAACAACTAGAATCTCAATTAGCCGAAGTAAAACGTCAGTTAACGGAAATACCGGCTATAGAAGCAGCTATCAATGCCGCTGCAAAAAAAGCATCTGACCAGAATATTGAAAAGATAAAGATTCAAGAAGTTACAGCCAAAGAAGCAGAAATACAAAAATTGAGAGGTATAATCGAATCTTTAAAAAAAGAGCCCCCCGCAAAAACTCAACAGGAATACAAAATATCTGCTTCTAATTTTGACCAATTGTTAGTTGCCTTTAATACCATAGAAGCCCCACCTGATATATATTATACGCCTGCCTTCAATAGTTTCATAGAACAATTTAGAAAAAATGATGTATTTGGTAAAAATGTAATTAAAAGTCTAAAATTGTCCTACGCTCTTTTTAATAAATCACTTGAAAAACCTACAAAAGGAAGTCAACTGGACGCACACGCAAATGAATTAAAGAGTATCTTGGGCCAAAAGGAGAAGATGGGCATGACTGGAACTCCTGGTACAGATGGAACTTCTGGTAAAGATGAAAGTTCTAAGAAAGATGAAACATCTGGGGAAGATGGAACTTCTGGTAAAAAAGAAATCCCTGGAGAAGATGGAACTCCCGGGGAAAGAAAGCCTGTAGTACCCCCAGTAGTAACCCCTGTAGAACGGACTACAACTGTAATTAAAGATGAAATCAAAAAAAATGTTGATTCTAACAAAGAAAAAATTAAAGAATTAATTGCTAATACTGAAACAATAAATGATCTTTCTGAAAGAGAACTTGGTAAATTACATTATCAGTTATTGAATGCTCAAAAACTACATAAATTGATTGTAAATGACGTTCTTTCATTAGGTAGAAAAATAAAGGAAGTACCTAGCGGAGGCGCAGGCACAGGTGAAGGCACAGGTGAATATAAAAGAGACGATGAAGAAGTAGTAAATGAAGAAGCCGAAAATGTACCAGCAAATCCAGCAGCCGAAAGTATAGCACAAATTAAAGCAGCAGAACCAGCAGTAAGTGTAACAGCAGGACTAGCCGAAAGTAAAGCCGAAAATGAAGAAGCAAATGAAGCATCAGCAAGTGTAACAGCACCAAATCCAGCACCATCAGCAAGTGTAAAAGCGGCAAATCCAGCAGCACCATCAGCAAGTGTAACAGCAGCACCATCAGCAAGTGTAACAGCACCATCAGCAAGTGTAACATCAGCACCAAATCCAGCAGCACCATCAGCAAGTGTAACAGCACCAAATCCAGCAGCACCATCAGCACCAAATC
>JACCDX011625250.1_pt1 | contig 33487 bp, 33 predicted proteins | sample 7449681 | NCBI WGS metagenome assembly JACCDX01 (sample SAMN15323450, study PRJNA562643) | freshwater metagenome | isolation source: river surface water | place: USA:Blue River Watershed | collected 2017-08-18
CGCAAAACCCGCTGACGTGGTGCATGAGTGGTTTGTGATTGACGCCACCGATAAGGTGCTCGGACGAGTAGCCAGCGAAGTTGCTCTCCGTTTGCGCGGCAAACACAAAGCCATTTACACACCCCACGTCGATACAGGTGACTTCATCGTCATCATCAACGCTTCCAAGATCAAGGTCACTGGTACCAAGTCTTTGGACAAGGTGTACTACCGTCACTCGGGCTATCCCGGCGGTATCACTGCAACAAATTTCCGCGATCTGCAAGCCAAGCACCCTGGCCGCGCCATCGAGAAGGCTGTCAAGGGCATGTTGCCCAAGGGCCCACTCGGTTACGCCATGATCAAAAAGCTCAAGGTGTATGGCGGTGCAGAGCACCCACACACCGCACAACAGCCTAAAGTGCTGGACATCTAAGGAGCTGACATGATTGGTGAATGGAATAACGGCACCGGCCGTCGCAAATCTAGCGTCGCTCGCGTGTTTCTGAAAAAAGGCTCCGGCAAAATCACGATCAACGGTAAAGACATCGCCGCTTACTTTGGCCGTCAAACCTCGATCATGATTTCGAAGCAACCTCTGGTTTTGACTGGCAACGTTGAAGCGTTTGACATCCAAGTCAACGTGCACGGCGGTGGCGAATCTGGCCAAGCTGGTGCAGTGCGTCACGGCATCACCCGCGCTTTGATTGACTACGATGCAGGCCTCAAGTCTGCTCTGTCACAAGCAGGTTACGTGACTCGCGATGCTCGCGAAGTTGAACGTAAAAAGGTTGGCTTGCACTCTGCTCGCCGCCGCAAGCAGTTCAGCAAGCGTTAATCCGCTTCTCTGTGCCAAAAGCCGCATGGGTTCGCCTTTGCGGCTTTTTTGTTTCTATGGCGTGCGTGTGGGCTTAATGTCCCCATCGGCAATAGCGTTTCTAGCCCAAATGCTGCGCTATATCCGAGTAAAGCGATATACTTTTATGCATTGATTCAGGAGTCCTCATATGAGCGCAGTTGCCGAAAACGTCCAAACAGAAATGCCATCCCCCTTCGTCTTCACCGACAGCGCGGCAGCCAAGGTGGCGGACTTGATTGCGGAAGAGGGCAACCCTGATTTGAAGCTGCGTGTGTTCGTGCAAGGCGGTGGCTGCTCAGGTTTTCAATACGGTTTCACCTTCGATGAAATCGTGAACGAAGACGACACCACCATCAACAAAAACGGCGTGTCTTTGCTGGTCGATGCCATGAGCTACCAATATTTGGTGGGCGCTGAGATTGACTACAAAGAAGATTTGCAAGGCGCACAGTTTGTGATCAAGAACCCGAACGCCACATCGACTTGCGGCTGCGGCTCGTCGTTCTCAGCTTGATCGACAGACTCGTAGAGCTCAGGCTTTAAAAATTCCACCCAGTATGCGGGCGCCTTGTGCGCCCGTTACTTTTGGTAGGTTGCCAGGCAAGCCCAGCACGGTTTGACGAGCCAGCCACGCAAAGGCTGCGGCTTCGACTTGCAAAGGCGGCATGCCGCGTTCAGCCGACGACAACACGCGCACCTTAGGTAGGCCCGCCTGCAAGCGTTGCATGAGCCAACCATTCAACGCGCCACCACCGCATACGATGAGCTCAGATGCATCGACCGCATGGTGCAGCACATCGTTCACGCACGCACGTGCGGTGAACTCGGTGAGCGTGGCTTGCACATCGGCAGGGTTGGCATTGGCAAATCCGCTGAGTTGGTGAGCCAACCACGTGGGGTGGAACAAATCGCGTCCTGTGCTTTTTGGGGGGGCTTGGTGCAGATAGGGCTCGGTCAACATGGCTTGCAGCAAAGGCTCCATCACGGTGCCGCTGGCACCCCAAGCGCCGTCGTTGTCAAAGGCATAGCCGGTGTGGGCTTGGCACCAGTGGTCTAGCAATGCGTTACCGGGGCCGCAGTCAAACCCCAATACATCGCCATTGGCGTGCAACACACTGAGGTTGGCAATGCCGCCAATGTTCAGTACGCCGATGGTGCCCTGAGTTTGACCAAAGATGCCTTGGTGAAACACCGGCACAAGCGGCGCGCCTTGGCCGTTGGCGGCTACATCGCGGCTGCGGAAATCTGCCACCACGTCAATGCCTGTGAGCTCAGCCAAGAGGGCGGGGTTGTTGAGTTGCAGTGTGTAGCCCGTGCCATCAAATGCGCCCGGTTGGTGGCGCACGGTTTGGCCGTGCGCGCCAATGGCGGCTACATCGTTGGCGCTTGTTTGTGTCTCAGCCAACAGGGCCTGTACGGTCTGTGCGTACACGCGGACCAAGCCGTTGGCTGCCAGTGCGGCGCGGTGCAGTTCGTTGTCAGAAGGTGTGTTGAGAGCCAGCAGCTCTTGCTTCAGTGCTGGCGCAAAGGGCATGGCGTGATGCGCCAAGACGCGCGGATGTGTGCCGCTGAAATCAACCAGAACCCCGTCCACACCGTCAAGCGAAGTGCCCGACATCAGGCCAATGAAAAGCTGTGGTGATGTCGTCGCTGTTGACATTTATTCGGCGCTGCTCACTTGCCCGCTGGCCGCAGCCGCCAAGTCCATCTTGGCAATGGCTGCGTGGCGTTTGAATTGCTCACGCGCGGCGGCAGACACTTCCACCGCCACGCTTTGGCGCGCCATGGTGAGCGGGTCTTTGTGCTGACCATTCATGCGGAATTCAAAGTGCAAATGCGGACCAGTCGCCCAGCCTGTGGCGCCGACCAAACCCAGTGTTTGCCCTTGCATGACCGATTGACCGCGTTTGACGTTGATGCGGCTCAAGTGCGCGTAAACGGTGGTTTGTCCGCTGGCGTGCTTGACCATCACCACATTGCCAAAGCCGCCTTGCGAGCCTGCCACGTCCACAATGCCTTGGCCCACGCTGCGCACGGGGGTGCCTGTGGGCGCTGCATAGTCCACACCCAAATGGGCGCGCCAAGTTTGCAAAATGGGGTGAAAGCGCATTTTGAAACCGCTGGTCATGCGCGAGAACGCGAGAGGCGATGCAAGGTAAGCGCGACGCAAGCTCACACCATCGGCGTTGTAGTAGCCGCCTTCTTTCGCATTCGCTTCTTTGAACCAAAACGCTTGGTGTGTTTTACCGTTGTTCACAAACTCGGCTGAAATGACGCGGCCCGTGCGCAGCACTTCGCCATCGGCTTCGAGCGATTCATAGACCACGGCAAATCGGTCGCCCTTGCGCAGGGCGCGGTGAAAGTCGATGTCGCCGGCAAAGATATCGGCCAACTGGCTGGCCACACTGTCGGGGATGTCTGCATCATCTGTGGCGGCAAACAACGAGCTTTGAATCGTGCCATTGCCTATGCGGGTGCTCACGTTCAAGCGGGCAGTTTCTTCGCGCTCTGTGAAACCGTTGGGGGTGCGTTCCATCACCCAGCGGGTGAAGTTCTCGCCATCGTCATTGGCCCAACGTGCCGTCAGGCGTGTGAGTCTGTGTTCGGTGTCGCCCTCCGCACTGACAAGGCGACCTGCGCGGCCGATGAACTGTTGGCGTGCGGTGCGTGCGTTACGCAGGTAGGCTGCAGCCTCAGAGTCACTGAGGCCAAGGCGAGAAAGCAGGCTGTCGGCTGAGTCGCTGGAGCGGGTGACGTCCGAGCGGAACAGTTGCAGTGATTTGTCTGTCCACAAACTAGGCAGCGACACGGTGTTGACGCTTTCCACCACTTGGCTCAGGGGCAGTTTGGACGCGCCATCATCCAAGTTCGCCACCGCAAACGCGCCACCACCGAGCACAGAGAGGGTGATGGCTACGCCCGCCAAGACGCGACGGTGCTTTGTGTGAAGGCTGTTTTGCAGGCGCGTGGCCCACAAAGAAAACATGTGCTGCAAGGGTTTTCTCCGGCAGTTGGTAAAAGGCGGAGCCAAGCCCAGAGCCTTCAAGTTTGGGCCTCTAAAATCAGGCGCAAACACCAAACCATCGAGTATACCTTGGATGGTAAAAAATCCTTATGAATCAAGCATCTTTACAAAACTACCCTGTCACTGACCGTGTCCTCGAAGCCTTGGCTGTGACCAAGCGCGGCTGCGAAGAACTGATTCCAGAAGACGCTTGGGTGAAAAAGCTCGCGCGCTCAGAAGCGACGGGCCAGCCCTTGCGCATCAAATTGGGTTTGGATCCGACAGCGCCTGACATTCACATTGGCCACACCGTGGTGCTCAACAAAATGCGCCAGTTGCAAGACTTGGGGCATCAAGTCATCTTTTTGATTGGCGATTTCACCAGTTTGATTGGTGATCCATCAGGCCGCAACAGCACACGCCCACCGCTCACCCCTGAGCAAATCAAGGTGAACGCGGAGACGTATTACAAGCAAGCCAGCTTGGTGCTTGACCCTGCCAAAACCGAAATTCGCTACAACAGCGAGTGGTGCATTCCCTTGGGTTCGATGGGCATGATTCAGCTCGCATCCAAGTACACCGTGGCGCGCATGATGGAGCGCAACGACTTTCACGACCGCTTCCATGCCAACACGCCCATCAGCGTGCACGAGTTTTTGTACCCGCTCATGCAGGGTTACGACTCGGTGGCCTTGAAGTCAGATTTGGAATTAGGCGGCACCGACCAAAAATTCAACTTGCTCATGGGCCGCCATTTGCAAGCCGAGTACGGCCAAGAAGCGCAATGCATCTTGACCATGCCTTTGCTCGAAGGTTTGGATGGCGTTGAGAAAATGTCTAAGTCCAAGAACAACTACATCGGCATCAGCGAAGAGCCCAACACCATGTTTGCCAAGGTGTTGTCCATCTCTGACGTGCTCATGTGGCGCTGGTACACCTTGCTCTCGTTCAAGTCGATGGCCGACATCGACGCCTTGAAACAAGAAATCGAAGGCGGTCGCAACCCCAAAGACGCCAAGGTCGCTTTGGCCAAAGAAATCACGGCACGCTTCCACGGGGCCGCAGCGGCCGATGCGGCTGAGCAAGACTTCATCAACCGCAGCAAAGGCGGCGTGCCCGATGAGATTCCAGAGGTGTCGCTCAGCGGCGCACCGATGGGTATTGGCGCTTTGCTCAAAGCGGCAGGCTTGGCGCCTTCCAGCAGCGAAGCCAACCGTTTGATTGACGGCGGAGGCGTGCGTGTGGACTCTAACGTGGTGAGCGACAAAGGCTTGAAGCTTGACGCCGGAACGTTTGTGGTGCAAGTGGGCAAACGCAAATTCGCGCGTGTCACATTGGCTTAATCAGTCGCCACTAGACTGCATGCATGAACACCCACATGCTTGAAAAATGGCTCTCGCCCAAAGGCTTGCTTTGGGCCTCGGTTGTGGTCGCATGCATCACCATCTCACTCAAAACCTTGGCATGGCACCTCACAGATTCGGTGGGTTTGTTGTCCGATGCGATGGAGTCGCTGGTCAACTTAGCCAGCGCCATCTTTGGGCTGATGATGGTCACTGTTGCGGCCATGCCTGCGGACGAAGACCATCCTTATGGTCACCACAAAGCTGAGTACTTTTCGTCGGGCTTTGAGGGCATCCTCATCGTGATGGTCGCGTTGGGCATCATGTGGGCAGCGGGGCATCGCATCTTTGACCCGCAACCCCTAGAGCAAGTGGGCATTGGTTTGGCCTTGTCGGTGGCCAGTTCTGCGCTGAATGGCTTGCTGGCTTGGGTCATGTTTCGTGCGGCCAAAACACACCGCTCGATTGCACTAGAGGCCGATGCACGTCACTTGGTGACGGATGTGTGGACCTCGGCCGGTGTGGTGTTGGGCATTGCCTTGGTCAGCTACAGCGGTTGGTTGTGGTTGGATGCCGTGGTCGCGATTGGCGTGGCATTGAACATTCTCAAAGAAGGCTGGCATTTGATTTGGAGCGCATCTCAAGGCTTGATGGATGAAGCCGTCGAGCCGGAAGTGCTGGCGCAAATCAACACGGTGTTGCACGACCTGTCGATGGTCCATGAAGAGGTGGGGGCCGACCACACGCACCTTGTTCGGTTCGACCACATCATCACGCGCAAAGCGGGCCAACGCCGCTTTGTGGACTTGCACATGCACATGCCTGCCGAGTGGACGCTGGGGCGTGCAGCCATGTTTCGCTCTAATGTGGAGCAATCGTTGATGAAGGCGGTGCCCGGTTTGCGCGCCACCATTCAGTTGCTGCCCAACGATGTGGAAGCGCATCTGGACGATCCGCTCGACGTCAACTAAGCCGCGCGGCATGCCGAGGTGGCGAATCGAGGCACTCAGAAAGAGACATGAATGAAAGCAGTTTTACAACGCGTGAGCGAAGCCCGTGTGGTGGTGGATGGCCAAACTGTTGGTGAGATTGCACAAGGCTTGTTGGTACTGCTGTGCGCCGAGAAGGCTGACACCGAAGCCGTTGGCCAAAAAATGCTCGACAAAATTTTGAAACTGCGCGTGTTCTACGACGATGCAGGCAAGATGAACCACAGCGTGAGCGATGTGAACGGCGGTTTGTTGGTGGTGAGCCAATTCACCTTGGCCGCAGACACCCGCAGTGGCACGCGCCCCAGCTTTACCGATGCAGCGCCCGCTGAAGAAGGCCGGCGCTTGTACGACGCCTTTGTGGCGCAAGCCAAAGCGCAGCACCCGCAGGTGCAAACGGGCATCTTTGGCGCAGACATGAAAGTACATTTGGTCAACGATGGCCCTGTGACCATCCCAATCACGATAATCGGTGTATGACCGATTTAAAAAATACCGCGACGACTTTTGCTTCTCTGAGCCTCGCGGCCTCTTCCCTAGATAACTTGACGCAGCTGGGCTACACCCAGATGACCCCTATTCAAGCCGCGAGCTTGCCCCTCACTTTGGCAGGATGCGATTTGATTGCTCAAGCCAGCACCGGCAGCGGCAAAACGGCGGCCTTTGGCATCCCCTTGGTGGAGAAACTCGACCCTGCGCAGTTCGACGCGCAAGCCATGGTGCTGTGCCCCACCCGCGAATTGGCTGAACAAGTGACGCAAGAAATTCGCCGCTTGGCCCGTGCTGTGGGCAACATCAAAGTGGTGACCTTGTGTGGCGGCGTGGCCTTGCGTGGGCAAACCGTCAGCCTCGAACACGGTGCGCATGTGGTGGTCGGTACGCCCGGCCGCATCATGGACCACTTAGAGCGCGGCTCACTCAGCCTGCAAGGCCTGAAGATGTTGGTGCTTGATGAAGCGGACCGCATGTTGGACATGGGCTTCTTTGACGACATCACCAAGGTGGCGCGTCAATGCCCCAAAGACCGCCAAACCTTGTTGTTTTCGGCCACTTATCCAGAGGGCATTGCCAAGCTCGCCTCGCAGTTCATGCGTGAGCCACAAACCGTGAAAGTGCAAGCGCAGCACGACGCACGAAAAATCAAACAAGTTTTTTATGAGGTCAGCAACAACGATCGCCTGCATGTGGTGTCGCAAATCCTCAACCACTTCCGCCCTGAATCCACACTTGCGTTTTGCAACACCAAACAACAATGCCGCGATTTGGTGACGGTGTTGCAGGCCCAAGGCTTCAGCGCTTTGGCTTTGTTTGGTGAGTTGGAACAACGCGAGCGTGATCAAGTGCTGGTGCAGTTTGCCAACCGCAGCTGCTCGGTGTTGGTGGCCACTGATGTGGCAGCGCGAGGCTTGGATGTGGCGAATTTAGAAGCCGTCATCAACGTGGACGTGACGCCTGACCCTGAGGTGCACATCCACCGCATTGGCCGCACAGGTCGTGGCGATGCCGAAGGTTTGGCCTTGTCGCTCGCCAGCATGGACGAGATGGGCAATGTGGGCAAGATCGAGCAGTTGCAAAACCGTGAGTCCACCTGGGCACCGCTCAGCAGCCTCACGCCTGTCGCAGGCGGCATCTTGCAGCCGCCGATGGCAACCTTGCAAATTGTGGGTGGCCGCAAAGAAAAAATTCGTGCAGGCGATGTGTTGGGCGCGCTCACGGGCGAGGCGGGTTTTGCCAAAGAGCAAGTCGGCAAAATCAATGTGAACGAATATTCCACCTATGTAGCGGTGGAGCGCAGCATTGCGCGCGAGGCGGTCAATCGTTTGAACGCGGGGCGCATCAAAGGCAAAACCGTGAAAGTGCGGTTGCTGGAAGACGCGTCAGGCCGGTAATCTCCGCTGGCTGATGCCCCATGGTCGCGTTATGCGCAGTTCAATCAATGAGGCTTGAACCCCGCGTTAATACGGGCAGGGCAAACCAAGGCTGGCCATGATGAACATCTCAAGCGTTTCCATCTCGATGGCATCCGCTTCAGAGGTTTCGTGGTCATAGCCTTGCGCGTGCAGTGCCCCGTGAATCAGCAAATGCGCGTAGTGCTCTTGCAGTGACTTGCCTTGCTCTTTGGCCTCGGTGGCCACTACTGGCGCACACAGCACGAGGTCGGCCATCACCTTGGGCGCTTGTGCGTAGTCAAACGTGAGTACATTGGTGGCGTAGTTTTTCTTGCGATAGCTGCTGTTGAGTGCTTGACCTTCTTGAGCGTCGACGATGCGCACGGTTATTTCGGCGTCATGCGCCAATGCGCTGCGAATGCAACGGTTCACAAATGCGCGAGGCAATGCAGCGCGGTGACGTGCGGCATAAGGCACATCGCCAAATTGCAGAGTAAGGTCCAAGGTGGGCAGTGCCATGTTTTTACGATTGTTTGCGTGAAGGGGCGCCGGTGGTGGCCGTGCGCTGTGCGTCATACGCGTCGACGATGCGTGCCACCAACGGGTGGCGCACCACATCGGCAGTGGTGAAGCGCGTGACTGAAATGCCTTTGACGCGTTTCAACACGCGCTCGGCATCAATCAAGCCACTCAACTGGCCTTTGGGTAAATCAATCTGGCTCACGTCACCGGTGACCACCGCTTTGGCACCAAAGCCAATGCGGGTGAGGAACATCTTCATTTGTTCGGGTGTGGTGTTTTGCGCTTCGTCCAAGATGACGAAAGCGTTGTTGAGGGTGCGGCCACGCATGAAGGCCAGTGGCGCAATTTCAATCGCATTGCGCTCAAACGCTTTTTGCACGCGGTCAAAGCCCATCAGGTCGTATAGCGCGTCGTACAGAGGGCGTAAATAGGGGTCAACTTTTTGGCCCAAATCTCCGGGCAAGAAGCCGAGTTTTTCGCCAGCCTCGACAGCGGGACGCGTCAACACAATGCGTTGCACCGCGCTGCGCTCCAGCGCATCCACTGCGCAGGCCACGGCCAAATAGGTTTTGCCCGTGCCCGCAGGGCCAATGCCAAAGCTGATGTCGTGTGCGGCAATGTTGTCTAGGTAAGCGGCTTGTGTGGGCGTGCGTGGGCGCAAATCCGTGCGACGGGTTTGCAATGTGGGGATGTCTTCCTCTTCCATCGCGCTGTCGCCCGCGAGCATGAGTTGCACTTGTTCTGGGGGGATCGCTTTAGCCGCGCGCTCGTACAAGGCTTGCAGCACCTCCATGGCTCGGGTGGCTTTGGCTTTGTGGCCGTCCACTTTGAACTGCTCGTGGCGGTGGGCGATTTTCACATCCAAGGCCAGTTCGATGGTGCGCAAGTGTTCGTCGGTGGGGCCACACAAATGCGACAACCGGGTGTTGTTATGCGGGGTGAAGGTGTGGCGAAGAATCAAGTCGATAATCTCTCAAAAGGTACCCCAATGATAGGCAAATTAACAGGCATCCTCAGCGAAAAAAATCCACCTCAAGTTTTGGTGGACTGCAATGGCGTGGGCTATGAAGTCGATGTGCCCATGAGCACGTTTTACAACTTGCCCGCTAACGGCGAAAAAGTGTCCTTGCTGACGCACTTCGTGGTGCGTGAAGATGCGCAAATTTTGTTTGGCTTTGGCACAGCGTCAGAGCGTGCGACGTTTCGCTTGCTCATCAAAATCTCAGGCGTGGGCCCGCGCATGGCGCTTGGTATTTTGAGTGGCTTGAGTGCTGACGAGTTGGCCCGTGCTGTGTCTGACCAAGATGCAGGCCGCCTCACCAAAGTGCCGGGCATTGGCAAGAAAACGGCAGAGCGTTTGTTGCTTGAGCTCAAAGGCAAGTTGGGCGCAGACCTGGGCCCCCATTTGTTTTCAACGCCCGACCACCAAAGCGACATCTTGCAAGCCTTGCTGGCGCTGGGCTACAACGACAAAGAAGCCGCTGCTGCGCTCAAAGCCTTGCCTGTCGATGTGGGCGTGAGTGACGGCATCAAGCTGGCGCTGAAATCTTTGGCCAAATAAACCATGAGCATTCAAACCGACGATTTCGCCCCATCGCCCGTGCCTTCGCGTGTGGTGTCTGCGGCGCCCGTATCGCCCAATGAAGAGGCGATTGAGCGTGCCCTACGCCCCAAACTGTTGCAAGAGTACGTGGGCCAGATGAAGGTGCGTGAGCAACTTGAAATCTTCATTGGCGCAGCAAAGAAGCGTAGCGAAGCGCTGGACCACGTGCTGCTGTTTGGCCCCCCCGGTTTGGGTAAGACCACGCTGAGTCACATCATTGCGCAAGAGCTGGGTGTGAACCTGCGCTCTACCAGTGGCCCTGTGCTGGAAAAGCCCAAAGACTTAGCTGCTTTGCTGACGGGGCTTGAGAAAAACGATGTGTTGTTCATCGATGAAATTCACCGCTTGTCGCCCGTGGTGGAAGAAATCTTGTACCCCGCGCTAGAGGACTACCAAATCGACATCATGATTGGTGAAGGCCCAGCTGCCCGCAGCATCAAACTTGATTTGCAGCCCTTCACCTTGGTGGGGGCTACCACCCGTGCGGGCATGTTGACCAATCCACTGCGTGACCGCTTTGGCATTGTGTCGCGCTTGGAGTTTTACACCGCCGAAGAGCTGCAACGCATCGTGGTGCGTAGCGCGGGTTTGCTGGACACGCCGATGGATGTGGAAGGTGGTTTTGAGATTGCGCGTCGCTCACGCGGCACGCCCCGCATTGCCAACCGTTTGCTGCGCCGTGTGCGCGACTATGCGGATGTGAAGGGCACAGGCCGCATCACCGAAGACATCGCCAAAAAAGCATTGGCCATGTTGGATGTGGACCCGCAAGGCTTTGACTTGATGGACCGCAAATTGCTGGAGGCGGTGATTCACCGTTTTGACGGAGGCCCTGTGGGCCTCGACAACATCGCTGCCAGCATCGGCGAAGAGCGCGACACGATTGAAGACGTGATTGAGCCGTATTTGATTCAGCAAGGTTTCTTGCAACGCACGCCACGTGGTCGTATGGCCACTTTGGCTGCGTATCGCCACTTGGGCGTCACGCCGCCCAAGGCGATTGGCGAAGTGTCCGCCGATTAAGTCCGAGCGTTAGGTGCTGGTCTCGTCGCGCGGCGAGCCAAGTGCTTCGTCAAAGTGCGACACATCGCCCCAGCCCACCAGGTTTAAGCCTTGAGGTGTCCACAACAAACGGTTGATGGCCGCGTTGCCTAAGTGCCACGTGCGTGGGGCTTCTACCGATTGGTTGGTGGCCAAGCGGTACAGCGCATCCATCACGCCGCCGTGGGCGACCAACACAATTTGTTCGCCTAGGTGTTGCTTGGCTAATTCATTCACACAGTGGTTGATGCGCTCGCGCAGTGCGGAGAGGGATTCGCCGCCTTTAGGTGCCCAATGTGGGTCACGTCCTCGCCAGAGTTTGCATTCTTCTGGGTATTCGGTTTCGATTTCGGCCCAAGTCTTGCCTTGCAAGTGACCAAAGTGACGCTCGCGCAATTGCAAATGTGGGGTGACTTCTGCGGGGGTTGGCGTGCTGGCGGCCAGGCGTGCAGGGGCTAACGCGATGGCTTGCGCAGTCTCAAAAGCCCGGCGCAAGTCGCTGCTGTAGATGGCGTGAATGGGTTCTTCGGCTAGGGCATGGCCCACACGTTCGGCTTGCCAGCGGCCTGTTTCATTCAGGTCGATGTTGAGGTGACCTTGAATGCGGGTGTCCACATTCCACAGGGTTTCTCCGTGACGGATGGCGAGAATTCTGGTGGCTTGCATAAGGGCTTAGTTTAAAGATTCAAAAATCGTGCAAAATAGCACGACCGTTCTTTTTCTGAGTTCCGTATGACTGCTTCTCGTAAAACTGCCGCCACCGAAAGCCGCGCCCTTCAAAAAGGTCAGCAAACCAAAGCCGCCATTGTGGATGCAGCTTTGGGCTTGGCCACGCAAATTGGCTTAGAGGGTTTGAGCATTGGCGCCTTGGCCGAAGTGGCGCGCATGAGTAAGTCGGGCGTGTTTGCCCACTTTGGCTCGCGCGAAGAGTTGCAAATTTCGGTGGTGCGTGAATACCACGTTCGTTTTGAAAACGAAGTGTTTATCCCCATTTTGCAAGCCGAGCGAGGCTTGCCTCGCTTGCGTCAACTGTTTGCCAACTGGACCAAGCGCACATCGGCTGAGATTGATTCAGGCTGTCTCTACATCAGCGGGGCGGCTGAGTTTGATGACCGCCCAGGTCCTGTGCGCGATGCCTTGGCCAGCTCTGTCAAGACTTGGCTGGCCGCGGTGTACCGCACGGTGATGCAAGCGCGCGACGAAGGCCACTTGGCGGAGGACATCGACGCCGAGCAAATGGTGTTTGAGTTGCATGGCCTCATCTTGGCGTTGCAATACGAAGCCAGATTCTTGCGCTCGTCCAAATCGTTGGCACGCACCCTCAAAGGCTTTGAAAACATCTTGCAGCGTTACGGCGCGAGCGATGCAATACCTGTCAGTAAAACAAGTGCCAAGCGCACCACTTCATCCAAAAAGTAAGGAGACACACCATGCCCAGCTACACCCCACCTTTGCGTGATATGCAATTTGTGCTGCACGAAGTGCTGCACGTCACCGATGACTTGAAGCAAATGCCCAAGCATGCTGACATGGATGCCGGCACCATTGCCGCCGTGTTGGAAGAGGGCGGTAAGTTTGCGTCCGAGGTGATTTTTCCGCTCAACCAAATCGGCGATGAACAAGGCTGCACGCTCAACCGTGACACGCACGAAGTCAAAACACCCGATGGCTTTAAAGCGGCGTATGACCAATACGTGCAAGGCGGCTGGCCCGCCTTGAGTGCTGACCCCGAGTACGGTGGTCAAGGCTTGCCCGTGGTGGTGAATCAGTGTTTTTACGAAATGCTCAACAGCGCCAACCAAGCGTGGACCATGTACCCAGGCCTCACACATGGCGCGTACGAGGCTTTGCATGCGCATGGTACCGATGCACAAAAAGCGCTGTATTTGCCCAAGCTCACCAGCGGTGAGTGGACCGGCACCATGTGTTTGACTGAGCCGCATTGCGGCACCGACCTAGGCCTTTTGCGCACGAAAGCTGAGCCGCAAGCCGATGGCACATTCCGTATCACTGGGAACAAAATTTTCATCAGTGCGGGCGAGCACGACATGGTGAGCAACATCGTGCACTTGGTGTTGGCGCGCTTGCCCGACGCGCCTGCAGGAAGCAAAGGCATCAGCTTGTTTGTAGTGCCCAAGTTCCACATCAATGACGATGGCAGCCTTGGCGAGCGCAACGGTATTTACTGCGGCGGCTTAGAGCACAAGATGGGCATTCACGGCAATGCCACTTGCCAGATGGTGTTGGACGGTGCGGTGGGCACGATGGTAGGCCAACCCAATAAAGGCTTGGCCGCCATGTTTGTGATGATGAATGCCGCGCGCGTGGGCGTGGGCATGCAGTCGCTGGGCTTGACCGAGGTGGCATACCAAAATGCAGTGGCCTATGCCAAAGACCGCATCCAGTCGCGCAGCCTGACGGGCACCAAAGACCCCAGCAAGCCCGCCGACAGCATCTTGGTGCACCCCGATGTGCGCAAGATGTTGCTCACGGCACGGGCTTACGCCGAAGGCGGCCGGGCGCTGGCGTTGCACTGTGCGATGTTGATTGACCGCGAACTGAACCACCCTGACGAAACGGTGCGTGCCGAGTCTGCCGAGCAGGTGGCCTTGCTCACGCCCATCGTGAAAGCCTTCATCACCGACAACGCGTGGACAGCAACTTCGTCGTGCATGCAGGTGTTTGGTGGCCATGGGTTCATTCGTGAATGGGGCATGGAGCAATACGTGCGTGATGCCCGCATCAACATGATTTACGAAGGTACCAACACCATCCAAAGCCTGGACTTGTTGGGCCGCAAGGTGTTGGGTAACCAAGGGGCATCGCTCAAAAAGTTTGGCAAACACATTGCCGAGTTGGTGGCCGAAACGCAAGGCGATGAAGACATGGCCGAGTTCATCAACCCGCTGGCCAAACTGGGCCAACAAATGACGCAGTTCACCGGCGAGATTGGCTACAAAGCCATGGAAAACGCAGACGAAGTGGGTGCCGCCGCGGTGGACTACCTGCGTGTGGCAGGCCATTTGGTGTTTGGCTACTTCTGGGCACGCATGGCACAAGTGGCCTTGCAAAAGATGGCCGAAGGCAACCGAGACCCGTTCTACCAAGCCAAGCTGCAAACGGCGCGTTTTTACTTTGCCAAACTGTTCCCAGAGACTGCATCGCTTATGGTGACCGCACGCGCAGGCGCTGCTGTATTGATGGAGACAGAGGCGGTGTTTGCCTGAGTTGTATGCACATAGAAATCAGGTAAATTCAAAACATGATGAATACACGCACTTTGAAAACGCTCGTAGGGCTTGCCCTGTTCGCTGTAGGTAGCAGCTTTGCACAAATGACGCCTGTGGGCACATGGCGCAACATTGATGACAAAACAGGTGAGGCGAAAGCTGAAATCCAAATTGTTGAGAAAGAGGGTGTGCTGAGTGGTCGAGTGATCAAGTCATTGCGCAACGATCCGAACGCAAAAAAAACCTGCGAAGACTGCAAAGATGACCGCAAGGGCCAAGACATCATCGGCATGGAAATCATCCGTGGCGTGAAAGCTGAGCCCCTGAGTGAGTACTTGTGGGGAGGCGGTGGAAAAATTCTGGATCCCGAAAATGGCAAGGAATACACCGTCAAAATGTTTCCCAAAGAGGGGGGCCAAAAGCTACAAGTGCGTGGCTACATCGGTCCCTTCTATCGCACGCAAACTTGGCTGCGCGCCCAGTAACAAGGACAAGCATGACAGAAATTTTGAGTCACATCGACGACGGTGTGATGACTTTGACGTTCAACCGCGTTGACAAAAAGAACTCACTCACCGCAGCGATGTACACCGCTCTGGCAGATGCCGTGGAGCAGGCAGAGCGCAACGCCGATGTGCGCGTGTTGGTGTTTCAAGGTCACGAAACCGTGTTTTGCGCAGGCAATGACATTGCTGACTTTTTGAATAACCCACCTTCCACACCAGATGCGCCGGTGTTCCGCCTGTTGCGCAACATCGCAGCGTTTCCTAAGCCTGTGCTGGCGGCGGTGGCTGGCCCGGCCGTCGGCATTGGTACCACGCTCTTGTTTCATTGCGATTTGGTGTACGCCGGTGACAACGCGGCATTTGCCATGCCGTTTGTCAACTTAGGCGTATGCCCAGAAGCTGCGTCTAGTTTGCTGGCGCCGCAAATGATGGGATACCACCGCGCAGCTGAAGCGTTGCTCTTGGGTGAACCTTTCATGGCAGAGGCTGCACTGGAAGTGGGCTTGGTCAACCGCGTGTTGCCACCTACCGAAGTGAACAGCTATGTGCAAGTGCAAGCGCGTAAGTTGGCTGCCAAACCTTTGTCGTCGTTGTTAGAAACCAAGCGTTTGATGAAAGCAGGCCAAGCGGCATTGGTGCAAAAACAGATGAACGAAGAGGCGGCTTCGTTTGGTCGCATGCTCACCGAGCCCGCAGCCAAAGAGGCATTCAGCGCGTTCATGGAAAAACGCAAACCTGATTTCTCTAAGCTTTGATGGATGGACACATGACGCAACCATCCGCTAGCTCTGTTGTGTTTGAGCCTGAGTACCTCGAAGGTTTTCGTCAAATCTACGAAGAGAAAATTGTTTTCAACCACACGCTGGGCTTGAAGCTAGTGAGCGTTACGCCTGAAGAAGTGGTCGCGCGCATTGACATGCGTCCAGAGCTGGTGGGGCACTACGCCTACAACCGCATTCACGGCGGCGTCATCAGTGCCGTGCTAGACGCCATTGGCAGTGCGGCGGTGATGGCCTGTTTGGCCGCTAAGCACATGAAAGAGCAGCCCGCAGAACGCTTGGAGCGTTTTGCCAAACTCGGCACGATTGATTTGCGCGTGGACTATCTGCGCCCCGGCATTGGTGAACACTTCACCATTCACGCCCATGCCTTGCGCGTGGGCACGCGAGTGGGCACATCGCGCATGGAGTTTCGCGGGCCAGATGGCACGTTGATGTCTACCGGCACAGGTGCCTACATCGTTTCTTAACGCTCAGTCTTTGGGGATGGTGCGTGGCTTGCCATCTTTGTCGATGGCCACGTAGGTGAGGGTGGCTTCGGTCACTTTCATGTATTCGCCCTGCGAGCTGAAACGCTCAGCAAAAACTTCCACTTTCACGGTGATAGACGTGTTGCCAATGCGTTGCACACGCGAAAAAAAACTCAAGATATCGCCCACTTTCACAGGGTGCTTGAAGATGAACTCATTCACCGCAATGGTGGCAAAGCGTCCGCGCGCATGGCGAGCGGGTAGCACCGCACCGGCCAAGTCCACCTGAGCCATGACCCAGCCGCCAAAGATATCGCCATTGGCATTGCAATCGGCGGGCATGGGGATGACCTTCAAAACCAGTTCTTGGTCGGTTGGCAGTGGTTCGGCGTGGGGGTTGGGTGAGTGAGACATAGGCACAATCGAAGAATTACTTTTTGACATTGTGCAACATGCGTCATCACGCCCATTCTTCTGCTCCCGCGGGGCAACACGTTAAACAGCGCCCCGACAGCGAAACCTTGAAACGCCTCCTCCCGTATTTGTGGCAATACAAATGGCGGGTGCTGGCTGCTTTGACCTTCATGGTGGGGGCCAAGCTGGCCAACGTGGGCGTGCCTTTGTTGCTCAAAGAGTTGATTGACGCCATGTCGTTCAAGCCCAATGACCCGATGGCGGTCATCGTGGTGCCTGTGTCGTTGCTGTTGGTGTACGGTGTGTTACGTTTGTCGGTGTCCGCGTTCACCGAGTTGCGTGAGTTGGTGTTTGCCAAAGCCACGCAAGGTGCGGCGCGTCAAATTGCGCTGGAGACTTTTCAGCACTTGCATGGCCTGAGTTTGCGTTTTCACTTGGAGCGCCAAACGGGTGGCATGACACGTGACATTGAACGCGGCGTGCGCGGCATTGAGTCCCTGATCTCGTATTCGCTCTACAGCGTGGTGCCCACGCTGATTGAAGTGGCCTTGGTGCTGAGCATTTTGGCGGTGAAGTTTGATGTCTGGTTTGCGGGCATCACGCTGGCGGCGTTGGCGTTGTACATCGTGTTCACCATCAGTGTGACCGAGTGGCGCACGCACTTTCGCCGACAAGCCAACGAGTTTGATTCAGCGGCACACACCAAAGCGGTGGACTCGTTGCTCAACTACGAGACGGTGAAGTACTTCAACAACGAAGCCTTCGAGGCCGCACGCTACGACAAAAGCCTAGAGGCCCTGCGCCGTGCGCGTTTGAAAGCCCAAACCTCGCTCTCGCTGCTCAATACGGGGCAACAACTCATCATCGCTGTGGCCTTGGTGGGTATGTTGTGGCGCGCCACGCAAGGGGTGGTGGATGGCCGCATGACTTTGGGTGACTTGGTGATGATCAACGCCTTCATGATTCAGCTCTACATCCCGCTGAACTTTTTGGGTGTTCTGTATCGCGAAATCAAACAAAGTTTGACGGACTTAGACCGCATGTTCACGCTGCTGGAAAAAGAGCGTGAAGTCGCCGATGTGCCGAACGCCCCAACGCTTGAGTTAAGCGGTCCGCCAACGGTGAAGTTTGAGTCTGTGGTGTTCGCCTATGAAGCTACGCGCCCCATCCTGCATGGCATCAGCTTTGAGATTCCTGCGGGTAAAACGGTGGCTGTTGTTGGGCCTTCGGGCTCGGGTAAATCTACATTGGCCCGTTTGTTGTTTCGTTTTTACGACGTGGGTGGTGGCGCAATCACCATTGACGGGCAAGATATTCGCCGAGTCACACAAGGCAGCGTGCGCCGCGCCATGGGCATCGTGCCGCAAGACACAGTGTTGTTCAACGACAGCGTGCGCTACAACATTGCCTATGGCCGCACCGATGCCACCGAGGTTGAAGTGGAACAAGCCGCCAAAGCGGCGCACATCCACGACTTCATTGCTGCAACGCCCAAGGGCTACGACACGATGGTGGGTGAGCGCGGCTTGAAGTTGTCTGGCGGTGAAAAACAACGCGTGGCGATTGCACGTACCTTGCTCAAGAACCCACCGATTGTGATTTTTGACGAAGCGACTTCGGCGTTGGATAGCGCCAACGAACGTGCCATTCAAGCCGAGCTGCAAAGCGCCGCGCAGAACAAAACCACCCTGGTGATTGCGCACCGTTTGTCTACGGTGGTGGATGCGCATGAGATTTTGGTGTTGGATGCTGGGCGTATTGTGGAACGTGGCACGCATGCGGCGTTGCTGGCTTTGAATGGACGGTATGCGCAGATGTGGGCGTTGCAGCAGTCTTCGGAAATTTGAATCTTCTGCGTCTGCCTACCCCAACTCGCATCTCCCGAGAAACGAAAATAAATACGCAAACAAAAAGGGCCTCTCGCAATGAACGAGAAGCCCTTGAACCGAAGCGAAGAAGCGTTTACTTCACACCAGCAGCAGCCTTCAATGCAGCAGCCTTGTCGGTGCGTTCCCAAGTGAACTCAGGCTCTTCACGACCAAAGTGGCCGTAAGCCGCTGTCTTTGTATAGATGGGACGCAGCAAGTCGAGCATTTGGATGATGCCTTTGGGACGCAGGTCAAAGTGCTCAGCCACCAGTGCTGACAACTTGTCGTCAGAGATCACGCCAGTACCCGCGGTGTTCACGGTGATGTTCATGGGGCGAGCTACGCCAATCGCGTAAGCCACTTGCACTTGGCATTGCTTGGCCAAGCCAGCCGCCACGATATTTTTCGCCACGTAGCGTGCGGCATAAGCAGCAGAGCGGTCGACCTTCGATGGGTCTTTGCCTGAGAACGCGCCACCGCCGTGAGGGCATGCGCCGCCGTAGGTGTCCACGATGATTTTGCGGCCAGTCAAACCGCAATCGCCTTGTGGGCCGCCGATGACGAAACGGCCTGTGGGGTTGATCAAGTACTTGGTGTCTTGCAACCACTCTTTGGGCAACACGGGTTTGATGATTTCTTCGATGATGGCTTCATTGAAGCTGGCCTTCATCTTGGTGGCTGACTCGCTTTGGTCAGGGCTGTGTTGGGTGGATAACACCACGGTGTCAATGCTGTGGGGCTTGCCGTCGACGTAGCGCATGGTCACTTGGCTCTTGGCGTCAGGACGCAAAAATGGCAAGCGGCCGTCTTTGCGCAGCTGAGCTTGGCGCTCGACCAAACGGTGGGCGTAGTAGATGGGGGCGGGCATCAACTCTGGTGTTTCGCTGCAAGCGTAGCCAAACATCAGGCCTTGGTCGCCCGCGCCGATGTTGAGGTGGTCGTCAGACGCGTGGTCCACGCCTTGGGCGATGTCGTTGGATTGCTTGTCGTAACAAACCATCACAGCGCAGCCTTTGTAGTCGATGCCGTAGTCAGTGTTGTCGTAGCCGATGCGCTTGATGGTGTCGCGCGCGACCTGGATGTAGTCCACGTGCGCGTTGGTCGTGATCTCGCCAGCCAAGACGACCAAACCAGTGTTGGTCAAAGTTTCGGCAGCCACGCGTGAGAGTGGGTCTTGCTCGAAGATGGCGTCCAAAATCGCGTCAGAGATTTGGTCGGCCACTTTGTCTGGGTGGCCTTCTGAAACGGATTCAGAAGTAAACAGGTAGTCGTTAGACATGAAAAAAGCTCCTTGTTTTCAGTGGGTTGTTCGGCGTTGCCGACCCTGAAAACTTGGAGCCTAGCGAACGCTTTAGCAGTGGTTTGGACTTCGCCCTCACTCTCACACCGTGGTGTGTCGTCGCCCTGCAAGTAGTTCTTTAACTCGGCGACAATCGGGATTCTAATGGATTTATCAAAGTCATTAAAAAGTTCATGTCTCTCACCACCCGCATTTTTCACCTCCTCGCCCGCTTGCCGCTGCCTTTGATGCAGCGCTTAGGTGCTGTGCTGGGGTGGTGGGTGTGGTGGTTGTCGCCCAGTTATCGCCGCAATTTCAAAGCCAATGTGCAGGCTGCTGGCGTCGCGTGGGCTGATGCGCGTCCAGCTGTGGCTGCGATTGGTGCGATGGTGGCTGAGCTGCCTTGGGTATGGATGCGTCCGCACAGTGCCAAGCTGGATGGTTTGGTGGCGTGGGATGGCGCCGAACACTTTGAAGCTGCGATGCAAGCCGGTAAAGGGGCCATCATCATGTCGCCGCACCTAGGCTGTTGGGAGATTGGTGCACAAGCGATTGCTGAAAAATTCGGCCCCACTTATGGGCCCATGGTGGCGTTGTTTCGCCCTGCGCGCAAACCGTGGCTGGAGCCTTTGGTTGCCAATGCACGTACGCGCCCTTATTTAGATTCCGCGCCCACCTCACTGGCTGGTGTGCGCACCCTCATTCGCACCTTGCGCAACGGCGGCTACACAGCCATCTTGCCCGACCAAGTGCCGCCCTTAGGTCAAGGTGTGTGGGCGCCATTCTTTGGTCGCGATGTGTACACCATGACCTTGCTGGCGAAGTTGGCCCAACAAACCGGTGCCCAAGTCATCATGACATGGTGCGAGCGCTTGCCAGCAGGGCAAGGCTTTTGCATGCACATGCGGCCCTTTGACGCACCCGAAATGAAAGACGCCAGCGTGTCGCCCGAGGTGGCTGCTGCTGCGGTCAACCGCGGCGTGGAACGCATGGTGTTGGATGCGCCCAGTCAATACCTGTGGGGCTACGCGCGCGACAAACAACCGCGCGCAGAGGGTTAAACCATGTTCAGCAATTTCGGTTTGTGGGTGTTGCGTGGTTTGGGCTATTTGCCCCTGTCGTGGTTGCGCGCCTTAGGTGCAGGCTTGGGCGCTTTGCTGATGGTGGTGATTCCATCTCGCCGCCGCGTGGTGCAAACCAATTTGCGTGTGTGTTTCCCGCATTTGAGCGATGCCGAGCGTGATACGCTCACACGCCAAACCTTTGTGTATTTCGCGCAAGCATGGTTGGACCGCAGTTGGCTGTGGCACCGCAGTGCGGCTTGCATCCAATCGCGCGTGCAGTTGTCGGGCGAAGTGGCCGCTTTGTCAGAGGCCAAACCCACGGTGTTGTTCGCGCCGCATTTCATGGGCTTGGATGTGGGCTGGACAGCGCTCACGCTCAACATGCCTATGCACTTCACCACCATCTTCACGCCGCAATCGAATGCGGCGGTGGATGCGTGGGTGGCCAAGGGCCGTCAGCGCTTTGGGCAAGTGCGGTTGTTCCGTCGCGAAGATGGCGTCAAACCCATCGTGGCGGCCTTGCGCCAAAACGAGTTGCTGTACTTGTTGCCCGACATGAACTTTGGCCCGAGTGAATCCATCTTTGTGCCGTTTTATGGCGAGCCCGCAGCGACCGTACCGTCTTTGTCGCGCTTTGCCAAATTAGGTCGTGCGCGTGTGGTGCCGGTCATCACGCGCATGACGGAGACGGGCTACGAGGTGGTGGTGCACCCAGCGTGGCATGATTTCCCCACAGACGATGCCGAGATCGATACAGCCACCATGAACCAGCGCTTGGAGGTGTTCATCAACACCATGCCTGCTCAATATTTTTGGGTGCACAAACGTTTCAAAACACGCCCACCGGGCGCGTCTGAGCTCTACTAAACGGGTGATGAATTAGGGGTGCATCCACTGATACAAGGTGGTGGCCACTTCGTCCACGCCTTGTTTTTTCAATGCTGAGAACAAACGCACTTCACCGCCACCAGCTTGTAGCTTGGTGATTTGCAGCGCCTTATTGGCTTCGGTGCGGTTGAGTTTGTCAGCTTTGGTGAGCAGCACCAAAAATTTCAAACCTTCTTCCACGCGTGGACGAATCACGTCCAACAAAATTTCGTCCAGCTCGGTCAACCCATGGCGTGGGTCGCACATCAGCACCACGGCGCGCAGGTTGGGGCGTGTCAGTAAATAGTTCGCCATCACCTGTTGCCAACGAATTTTGTCTTGCTTGGGCACGGCGGCGTAGCCGTAGCCTGGTAAGTCGGCCAGCACGGCATCGGTCTTGCCTTGGCGGCCCATGGCAAACAAGTTGATGTGCTGGGTGCGCCCCGGTGTTTTGGAGGCGAATGCCAAGCGCTTTTGCTGAGTCAGCACGTTGATGCAGGTGGATTTACCCGCATTCGAACGGCCAACGAAGGCAATCTCAGGTAAATCGTAGGTGGGCAGATGGTGCAGCTGGGCTGCTGTGGTCAAAAACCGAGCGGTATGCAACCAGCCCATGGCGTATTTGGCTTGGTCTTTGGGGCTGAGCAGCTCAAAAGCGGCCTTGGCTGCGGCACGGTCGGCATCGCGTTGGGCCTCAAATTCAGCGTTCAAGACCGCAATTTCGGGCACCTCAGGCGTGTCATTTTGGGCGGGGGTGTCGTGTGGGTCTGGCTGGTTCATACGGCATTGTAGAATCACCGCAGTTTTTCGACGTCTTTGAGACCCATTAACCAAAGAACACCTATGAAGCTCATTGCCTCTTTGTTGATTGCTGCCGCTTTGGTAGCCCCCGTCCTTTCCAATGCCGCCGAGCCAGCAGCCCCCGCTGCCAAGGCTGATTTGGCCAAAGGTGAAGCAACCTATACCGCTGTTTGCGCGTCTTGCCATGGTGCAGATGGCAACTCTGGTTCGCCTGCCTACCCTAAGCTGGCACAGCAGCACCCAGATTACTTGGTTAAGCAATTGCAAGACTTCAAATCGGGCAAGCGTGCTAACGCCATCATGAGCGGCATGGCTGCCGGTTTGTCTGACGCTGACATGAAAAACGTTGCAGCTTGGTTGGCCTCGAAAGAAGCCAAGCCTAACTTTGCCAAAGAAAAAGACTTGGTTGTCTTGGGTGAGCGCATTTACCGCGGTGGCGTGGCTGACCGTCAAATCGCTGCTTGTGCGGGTTGCCACAACCCAACAGGTGCTGGCATCCCATCACAGTACCCACGCTTGAGCGGTCAGCACGCTGACTACACCATGGCGCAATTGAGTGCCTTCCGTGAGCACGGTAACAAAGGCGTGGGGCAAAACGTTGGCCGTGGCAACAGTGCTCAAATGAGCGGTGTGGCTGCCAAGTTGAATGATCGCGAAATCAAAGCTGTGGCTGACTACATCGCTGGTTTGCGTTAATTCAGAGCTTTGATTCCCCCGAAAAAGCTGGCCGAGTGCCAGCTTTTTTGTTTCTGGTCTTAAGGTCTTTCTGTGCGTGGTGTGAGGCCCGATGGGCGATGCCTCACAATGCAAAAACTTTTTGGTTCAAGGGGAGTTTTCGTGCGCTTCAATCAATTTTCAAAAAGCAGCGGCTCTGGTTTTGTACATGGTCCGAGCAGCGACATCACGCCACAAGCGGTGTATGCGCAACGACGCGATTGGTTCAAACAAATGGCGGCAGGCGCAGCAGGGCTGTCAATGGCCGCGTGGGCTTCGCGTGAGGCGTTGGCCCAAGTTCCCAGCGACGTGGTGGTGCGCCCAGGCAAGCTGGCCCCGTTGACGGGCGCTGTGAGCCGCGTGAGTGGTGCCAACACCATGGAAAAAATCACCACCTACGCCGATGCCAGCAGCTACAACAACTTCTACGAATTCGGCACAGACAAATCCGAGCCTGCCAAATACGCCCACACCTTGCAAACCAAACCGTGGACGGTGGAGGTCGAAGGACTCGTTAAAAAACCGGGCCGTTTCGACCTAGAGGCCTTGCTCAAACTCAGCCCCATGGAGGAGCGCATTTACCGCTTGCGCTGTGTGGAAGGTTGGTCAATGGTCATTCCGTGGGTGGGCTACTCGCTGGCCGAACTCATCAAACGTGTGGAGCCTTTGGGCAGCGCCAAGTATGTGGCGTTCATCACCCAGGCCGATCCCAAGACCATGCCCGGCGTGCGCTCACGTGTGCTCGATTGGCCTTACGTGGAAGGCTTGCGCATGGACGAGGCCATGCACCCACTCACGCTGCTGAGCTTTGGCATGTACGGCGAAGTGTTGCCCAACCAAAACGGCGCGCCTGTGCGCTTGGTGGTGCCTTGGAAATATGGCTTCAAAAGCGCCAAGAGCTTGGTGAAGATTCGTTTTGTGGAGAAGCAGCCCGTTAACTCATGGGGGCGCTCTGCGCCGCAAGAGTATGGCTTCTATTCCAACGTCAACCCGAACGTGCACCATCCGCGCTGGAGCCAAGCCACTGAGCGTCGCATAGGCGAAGATGGGTTGTTTGCCAAAAAGCGCAAGACCTTGATGTTCAACGGCTACGAAGCCCAAGTGGGCCAGCTCTACGCTGGTATGGACCTGAGCAAACTGTATTGATGTGAAGCTCGTCTTTCGCCACGCCTTGCAACACCGCAGCGCCAAGCCAGGGCTGTGGTTGCTTTGTCTTTTGCCATTTGCGTGGCTGGTGTGGGGCGCTGCCAACGATGCCTTGGGCGCCAACCCCGCCGAGTATTTGATACGTGCCACCGGCGATTGGACGCTGCGCTTGTTGTGTCTTACCTTGGCCGTGACCCCGTTGCGTGTGATGTTTGGCCTCTCCGAGCTGGCCAGATTGCGGCGGATGTTGGGTCTGTTCTCTTACTTCTATGTGGTGCTGCACGCGCTCTGTTACAGCTGGCTGGACATGGGGTTTGAGTGGGGTGATGTTGCCGCTGATATCGCCAAGCGTCCGTTCATCTTGGTGGGGTTCAGTGCCTTTGTGTTGCTCACGCCGTTGGCATTGACCTCGTTCAACCGTGCGATTCGATGGTTAGGTGCCAAGCGTTGGCAGTGGTTGCATCGCCTTGTGTATGTGGTGGCCGTGCTGGCAGTGTTGCACTTTTTTTGGATGCGGGCAGGGAAGAGTAACTTTGCTGAGGTGTTTGTTTATGCCTCGGTGTTATTTGTTTTGCTCGCTTGGCGTGTTTTTCACGCTTCTGTGTGGCGTCAGTTATCGCGTTCGATGGGTTTCACTCGCTGATGTGTCTACGGGCGTACGGCCCCTTCCTCATGCTGGAGGACCAGAAATCGTCAGGGGCCGCACACCCGTAGACACATCGGATCAGAGTTCGCAAGCAGGTTTGTTCTTCCACTTTTGCGTTGACCTGTGCCCGAAGCAACGGCGAGCAGTCAGCGCCTGACTTGGCGACATTCGTCGCGCAGCGATGGGAGCCATGGTGGGTGCTGACTGCTCGCCGTGGCGGAGCGAAAGAGCTTAGCGAACGAGAGACTCGCAAGTCATCTGGTCCGCCACCGTCTCACGACGACGAATCACATGCGCTTGGGTCCCGTCCACCAAAATCTCAGCCGCACGCCCACGCGTGTTGTAGTTGCTAGACATGGCCATGCAATACGCACCGGTGGACAACACTGCCAACAAATCACCCGACTGCACGGTCAGTTGACGGTCACGGCCTAACCAGTCACCGCTTTCGCACACAGGGCCCACCACGTCATACGTCACCGCATCACCCGAACGTGTCGACACAGGCACGATTTGGTGGAAGGCTTCGTACATCGCAGGACGAGGCAGGTCGTTCATTGCAGCATCGACGATGCAAAAGTTTTTTTGCTCGCCGGGCTTCAAATACAACACCTCGGTCAAACACACACCTGCATTGCCCACGAGCGAGCGGCCTGGCTCAATCATCAGCTGGCGCTGGCCGTAGCCGCGTGCGTCGAGCTTGGCGAGCAGTTGTGCCCACAGCGCATCAGCGGCAGGTGGTGTGTCACCGTTGTAGTTGATGCCAAGGCCACCACCAAAGTCGATGTGGTGAATGGCAATGCCTGCGGCTTCAATGGCTTGCACCAAGTCCAGCACGCGGTCCATCGCATCGAGGTACGGCGTGGATTCGGTGATTTGCGAGCCGATGTGGCAGTCAATGCCCGTGACTTGAAGCCCGGGCAGGCTGGCTGCGCGTTGGTAAGTGGCCAAGGCGCGTTCGTGGGCCACGCCGAATTTGTTGCCTTTGAGGCCCGTCGAAATGTAGGGGTGGGTTTTGGCGTCCACGTTGGGGTTGACGCGAATGCTGATGGGCGCGCGTTTGCCCATGCTTTGTGCCACGTCGCTGAGTACTTCCAACTCGGCTTCGCTCTCCACGTTGAAGCAGGCAATACCTGCTTCCAAAGCCTTGCGCATTTCGGCACGCGTTTTGCCCACGCCCGAGAAAATCACTTTGGATGCATCACCACCAGCGGCGATGACACGGTCCAGCTCGCCGCCTGACACGATGTCAAAGCCGCAGCCTGCTTGTGCAAACACTTGCAACACCGCGAGGGACGAGTTGGCTTTCATGGCGTAGCAAATGCGGGCGTTACGGCCTGCAAAACCGCGTTGGTAGGCGGCGAGGGCGCTAAGCATGGCGGCTTTGGAATACACAAACAAGGGTGTGCCGTGTGCATGTGCGAGGTCGGCGAGTTTGACGCCTTCCAAATACAAATCGTTGTTCTGTGTGGCCACAAAAGGCGCACCGGCAAGCGTGGTGTGTGTCATCAGACGGCTCGTGAAAAATTAACGACCAGCCGCAGAGGCTGCGCTGGCAGGAGATGAGGCAGTAGGGGCTGATGCCGCGCCGGATGCAGGTGACGCTGCTGTATTGCTCGGCAATTGACGGCGAACGATGTCTGGCAACGTGGCGCGTTGTTTGAACTCTGGGTCGTTCGGCATGTACAAATTGCCTTTTTGCCCGCAGGCCGTCAGCAAAGCGCTCGCAGACAACACAGAGGCCACACACGCACGAAGGCTTGCGCCCGTGACTAGAATCTTTTGTTCAATACCCATGGCGTAAATTGTAATGACCGATCTCGAATTCTTAGACCGCGCAGAACTTCTGCTCAAAGCCGTTGAATTGGCTTGCGACCGCATCAACGATGAGGGGGAGGCCGACATCGACAACCAGCGCGTGGGCGGCATGATCACGCTGACGTTTGAGAACAAAAGTCAAATCATCATCAACCTGCAAAAGCCTTTGCACGAGGTCTGGTTGGCGGCCCGTTCAGGTGGCTATCACTTCAAGTTTGATGGCCAGCAATGGGCGGACACCAAAGGCCAAGGCGAGTTCTTTGCACGTCTCAGCAAAGACGCTAGCGTCCAAACGGGCTTGGCGCTCACCTTTCACGCGTAAGGTGACCGTTCGATAAAAAAGGGCGCTATCAGCGCCCTTTTTTAGTTCTTGAACAAATCGAGAATCTTTTTCTTCTCGTCGTTCGCTGGCAGCTGTTCGCTGCTGCTGCCTGAACGGCTGTCCATGCCAAGACTGCTCACACCGCCGCCTTTGCTGAACTCGGTGTAGGCCCAGTCGCCGCCTTCGTGGCTCAAGCCTGCGGGGGGTGTGGGTTCGGCAATGGGCACGTTTTGCAAAGCGTGCTGCATGTAGCTGATCCACACGGGCAAGCTCAAACCACCACCGGTTTCGCGGTCGCCCAATTTGCGTGGGGTGTCGTAGCCAATCCAAGTGACAGCGGTGAGGGTGGGGTGATAGCCCGCAAACCACGCATCCATCGAATCGTTGGTGGTACCGGTTTTGCCGTAAATATCAGGGCGCTTCAAGGTGGCTTGCGCACGTGCCGCCGTGCCTGAGCGTGTGACTTCTTGCAACAAGCTGGTCATCACAAAGGCGTTGCGTGCATCAATGGCGCGTGCCGATTCATCCAGCGGCGTTGGGGTGAACTCGGACAACACCTTGCCCATTTGGTCCGTTACCTTGGTGATGAGGAAAGGGTTGACGCGGTAGCCGCCGTTGGCAAATACCGAATAGCCCGCTGCCATTTGCATAGGGGTGACCGAGCCAGCGCCCAGCGCCATGGTCAGGTAAGGCGGGTGTTTTTCTGCGTCAAAACCAAACTGGGCAATCCAGTCTTGTGCGTTTTGTGCGCCCACGGCTTGCAGCACGCGAATCGAAATCATGTTTTTCGATTTGGCCAAACCTTTGCGCAAGGTCATGGGGCCTTCAAAGGTGCCGTCGTAGTTTTTGGGCTCCCACGGTTGACCACCAGTCACGCTGGCATCGAAGAACAAGGGCGCATCGTTCACCACAGTCATGGGCGTGAAGCCCTTTTCCAATGCGGCGGAATAAATGAAAGGCTTGAAGCTGGAGCCAGGTTGGCGCCACGCTTGGGTCACATGGTTGAACTTGTTTTTGTTGAAGTCAAATCCGCCGACCAATGCGTGAATGGCGCCATCGCGTGGGTCAATCGACACAAACGCACCTTCCACCTCTGGCAGTTGGGTAATTTCCCAGCCGCCTTTGGCGGTCTTGGTGATGCGCACCAGAGCGCCTGGGCGCAGCTTGATGTTGGGGGCAGCTTTGTCAGATAAGCCTGATTGCACAGGCTGTAAACCTTCGCCTGTGATTTCCAGTACTTCGCTGTTTTGGCGCATGACACTGACCTTTTTAGGTGATGCTTCTAGCACCACAGCGGCTAACAAATCGCCTTTGTCGCCTTGCTCAATCAGGGCGTCATCAATCGCGTCTTCCAGTTCTGCAGGCTTGGTGGGCAGGTTGATGAAGCGCTCAGGGCCACGGTAATGTTGACGGCGTTCGTAGTCCATGATGCCGCGACGCAGCGCAAAGTAGGCGGCTTGTTGGTCGCCAGCGCGGATGGTGGTGTACACATTCAAGCCGCGTGTGTAAATCTCTGGACCGTATTGCGCAAACATCAGTTGGCGCGCCATTTCAGCCACGTAGTCGGCGTGGGTGTTGAGGCTGCTCATGGCCGTGCGAATCTTCAACTCTTCTTGCTTGGCTGCCACCGCTTGCTCTTTGGTGATGAAGCCGTTTTCTTCCATGCGCTCAATGATGTAGAGCTGGCGCGCGCGCGCGCGCTTGGGATTGGCAATCGGGTTGTAGGCCGATGGCGCTTTGGGTAAACCGGCCAACATGGCAGCTTCCGCGATGCTGATGTTTTTCAGCGGCTTGCCAAAGTACGCTTCAGACGCAGCGGCAAAGCCGTAAGCACGGTTGCCCAAATAAATTTGGTTCAGATAGATTTCAAAAATCTGGTCTTTGCTGAGCATGTGCTCAAGCTTGCTGGTCAGCAAGATTTCATAAATCTTGCGCGTGAATGTTTTTTCTGACGACAGGTACACATTGCGTGCCACCTGCATGGTGATGGTTGAAGCGCCTTGGCTCTTGGCGCGACCCAAGTTGGCCAAGCCCGCACGCATCAGACCGATGTAGTCCACGCCGCTGTGTTGGTAAAAGCGCGCGTCTTCAATGGCCAGCACCGCGTCTTTCATCACTTTGGGGATGTCTTTGAATGGCGTGAGGTTGCGGCGCTCTTCACCGAACTCTCCAATTTGCGTGCCCTCTACCGAATACACGCGCATTGAGAGCTTGGGACGGTAATCGGCCAAGTCCGAGATGTCGGGCAACTGGGGGTAGGCCATGGCCAGCGCAACGGCGACCAAAAGGCCCACCACCAGCATGCCAGTAGCGGCAAGCCCTATGGCCCAGAGTAAAAGCCGGCTCGCCATGGAACGGGGGGCTGCGGGTGCAGCAGCGTGTTCTTTCGAACCTTCGGGTGTGTGGTTTGTCGCCATAAGTGGGAAGGATTATAAAAACACGCTTTCATCACAAAAGTCTCGAGTCAAACACCTCCGCAGCCACTTGTCAACGCGTTGAAATGCCAAGCACCCCCGACCCTTTGCAAAAGGATGTGTTTCATGCGTTGGACCTCATGGCTTCCCCGTTCACGCTCGCGCCGTCTCTGCGTGGTGGGGCTCGATGTGGGCCCTGATGCTTGCAGTTTGGTGGTGCTCAGCGGCTCACCCCGCCTGCCCTATACCGTTTGTTGTGCTGAACGTTTGGCGTTACCCGAGGGACTGGTGCTGCATGGCGAGGTGATGCAGTCGGTTGAACTGGGTCTGTGTTTGCGCACTTATTTGGAAGCAGGCGATTACCAGCCCCAGCGGGCCTATCTCGGTTTGGACAGCGCTTGTGTGTCCAACCACCTTGTGACCTTAGCTGCGGGTTTGTCGCCAGACGATGTGGCATTTCAGTTGCAAGCGGAGGTGCAATCGCTGTTACCCGACGACGCGACCGAGGTGTGCATGGATTACCGCTTGGACACCGCACCAGCCCCTGTAGGTGAGCTGCGTTATTTGGTGCAAGCCGCGCCACGTTTGCGTGTCGATGCTTTGCAGCGAGTGGCCCAGCTTGCTGGCTTGAATGCCGCTGCGGTCGAACCCCGTCAAGATGCCGTGCATCGCACAGCGCTGGGGGATGTCTTGGCCGCTTTGCCTCAAGCTAGCATAGTCTTGGCGTTGCAGTGCGATGAAGCTTTTGGTTTGGCTTTGCGTGCTTGGCACGATGAGGGGGTCAATTTTTTACCTCACCGCGAGAGCACCCCGCATGTGCTGCGCCGCGCATGGCTGTTGGGTGTGGCGGTGTGCGCCATGGGCGGTGCTTTTTTGGCCGCGGGATTTGCCATGGTGATGGCGTCTGCGGCTGAAAGCAAGCAGCCTCACGCCAGCGATGTGGCGGCGTCAGCGCGCGCCTTTGACGAGGCGCAAAAAGTGCATGCACACATCAAAGCCTTGCATGAGCGCCGAGCAGAACAAACCCGTTGGCTCAAGGCGCGCCAAGATTTGCAGTCGCAAAGCTTGCAATGGAGTCGTGTGCTCAGCCAAGCCGCACAAGGCGTGTGGGTGGCCAGCGTCAAACAGCAAGGCACGCGCTGGACTGTGCAAGGCGAGGCGTTGTCATCCAAGCACGCGCAGCAGTTGGTGCAGCAACTCAAGGCGCTCGACATTTGGGCGCAAGCGCCAGCGCTACCGCAATTGCAAGTCATGCCCGCCGTGTCCACCACCGGTTTGCCAGTGTGGCAATTTCGCATTGAAGCCGATTTGAAGGTGGGGATCTGATGGATTGGCGTCAACCATGGCTTTGGTCGCGTACGTTTCAATATGTGTCGTTAGTGTGCGCTTCGGTCGTGGGCATGTTGTTGCTCAGCCCTTGGGTGTTGCAAAGTTGGCAGGTGTGGGAGGAGGCCGGTGAAGCGCAAGCCCAGTTCACCATGCAACAAGCCGCTACACAAACGCTGCGTGCGCAAACCGCGCAGTGGCAGCCAATACCAAACCAAGCTTCGGTGCTGTTTGCGGATGTGGCTGCGCTGACCCGGTTGGCTGAACAACAGGGTTTGCAGCTGTCTCAACTCGGGATGGACAAACCACAACACAACCCTGCGCTGAGTGCGCTGCACATGCAGACCTTGCCTGTGCATGTGAAGGTGCAAGGCTCTTGGGACAGTTGGCTCAATTGGTTGGCGCAATGGCCCACCGCTGCCCCAGGCGTGACGGTGTCGTCGCTGGAGCTCAAAGCCGATCCACGTGGTGGCATTTCTGCGCAAGTGTTAGCACTGGCGCCGCAGTCCACGGCGACTGAGGTTGCGTTCGAGCTGGCCAGTGTGAATTCAGAAGGTGATGCAGCGGTTGATCCCTTCAGCGCGCAAGCTTGGGGCCGCACGCAGCGCACCCATGCCGAGCAACACCCCAGCTATGCCCGTTTGGTGGCGCCTGAACTTTTGCGTGCACGCGATGTGTTGGAGGCTTATCCGCGCGAACGCTTGCAGTACGTGGGGCAAATCGCTTCCACTGGTGAGGCGGAAGCCTTGGTCAAAGTGTTGCCGCCAGCGGGTGACAAAAACAGCACACCCATGGTGAGCGTGCATCGCGTGCGTGTAGGCCGCTATGTGGGACAAGACTTTGGGCGGGTGCTGGCGGTGGCGCCTGACCATTTGCTGGTTCAAGAGTTGGCGCTGAGCCCTTCGGGCGAATGGCACATCCGTGAGGTGCGTTTGCCCTTGCATGAGGCTGCGCCATGAGTGGTCAGTGTGTGCGTGGTGGTGTGATGTATCGCCGATGGGTTGAAGTGGTGCATCGTGCGCTTGTGGACTGCGCCATGCTTTTTCTCGCTACGTTCGCGTTGCCACTGCAAAGCCAAGAAACCAAACCCACCTACATCGGCGCCCCTATGTCGATGAATTTTCAACACATCGAGGTGCGCACCGCCTTGCAAATCGTGGCCGATTTCACGGGGCTCAACATCATCACGTCCGACAGTGTCACAGGCGCGCTGACCTTGAAACTGCACAAAGTGCCGTGGGACCAAGTGTTGGACATCATGGCGCAAGCCAAGGGCTTGAGCGTGCGTAGGCAAGGCAACGTCATTTGGGTAGCCCCACGTGCCGAAGTGGCTGCGCGAGAAAAGCTGGAATATGAAAGCAAGCTCGCTGCGCAAAACCTAGAGTCCATGCAAACCCGTGGTTTCGCACTCAACTACGCCAAAGCGGTGGATGTGTTGACGCAAATTCAAGGTGGTACGGTGTTGCCTGCGATGCCAATGGTGGGTGGCTTCGGTGGTGCAGGCCTTGGCTACGTATCGCCCGCAAGCACTGCACCCTTCAGTTTGTCTTCGATGGGCGGCGGCTCACGCATCCTCAGCACACGCGGTAGCGCCATGGCCGAGGCTCGTACCAACCAACTATTTGTCACTGACATTGCCGAGCGCCTCGACCAAGTGGCGCAGATGATCGCCAAGATCGACATCCCACTGCGCCAAGTGATGATTGAAGCGCGCATCGTGCAAGCCAGCGACACCTTTGGCCAAACCCTCGGCGTGCGCTTGGGCGGCATGGGGCAAGGCGGCGCGCACAACGTGTGGGGGCCGACCAATACCAACACGATGGCTAATGCCAACCCCACTGCGCAACAAGGCACCAGCTTCAACATCGCCGACAAAGCGTTGGACACCACTGGCAGCTTCGTCAACTTGCCCGCTGCCAGCCTGAACGGCTTTGCCTCTGCCAGCTTTGCAGTGTCCATCTTCAACTCGGCCAAGAACCGTTTTCTCAACCTTGAACTGTCCGCGCTCGAAGCCGATGGCAAAGGCAAGGTGGTATCCAGCCCGCGCGTGGTCACTGCCGATCAAGCCAAAGCCGTGATTGAGCAAGGCACTGAGTTGCCTTACCAAGTGGCGGCAGCCAGCGGCGCATCCACCTTGGCCTTTCGCAAGGCCAACCTCAAGCTCGAAGTCACGCCGCAAATCACGCCCGAGGGCAGCATCGTGTTGGACCTTGATATTTCCAAGGACAACGTGGGCCAAATCACCCCCGCGGGTTTTGCCATCGACACCAAGCACGTCAAGACCCAAGTGCTGGTGGAAAACGGCGGCACGGTCATGATTGGCGGCATTTACGAGACCAGCGAGCAAGAGGACGAGTACAAAGTGCCGTTCTTCGGGGATATCCCCGTGCTGGGCTATTTGTTCAAGAACCGCCGCACCGCCCAAGCCAAGCAAGAGTTGCTGGTCTTCATAACGCCTAAAATGCTCGATCACAGTGCCGTTGCACGTTAAGAAAGCATATGTTGTTGGTTTTGGTGGGTCTGCCGGGTTCCGGCAAAACGACCGTTGGGCGTCAACTCGCTCGGCGACTACACCTCCCCTTTGTGGATTCGGA
>JACCDX010066679.1_pt1 | contig 33477 bp, 35 predicted proteins | sample 7449681 | NCBI WGS metagenome assembly JACCDX01 (sample SAMN15323450, study PRJNA562643) | freshwater metagenome | isolation source: river surface water | place: USA:Blue River Watershed | collected 2017-08-18
GCGCGCCAAAGAGGGCGGATGCGGTGGCCCCTGCCCTTGAAATAGGGGCTGGGCGCCTATAATTCAGGGTTTTACCGAACCCGTCTCGCCATGCCCATTTATGCCTACAAATGCGGGTCCTGCGGCCATGCCAAGGACGTCCTGCAAAAAATTTCAGATGCCCCGCTGACTGAATGTCCAGCGTGTGGCAAACCCACGTTTTCCAAGCAGCTCACCGCTGCGGGCTTTCAGCTCAAAGGTTCGGGTTGGTACGCCACCGATTTCAAAGGCGGCTCGGGCGGCACATCGGCGCCTGCGTCTGTGGCCGGCGGTGCGGCCGCTGCAACTGAAACCGCTTCGGCTGCTGGCTCTGATGCTGCAGCCAGCACACCCCCAGCCGCTTGCGGCGGTGGTTGCGCTTGCCACTAATTTTTAAATCTCACTAGGTCTTTCATGCCGATTAAAAAATACCTGCTCGCAGGCCTCTTGGTCTGGACGCCTTTGGTCATCACTGTGGCGGTGTTGAGCTGGTTGGTGGGTTCATTGGACAGCGCCTTCCTCAGTACATTGACCAAGCTGCGCTTGGTTTCTCCCGACATGGTTTACTGGCTTGACCATGTGCCTGGCCTCGGTGTGATCTTGTTGGTGTTGGTGTTGTTGCTCACGGGCGCTTTGGTGTCTAACGTTGCCGGTCGCTGGTGGGTCAAGCAATGGGACCGTTTGCTGAGCCAAATCCCCATCGTTAAATCGATTTACTCCAGCGTGAAGAAGGTGTCAGACACCTTGTTCTCTGATGGTGGCAATGCGTTTCGCAAAGCCTTGTTGGTGCAATACCCGCACAGCGGCACATGGACCATTGCTTTCCAGACCGGCACACCTGTGGGTGAGGTCGCCAGCAAACTCGACGGCGAGTTTTTGAGCGTCTATGTACCCACCACCCCCAACCCGACCAGCGGCTACTTTTTGCTGGTCCCCAAAAACGATGTCATCGAGCTCGATCTCAGTGTTGACGAAGCTCTGACGTATGTGATTTCCATGGGCGCTGTCTCTCCCAGCGTTCCCGCCCTCAAAGAAAAGAGAAACTAAAAATGGCAATGCGTTCCCACTACTGCGGTCTCGTGACCGAAGCCCTCAATGGCCAAACTGTGAGCCTGTGCGGTTGGGTCAACCGTCGTCGTGATCACGGCGGCGTCATCTTCATCGACTTGCGTGACCGCGAAGGTTATGTGCAGGTGGTGTGCGACCCTGATCGTCCCGAGATGTTCAAAGTGGCGGAAGACGTGCGCAACGAGTTTTGCGTGCAGATCAAAGGCTTGGTGCGTCCCCGCCCCGAAGGTACAACCAACGACAACCTCAAGAGCGGCAAGATCGAAGTGTTGTGCCACGAGTTGACTGTGCTCAACGCGTCGGTCACGCCTCCGTTCCAAATCGACGACGACAACTTGTCTGAGACCACACGTCTCACACACCGCGTGCTTGATTTGCGTCGTCCCTACATGCAAAACAACCTGATGCTGCGCTACAAAGTGGCGATGGAAGTGCGCAAGTACCTCGATGAAAACGGTTTTGTGGACATCGAAACGCCCATGCTCACCAAGAGCACGCCCGAAGGCGCGCGCGACTATTTGGTGCCCAGCCGTGTGCACGATGGTCAGTTCTTTGCGTTGCCACAGTCGCCTCAGTTGTTCAAACAGTTGTTGATGGTGGCGGGCTACGACCGTTACTACCAAATCACCAAGTGCTTCCGCGACGAAGACTTGCGCGCTGACCGCCAACCTGAATTCACCCAGATTGATATTGAAACCTCGTTCTTGAGCGAGGAAGAAATCCGCGACATGTTCCAAGGCATGATCAAACGCGTGTTCACCAACACCATTGGCGTGGACCTCGGCGAGTTTCCCGTCATGACCTACCAAGATGCGATGCACTTGTACGGTTCAGACAAGCCCGACCTGCGTGTGAAGCTGCAGTTCACCGAAGTGACCGACGTCATGGGCGATGTGGACTTCAAAGTGTTCTCAGGCGCTGCCAACATGAAGGGTGGCCGTGTGGTGGCCCTGCGCGTGCCCAACGGTTCGGTCGAAGGCGGCGGCATCAGCCGTGGCGAGATCGATGCGTACACCGAGTTCGTCAAGATTTACGGTGCCAAAGGCTTGGCCTACATCCGCGTCAACGATCTGTCCAAAGGCCGTGACGGTTTGCAGTCGCCCATCGTTAAGAACATCCACGATGCGGCACTCAACGCCGTGCTCGAGCGTACTGGCGCGCAAAACGGCGACCTGATTTTCTTCGGTGCCGACAAAGCCAAGATCGTCAACGACGCCATCGGTGCTTTGCGCATCAAAATTGGCCACAGCGAGTTCGGCAAGAAAAACGGTTTGTTTGAAGACCGTTGGGCCCCCATGTGGGTGGTCGACTTTCCCATGTTCGAATTCGACGATGAAAGCCAACGCTACACCGCCGTGCACCACCCCTTTACCGCGCCCAAAGACGGCCACGAAGACTGGATGGTCACTGCGCCCGAGAAGTGCATCTCCAAGGGCTACGACATGGTGTTGAACGGTTGGGAAATGGGTGGCGGTTCGGTGCGTATCCACCGCGCTGACGTGCAGCAAAAAGTGTTTGATGCGTTGAAGATCACACCTGAAGAAGCTCAGCTCAAGTTCGGCTTCTTGCTGGATGCGCTCCAATACGGCGCACCTCCACACGGTGGCTTGGCTTTCGGTTTGGACCGCATCGTCACCTTGATGACCGGTGCCGAGTCGATTCGTGACGTGATTGCCTTCCCCAAGACCCAACGCGCTCAGTGTTTGCTCACCCAAGCACCAAGCCCCGTGGACGAGAAGCAATTGCGCGAATTGCACATCCGTTTGCGCAATGTGGAGGCAGCCAAGGCCTAACATTGGCTCAGTGGTATCAGCTCAATGGCACTTCGGTGCAAACGACAAAGGCTCCCTCGGGAGCCTTTTTTCATATCTGCGATTTATCGTGGTGCATCTAAGTTGAGCACGCTGGCCAGTGGCATATCGTTGGGTGGTTCGTAATCTGCCACGATCCATGCGCGGCTCGGGTGCTCTGCAGCCTCTTGTAAAAACTCTTGGATGATGCGAACTGACCCAAGGTCAAGTGCCGCAAACGGTTGATCCAGCAACGTGACTATTGCGCCCGATGCCAAAGCGGCCACCACCATCACCTTGCGACGACTGCCCGCTGAGAGCATGTTGAGGCGTTTGTCGAGGTGCTGGGTCATGTCGAGTTCTTCGGTCAAGTCTTGCAACAGATCTTGGTTCCAGTGGGGGTAGTGCGCGCGCAAGGCATCCCAACAGGTTTGTACGGTGATGTCATCGTGTGTGGCATCTTGCAGATCGACCCAAAACACGCCACCTGCGGGTGCGACGACTTGGCCCGCTGTGGGACGAACATCGCCTGCCAGCAAGCGCAGCAAGGTGGTTTTGCCTCTGCCTTCATCGCCGCAGATCCAGCTCACGCCAGAGGGCCACGCAAAAGACAAGTTTTGAATGGGACCACACGTGAGGTGGTTGACTTGGATGGGCCATGGTGCGGACATGGTTCAATCGTATTCAATCTTTGGTGCGTTTTTAAGCATGAAAGTCCTTGTTTTATTTCTTCCATACCCATGGGCTAGGATGAGCGACAACCTATGACAGTTTCTAAATTCCCCTCCCTTGAATTTCATTTCCCCAAAGGCAATCGCCACTTGGCCTATAGCGCTGTGGGCGATGCCAACAGCCCGCATGTGTTGTTGTGTTTACCCGGCCTGTTAGAAACCCGCGCCACGTTCGACCCGCTGCTGCAAGCCGCTGATGGTTTGCAAGGCTTGCGCGTCATCAGCGTGGATTTGTGTGGCCGTGGTGATTCCAGCGCTCTGCCTGGCGACAAGGGCTACACCATGCAGGTGTATTTGGAAGACATCGTGCAATTCATTCGCTACGAGCTGATGCCCGATGGCAAGTCTGTGCCGCACATCGAGGTGCTGGGCACCAGCATGGGCGGTATCTTGGCCATGTACTTGGCGCATGAGCAAAGCAATCACATTCGAGGTTTGTTCTTCAACGACATTGGGTTAGAGCTGCCGTGGATGTCCATCTATGGTTTGTACGACGGCATGAAAAAAGAAGGCCGCTTACCCACACCAGAAGAGATGGCTGATAAGTTCAATGTGAGCATCGGTGCTGTGCTGGCGGTGCAGTCACCCGCACACTTTGATTTGCCGTATCGCAAAGATTGGAAGGGGATGAAGTTTGGTCATTTGCTGAATGGCTTCAAAGGCCCTGTGCGATTGATGCACGGCAGCAACTCGGGCGTGTGCATGGACCCACAAGTCAAACTGTTGCAGCGTGAGTTTCCTAAGGCGCAAGTGCTTGAAGTGGCGGGTGCTGCGCACCCTGTCCCCTTCAATGCCATGGTGAATCAGTTTGTCCTGCAGTCGCTCAGCTTGACCGCTGTGGCCTCTGTCAAAGCCCAGTCTGTGCGCGAAGTGCCTGCGTCACCAACCGTGCAGCTGGTGATGCCCTTAGACACGCCTGAGCCCGTGGCGGAACCCGAGCCTGTGCCTGCTCAGCCATCGGCAGCGATACCTCCTCAGCAGCCCGTTGCGCCACGTATGGGTTTGTTGGGTTTGATCAAGCAGCTGCTAGGCGCCACAAAGAAGTAACTTCTTTGGCGCGTGCCGCGTGCAGCGGGTCAGTCTCGTCGCTGGCTTTACCGTGACGCGGCTTGATGTCGTGGCGATTCACCAGTTTCAACCCTGCTTCGCTGATCCAACAAATTAGCTCTTCACGCGTGCGCAGTCCCAAGTGCTCGGCCAAGTCTGACAAGATGAGCCAGCCTTCACCGTTGGGGCTCAAGTGCTCACGCAAGCCACTCAAAAATCCACGCAACATGCGGCTGCCTTCGTCGTACACCGCATGTTCAATCGGCGAGCTAGGGCGTGCAGGCACCCACGGCGGGTTGCACACCACCAAAGACGCTTTGCCTTCTGGGAATAAATCGGTTTGCACCAACTCGACTTTGTCGATGCGCTGCAAGCGTTGCAGATTCTCGCGCGCGCAGGCGAGGGCGCGTGGGTCTTGATCGGTCGCGACGATGCGTTGCACGCCGCGTTTGGCCAACACCGCAGACAGCACACCGGTGCCCACGCCAATGTCAAACGCAAGCGATTTGTCTTGGATGGGCGTATTGGCCACGAGGTCCACATACTCGCCACGTACTGGCGAGAACACGCCGTAGTGTGGGTAGATGCGGTTGTTGGGCGCATCACCCAAGGCGGTAATTTCCACGCCTTTTTTGCGCCACTCGTGCGCGCCCACCACGCCCAACAGTTCGCGCAACGACACCATGCAGGCTGGGCCGTTGGCAGGGCCCCAGGCCTCCGTGCATGCTTGCTTCAAGTCAGGCGCGCGGCGCAACGCAATGGTGTAGTCGCCCTCCATGGGCACGATGACCATCGCCAAGATGCGGGCACGTTGACCCAAGGCTTGACGGTGCGCATTGAATGCTTGTACCGGCGTGAGGTCTGCTTCAGGCTTTTTGTTTTTCTTGGGCTTGCGCTCTGTGCGACGAGCCAAGGCTTGCAACAGTTGGCGCGCGTTGTGAAAGTCCCCTTGCCACAACAAGCCTGTGCCCTCGCAAGCGAGTCGGTAGGCGGTATCGGCCGACATGGTGTCGTCAGCGGCCACCACACGACGTGGGGCGGCAGCGCCGCTTTCGGCGCGCCAAGTGGGTAAGTTGTCGAGTGGGGTGAGCATGGCGGCATCATAGAGCGGGCTTGCCAGCAACGACCGTCTGTTGAGGCACACTTATGCGTAGATCATGAAAACATTCAAAGTCGCTACCTATAACATCCACAAAGGTGTGCAAGGCCTAGGTCCCGCACGCCGCCTTGAAATTCACAACCTCGGTCATGCGGTGGAGCAGTTTGATGCCGACATCGTGTGCTTGCAAGAAGTGCGTGCGTTCAACCGTCAACAAGCCCGTCGTTTCAAGCGGTGGCCCGATCAAGGTCAAGCTGACTTTTTAGCGCCTGAGGGTTACACACCGGTGTACCGTACCAACGCCATCACCAAGCATGGCGAGCACGGCAATGCATTGCTGAGTCGCTGGCCTGTGCTGGAGCACGCACATGAAGACATGTCAGACCACCGATTTGAGCAACGTGGTTTGTTGCACGTCACCCTGCAGATGCAAGCACGTGAGGTGCATGTCATCGTGATTCATTTGGGGCTTTTGCCGGGCAGCCGTTTGCGTCAAACACAGCAACTGCACGACTTCATTGCGCGTGAAGTGCCTGCCGACGCACCGCTGCTGGTGGCAGGTGATTTCAACGACTGGGGCAGCGCGGTGTCGCGCATGATGGCCACGGTTGGCTTGCACACCAATATGGGCAAACCATATCCCACCTACCCATCGCGTTTGCCGCTGGTGCAACTGGACCACGTGTATGCGCGTGGTCTGCATCGTGTGGCCACGCATGTGCCGCGCGGCCCGATTTGGGGTCGTATGTCTGACCACTTGCCATTGCTGGTGGAGTTTGCGTGGGACACCCCATGAACGCCCAGCATGCCGCACATGACATGCGTTTGTTGCGCAGCGGCGTGGCTTTGTTTGCCGCCTTGATTGAGGCGGTGGACCGCGCTCAACATGAGGTCCTTTTAGAAACCTACATCTTTGACTTTGCAGGCGCAGGCGCTGATGTGGGTCATTCGCTGACCCGTGCTGCTCAGCGCGGTGTACGCGTGTGCGTGGTGGTGGATGGTGTGGGCACGGGCGCATTGCCCCCGGAGTGGGCTCAACGTTTTGATCAAGCCGGTGTGCAGTGCCGCGTGTACTCGCCCCTGGCGGGGCTTGGTTTTTGGTTGCCCAGCCGCTGGCGGCGTTTGCACCGCAAGCTGTGTGTCGTCGATCAAGCCTTGGCGTTTTGCGGTGGCATCAACATCTTGGATGACTTCATCGACCCCAATGTGCCCGGTGGTTTGCAGTTGCCTCGCTTGGACTATGCGGTGAGCTTGCGTGGTCCTTTGGTGCGTCAGGTGCATGACGCCATGAGTCAGCTTTGGTCACGTATTGAGGCTGTGCGTGAACTGCGTAGCCAAGACATTGCAGGCGCACTCGATGCGTTGCGCAGCGCGGATCAAGATTTGAAATTGCCCACGCGCGGGACGGTGCAACTGGTGCTGCGCGACAACGTGCGCCATCGCACACAGATTGAGCGTGCCTACCGCAAAGCCATTGGGGTTGCCCGCCATGACGTGGTGCTGGCCAGTGCCTATTTCTTTCCGGGCCTGCGCTTGCGCCGTGCGTTGGTGTTGGCAGCGCGCCGTGGTGTGCGTGTGCGTTTGTTGTTGCAGGGCAAGTACGAATACTTCTTGCCCTACCGCGCCTCACGCCAGCTGTACGGCAAGCTGCTGGCGGCAGGTGTGGAAATTTACGAATACCACGCCAGCGTGTTGCATGCCAAAGTGGCCGTGGTCGATGGGCATTGGGCCACGGTGGGGTCGTCTAACCTAGACCCGTTCAGTTTGCTCTTGGCGCGTGAAGCCAATGTGGTGGTGCGCGACCCTGCCTTTGCGCAAGACTTGCAAGCCAGCCTGAGCGCGGCCATGGACACCGGTGCATCCAGAGTGGATCCGCATGCCTTTGCCAACCGTCCGTGGTGGCAGCAGTGGGTGGACTGGGGTGCCTCGTGGGTGTTGCGTTTTGGCGTGTTTTTGACGGGCAAACGCTACTGAGTAAGCCCTTGGCGTAAGGTTTTTGCTTCGCTGATACCATCATCCCTATGACTGCAAAAGACAACTTCGAAGGCACGCCCGTATCCGTGAAGATTCGCGAGCGCATCACCGCCGCCCGCAAACGCTTCCACAGCAATGACAACATCGCTGAGTTCATTCAACCGGGTGAATTGGAAGCCTTGCTCGACGAAGTCGAAGTCAAGATGCAAGGCGTGCTCGACAGCATGGTGATTGACACCGCGCACGACCACAACACCGGCGACACCGCGCGTCGCGTGGCCAAGATGTACTTGCAAGAAGTCTTCAAAGGTCGCTACGTCACGGCGCCCACCATCACCGAATTTCCCAATGCTGAGCATTTGAATGAGCTGATGATCGTTGGCCCCATCACTGTGCGTAGCGCGTGTAGCCACCACTTCTGTCCCGTTATTGGCAAGATTTGGATTGGCGTGCTGCCCAACGAACGCACCAACGTCATTGGTTTGTCTAAATACGCACGCTTGGCCGAATGGGTCATGGGCCGTCCGCAAATTCAAGAAGAGGCGGTGGTGCAACTGGCCGACTTGATTCAAGAAAAAACACAGCCCGATGGCTTGGCCATCGTCATGGAAGCCAGCCACTTCTGTATGTCATGGCGTGGCGTCAAAGACATGGACAGCAAGATGATCAACTCGGTCATGCGCGGTGCGTTCTTGAAAGACCCCAACTTGCGCCGCGAATTTTTGTCTTTGATTCCTAAAGGTTGATGCCATGCTCGTTCGTCTGTTGTATGTGAGCCGCTCTGTTCACCCTGAAACCCCAGAGCAAACCGAATCCATTTTGGCCAGCTCACGCGAGCACAACTTGGCCAATGGCATCACGGGCGTGCTGTGCTATGGCGGTGGCATTTATTTGCAGGCCATCGAAGGTGGCCGCAACCAAGTCAACGCGCTTTACACCCAGATTGTCAAAGACCCACGCCACAAAGACGTGGTGGTGTTGGCCTATGAAGAAATCACCGAACGCCGCTTTGGCGGTTGGACCATGGGCCAAGTGCGCTTGGACAAACTCAACCCCTCCATCGTGTTGAAGTACTCCGAAACGCCAGAGCTTGACCCCTACGGTGTGTCAGGCCAAGTGTCGTTTGCGCTGCTGGAAGAGCTGATGGCCACTGCGTCCATCATCGGTCGCGCCTGACGCGCTTGTTGGTCAGCGCTTGAGCGCCAACGCTCTCTCCATTGTTTTGCTCGCAGGGCTGCTGCATGCCTTGTGGAACATCCTCGCCAAAAAAGCGGGCGGTGACGCACGCTTTGCTTGCTTCACCGCAGGCGTTGCCATGGTGGTTTGGGCTCCTGTTGGGGTTTGGATCGGATGGGAGGTGTTGCCACAGTGGGGCCCATGGGAATGGGGCCTTGTCGTTGCCAGTGGCGTGTTGCACGTGCTGTACTTTGTGGTGCTGTTACGCGGCTATCGCCATGCCGATTTAACCGTGGTGTATCCCTTGGCGCGAGGCACAGGCCCCTTGTTGTCATCGCTGGTGGCCTTGGTGTGGTTGGGCGAATCCATGTCGTACATCGGCGCTTTGGGTGTTGTGGGGGTGGTGAGTGGTGTGTTCCTCATTGCGGGTGGCCCTAAGCTCATCACCGATTGGCACCGTGTGGATGTGGTCAATCAAGATCAGCTGGCATCCCAACGCCTGCGCCGCGCAGGCCTACGTTATGGCGTGCTGACGGGGCTATTCATTGCCAGCTACACCGTGGTGGATGGCTATGCGGTGAAGGTGCTGTTGATGTCGCCAGTCTTGTTGCACTATTTGGAAAACTTGGTTCGCTTTGCCTTGTTGACGCCTGTGGTGTTGCGCGATCGACCCACGGCTTGGACGCTGTGGCATCACCAGTGGAAGTACGCGCTCATCGTTGGTACGGTCACACCTATTTCGTATGTGCTGGTCTTGTATGCCATGCAAACTGCGCCTTTGTCCTTGGTGGCACCTGCACGTGAGGTGTCCATGCTTTTTGCGGCGCTCATTGGTGGCCACTTCTTGGGCGAGGGGGACCGTTGGTTGCGCGTGCTAGGTGCCTTGCTCATTGCTGCTGGTGTGGCGATGTTGGGGCTGGCATGACCGCTTCGCCATGCTTGGTGGGATGCGACTTCAGCAGCAGCCCCACCCCACGCAAACCCATTGTTGTGGCGCTGGGCCACGCCAAAGCCGGACGCGTGCAACTGCAAACCCTGCTGCGGTTTGACACCTTGGCCTCTTTCGCTGATTGGCTCAAACAGCCTCAAGCGTGGGTGGGTGGTTTTGACTTGCCTTTTGGCCTGCCGCGTGAACTGGTCGAGCATCTGCAATGGCCCACCGATTGGTTGGCCTGCATGCAGCACTACAGCGCACTCAGCCGCGCCGACATTCGTGCCACCTTCAAAGCCTTTTGCGATGCACGCCCCGTGGGCGGCAAGTTTGCCCACCGCGTCACCGACACGCCCGCTGGCTCTAGCCCGTCGATGAAGTGGGTCAACCCACCCGTGGCCTACATGCTGCATGCGGGTGTGCCCTTGCTGATCGAGGCGGGTGTGACTTTGCCCCGCTTGCATGCACCTGCAGCTTCACCCGAGTCATTGCGCGTCGCGCTAGAGGCCTACCCCGGCTTGCTGGCGCGTGAGCTGATTGGCAACACCAGCTACAAAAGCGACGACAAAGCCAAACAAACGCCCGAGCGCTTGATTGCGCGCAAGCAACTGTTGCAAGCCCTTGAGGTCGGCCAAACCCGTTTGGGCCTGCGCCTCAAACTCACCCATGCGCAGCACGACACCTTGGTGGACGACGCATCCGGCGACAGCCTAGACGCCGTGCTCTGCATGGCGCAAGCCGCGTGGGCGCAAGCTCAGCACGACAAGGGCGACGCACATTACGGCCTGCCCGCGTGTGACCCACTGGAAGGCTGGATCGTGACCGCTTAATTGATAAAGTGTTCTGCATCCAATCAACTTGCCGCTGAACGTGCTGCCGAACTCAAAGCCTTTAAAGAGTCGGGACTGCGCTACATGGACACCACCGATGCATTGGTGAACCACCTTGTATTTGCCCAAGCCCGTGACAAAACCTTGGCAGAGCACCTCTCCCTCGTGCAAAGTGCGGCCAACGAAGTGATGCTGATTGGCGACGAAGAACTCACCCATCAAACCATCGCCCGTCTGCTCATGCCCAGCGCCAAACCCATGGAGCAACGTTTAGGCGAACTCAATGTGCAGGTGCTAGCTTGGATGCTTTGAAAACGCACAACGAAGAAGCGCCGGGCTTGCATGCCAGCGTGCAAGTGGCTGCGCTACTCAAGCGCTAAGCGCGAGGCCTAACGCTCCGACTCCAAATCAGGAATCCGATTAAATGCAATCCGCATCGGCGCATGGTCTAGGCCCGCTTGTGCGCTGGCAAAGTACACCGTGTTTTTACCGTGCTTGCCGTTGAGGGTGTCGATTGCCGCCAGCAGTTTTCGGCGGTCTTTGGCAGGGGCGGCGCGTGCTGACAACGAGACTGAAACATTTGGTGCAGTGCCAGCTTCCACGGCATCCGCCGCAGCTTCATCAAACCCAAACAAATCGCCCGTGTGCTGACCCGCTTCAATGAGGCCATGCAGCTGCACCCCAACTGTCACGGGCTGAGGCAGTAAGTGCAGGCCGCTGTGCCACAGTTGTTCTAGCGTGTGCAGCAAGAACGCGGTGTCTTGTGTTTCGCCCACCTGCGCGGCACGGTCGTCACCCATATGGCGTCCGCGTGCTTGGCGGCAGCGCACATGCACGCTCATGCGGGTGGCGTACACGTTTTGCTTGCGCAGGCGCATGGCGGCTTTTTGTGTGAGGCGGTTGAGCACCGCAAACGCGCCTGCGGGGTTGCGCAGGTCGGGCGGCAGCACGTGCGAGTGACCCAGCGACTTGGCCACCGTCTCACGCGGGCCATACCACTGGCCGCGCAGCTTGTCGTACATCTCGGCCCCCGCTACGCCGCCCCATGCTGTGCGCAGCAGCTCGCGGGGCGCGGCATACAACTGTTCCATCGTGTGAATGCCGCAGCGCTCTAGCCGCTGGATCATGCGCGGACCAATGCCGTTGATCGCATTGGGCTTGAGTCCATACAAACGCTGCGGCAGCTCGTGTGCTTCAATCACCGTCAGCCCATCGGGTTTTTGCATGTTCGACGCCAGCTTGGCCAGCAGCGTGTTGGGCGCAATGCCCACCGAGGTGCGCATACATTCACCCAGCTGCGCCACCACCTCGGCCTTGATGCGCTCGGCCAGACCCACCGCACGCTCGCGCTGTTGCCAGCGGCCGGTTAGCTCGCATTCCATCTCGTCAATCGACAGCACTTGGCGCACGGGGGCCAGCGTGTCCACCACCGCCACGGCGCGGTGGTGCATCTCGACATACTTGGCGTGGTCGGCCAGCACGATGGCAATGTCGGGGCACAGCCGCCGCGCCTCGGCCACACCTGTGCCCGTGCCAATGCCCAGCGCCTTGGCCTCGTAACTGGCGGCAATGCAGCACGACGTTTCGGCCAGCACCGGCACCACGCCCACAGGCCGCCCGCGCAGCGCGGGGTTCAGCTGCTGTTCAACCGAAGCGAAGTAGCTGTTGAAGTCAACAAACATGGATCGCAACATAGTGCTGTATTTAAACACAGTGCTGCGGAGGTTTTTGTGAAATAAGATCTTTGATTAAATTAAAATTATTAATTTAATTTTATAATGAATTCTTATTGATCATGCCTAGTTGCAACATCCCCCTTGTATTTGGATCAGTCCTCAGTTTGAGTGCTGCGGTTCTTCATTTCGCATGCATTCCTTGGGGGGTGGATGGTTTTAAATTTCTCGGGGCTGGCGAGCCGATCATCCGCATGTCGGCGTCGGGGCATTGGTACCCACCGTTCATTGCTTTTTCAATTGGCAGTGTTCTTTCTGTTTGGTCTGCGTATGCTTTGTCAGGTGCAGGCATGCTTCCTCCTCTGCCGCATTTGCGATGGGTATTGGTCGGCATTTCTGCCATTTATTTGTTGCGTGCGGTGGCTTTCCCTCTGCTTAAACCAGCATTCCCAGGCAATAGCAATGCGTTCTGGCTGATGACTTCAAGCATTTGTCTTTTCATTGGCTTGGTTCATTTGATTGGGCTGATTCAGGTTTGGGAATACACATGATCAAATACACCACCCCATATCCGCAGGCAAAGTCTCTAGCTGCCTGAGTTGTTGAATCGCCTCCGCATCCGTGCGATACAGGTGCAGCCCCGCATGCGCTTGCAGGCAGCCTGCGCGGCGCAGCACAGTTTCTACCGGTAGCTTCATGCCGCTGATGTGCAGGCTGATGCTGCGCTCGCGCAGCATGGCTTCTAGCTTGGCGAGGCTTTCCACGCCCGTGGCATCGATGCGGTTGATGGGCAGTGCAAACAAGCACACATGGGCCACATTGGGGTGAAGGGCCAGGTGCTCCATCACGGCGTGCTCTAGGGTGCTGGCGGCGGCAAAGTCCAGCTCGGCATCCATGCGCAGAGCGTAAAGATGAGGGGCCAAGGGCGGCAGTTGCCACAGGTGGCGGTCACGCAGGCTGCCGTCGGGGTGCAGGCCCACTTCAATGATGCGCGGGTGCAAGCGCATGTGCAAAAAGTGGCTCAGCCCCATCACTACACCCGCCATCACGCCCCAATACAAACGCGGGGCCGAGAGCAGGGTGATGACAAACGTCACCGCCGCTGTAGCGGCCTCGACACGGTTGATGTTGTACAGCTGCACAAACGCGCGTGGCTTGATGAGGCCCAACACCGCGGCCACCACGATGGCTGCCAACACCGATTGCGGCACAGGCTGCAACACCGCGGTGAAGCACAAGAGGATGACCAAAATCACCGCCACCGAAAAGATGGTGGCCCATGCCGATTGCGCACCTGCATACAGGTTGAGGGCGGAGCGGCTGAACGACGAACTGGTGGGGAACGCGCCGCACAAGCCCGAGGCGACTTTGGCCAAGCCTTGGCCAATCAGGTCTTGGTCTTGGTCCCAGCGTTTGCCGCTGCGGTCGTTGTCCACCTTGGCGCTGGATGCGGTTTCTAAAAAGCTCACCAGTGTGATGACCAAGGTGGGCAGCACCAACTGCTTGAAGATGTCCCATTCAATGACGCTGGGTACAAACAACGCAGGCAGGCCCTGCGGCAACGCGCCCACCACCGCTGTACCCGATGCCTCTAGTCCCAACGCCCAGCTAGCGCCCGCTGCGCCGAGCACCACCACCAACACGGTGGGGAAGGTGGGCCGCCAGCGCCGCGCTAACAGCAGCAACACCAGCGTGGCCACACCAAACACCAAGCTGGCCCAATCAATGCCAACCCCTGTCAGCAGTGTCGACCACCCGTTTGTCAAACCCAACAATGCCGGAATCTGCGACGAGATGATGAGCACGCCCGCGCCCTGTGTGAACGCCATCAACACCGGTGAGCTGACCAAGTTCAGCAACCAGCCAAAACGCGCAAAGCCCAACACCACTTGCAGCAAGCCCGTCATGAGCGAGAGCCACACCGTGAGGTTGACCCACTCGGCACTGCTAGGCGCAGCCATGCCGCTGAGCGAGGCCGCAATCAAGATAGACGTGAGCGCCGTAGGCCCCACCGACAAACGTGGCGAAGCACTGAACAGCACCGCCACCAGCGCAGGCAACAGCGATGCATAAATGCCGGTGATAAGTGGCATACCCGCCAATGCCGCATACGCCACACCTTGCGGAATGACCATCAGGCCCACGCTTAGGCCCGCAAAGGCCTCGTTCTTGAGTAGTTGAGGGGTTGGCTTAGGCCAGCTGAGAAACGGGAAGAAACGCTTTGCAGAGTGCATGCGCTAATCGTAACGGCTGCCTCACCACCTGATACACGGTGGTCTGCACAATGCGGTTTTGGTTGGAGGTGATGGATGAACTTCACGCGGAGCAAGCAAATGGCAACAACGGCGCAAGGCCTGGGGGCTTGCATGCTTGTCACGTGGCTGCTGTGTCTGAGCCCTTCCGTGCACGCCTGGCCCGGCGTGGTCACGCACGTGAGCGATGGCGATACCGTGTGGGTACAACCCCTGCAAGGCGGCGAGGCGCACAAGGTGCGCTTGTTGGGCATCGACGCCCCCGAGATTTGCCAACCGTGGGGACCGCAGTCACGCGCTGCTTTGTATGCCGCGCTGCAGGGCCAAGTGGTGGAGGTACGCGCCCGCACGCGCGACAGCTATGGCCGTTTGCTGGCGCAGCTCACGCGCCAAGGCAATGATGTGGGCGCGTGGATGGTGGGACAGGGTTATGCGTGGTCGTACAGCTACAAAAACAATGCAGGCCCGTATGAGGCGCTGCAGCTGCATGCGCAAACGCAGCACTTGGGTTTGTTCTCAGACGGGCGGGCGTTGCAGCCGAGGTGGTTCAGGAAACGTTTTGGGTCGTGCCACACACCGGGCAGCTAGGGTTGCGCTGCAAGCGCACTTCGTTCCACTCCATGCCGCGGCCATCCAACATTTGCAGGCGGCCCGTCAGGCGCGAGCCCATGCCGGTGATGAGCTTGACCGTTTCCATAGCTTGTATGGTGCCAATCACGCCCACCAGTGGCGCGAGCACGCCCATCGTTGAACAACGCACTTCTTCCGGTACATCAGCGGGCGGAAAGATGCAGGCGTAGCAGGGCGATGTGTCGTCACGTGCGTCATATACCGCCAGCTGACCGTCCATGCGAATGGCTGCGCCTGAGACGAGTGGCACTTTGTGCGTCACGCATGCGGCGTTCACAGCTTGGCGGGTTTCAAAGTTGTCGCAGCAATCCACCACCACGGTCACGGTGGGCACAAGGGCGTTTAGCTGGGCAGCATCTAGCTTGTGGGCCAGCGCGGTCACGCGCACCTCGGGGTTGAGGGCCAGCATGGCTTGCGAGGCTGATTCAACTTTTGGGTGGCCCACACGTGCGGTGGTGTGCGCGATTTGGCGTTGCAAGTTGGTGAGGTCAACCACGTCGTGGTCGGCAATCGTGATGTGGCCAACACCGCTGGCCGCCAAGTACAGCCCGACGGGAGAACCCAAACCGCCTGCGCCGACGACCAGCACATGGCTGTCGATCAAGCGCTGCTGGCCTTCGATGCCCACATCGTCAAGCAGGATGTGGCGCGAATAGCGCAGCAGTTGGTCGTCGTTCACCGCAGGCCTAGGCGTGAATTACTTGTCTTTTTTGTCCGCTGCAGCGCGCACGCTTTGCGTTTTGCTGGCCAACACGGGTTGGCCTTTGAGGCGCTTCAAGGCTTGCTCCAGTTGGAAGTCCTTGTCGCTGCCAAACTCAGGTGGGCGGCGCTCGCTGTTGGGCTTTTTGGATTCTTCTTCCAAACGCTTCATGGCTTCTTCGCGGGCCTTCTCTTTTTCTTTTTCCTTGGCTGCGTCTCTGGCGTCTTTGCCTTGGCCGCTTTCTAAGTGTTTGTCGAGGTCGGCTTCACGCATGCGCAGGATGGCGTACGGGCTGCCTTCGGCGGTGTCGTCCAGCAACACATCAGGCACGATGCCTTTGGCTTGAATGCTGCGGCCACTTGGCGTGTAGTAACGTGCGGTGGTGATTTTCAAAGCAGTATCGGGGCCCAGCTGGCGCACGGTTTGCACCGAGCCTTTGCCAAAAGTTTGGCTGCCCATGATGGTGGCGCGTTTGTGGTCTTGCAAAGCACCCGCCACAATTTCGCTGGCCGAGGCTGAGCCTTCGTTCACCAACACCACCAGTGAAACGGTGCGGTAAATGCCTTTGGTGTTTTGGTGCAAGCGGGCCACAGGGTCGTTGCTGCCGTTGCGACGATAGAACTCGGGCGAGGCTTTGTAAACAAACTTGCTCTCAGCCAGTTGGCCGTTGGTTGACACCACGTTGATGTTCTCAGGCAAGAACACGGCAGACACGGCCACGGCCGCGTCGAGCAAACCACCGGGGTCGTTGCGCAGGTCGAGCACCAAGCCTTTGAGTTTGGGTTCTTGTTTGTAGATGTCTTCCAGCTTCTTGGTGAAGTCGTCCACTGAGCGGTCTTGGAATTGGCTCAAGCGAATCCAGCCGTAGCCGCTTTCCATCACTTTGCCTTTGACGCTTTGGGTTTTGATTTCCTCGCGAATGATGTTCACGGGGAAGGTGCGGTTCTCGTCTTTGCGGTAGATGGTGAGCAGCACCTTGGTGCCGGGCTCGCCGCGCATGCGTTTGACAGCGTCGTTGAGCGAGAGGCCTTTGACCGCGGTGTCATCAATCTTGGTGATCATGTCGCCCGACTTGATGCCGCCACGGAAAGCGGGTGAGCCCTCAATCGGCGACACAATTTTGATGAGGCCTTCTTCTTGTGTGATTTCAATGCCCACGCCCACAAAACGACCCGTCGTGCCTTCGCGGAATTCTTTGAAAGACTTTTTGTCGTAGTACTGCGAGTGCGGATCAAGGCTCGCCACCATGCCGGTGATGGCATCGCTGATGAGTTTTTTCTCGTCCACGGGCTCGACGTAGTCGCTCTTGACCATGCTGAACACTGCAGCGAGTTGTTGCAGCTCTTCCAAAGGTAGCGGGGCCATGTTGGCGCGTGCAGCGGTTTGCAACGAAACGGTGGTCAGCGCGCCGGTCAGGGCGCCGATGGCAACCCAGCCTGCAATCTTGAGTTTTTGACGCATGTGGCCTTCGAGAAATAACAAATTTAATAGGTGCTCAATATACAACGCGCCCAGAGGGCGCGCTGTGAGTGGGACGATTAGGCTTTGCCTTGTGTGGCTACTGCAGCGGCTGCTTTGGCAGCGGCTTCAGCATCGCCCAAGTAGTAGTGGCGGATGGGCTTCAAGTTCTCATCCAACTCGTACACCAAGGGGATACCGTTGGGGATGTTCAAGCTCACAATGTCTTGGTCGCTGATGCCATCCAAATACTTGATGAGCGCTCGGATCGAGTTGCCGTGCGCGGCGATGACCACGCGCTTGCCAGCTTTGATGGCCGGGGCGAGGGCTTCGTTCCAGAAAGGCACCACGCGGGCCACGGTGTCTTTCAAACATTCGGTCAGGGGCACGGGGTTGGGTTCGAAGCGGGTGTAGCGCGGGTCGTTGCGCTCGCTGCGGGGGTCGTTGGCTTCCAGTTCAGGCGGTGGGGTGTCGTAGCTGCGACGCCAGACCAATACTTGCTCATCGCCGTATTGCTTGGCCATGTCGGCTTTGTTCAAGCCTTGCAAACCGCCGTAGTGACGCTCGTTCAAACGCCAGCTTTTCACCACGGGCAACCAAGTGCAGTCCATCTCGTCCAAGGCGAGGAACAAGGTGCGAATGGCGCGTTTCAAGACGCTGGTGTAGGCCACATCAAACGCATAGCCTTCGGCCTTGAGCAGCTTGCCGGCGTTCTTGGCTTGTTCGACGCCAGTGGGGGTCAGGTCTACATCGGTCCAGCCGGTGAAGCGGTTTTCAAGGTTCCAAGTGGATTCGCCGTGGCGGATTAATACGAGCTTGTACATGGTGTAAATCAACAGAGTCAGTGAAAGATTGGCCGTGATTTTAGAATGCTGCCCTGACTCGATACTTTTAACCCCCCTGAACTGGATTCCCCGTGAAATTTATTCTCGACAACTGGATGTTGATGGCCATCGCCCTGAGCAGTGGTTTCTTTTTGTTGCTGCCCGTGGTGCAAGGTGCGGCAGCCACCGGTATTTCGCCCACCGAAGCGGTGCAATGCATCAATCGCGAAAAAGGCGTGGTGATTGATGTGTGCGGCGCAGATGAGTTTGCCCAAGGCCACATCAAAGGCGCGGTGAACGTGCCGCTGGGCGAGTTGGAAGCCCGTTTGGACAAAGCCGTGAAGAACAAAAGCACCCCTGTCATCATGGTGTGTGCAGCAGGTGCGCGCTCGAAGCGTGCCCAAGCCATCGCCCAAAAACTGGGTTACGAGAAGGTGCATTCGCTCAATGGCGGGCTGAAGGCTTGGAAAGAAGCTAATCTGCCTGTTGCTAAAGCTTAATGTTTGGCTTGAATTTTCCGGAGAACCTGCTATGCCCGCCGTCAAGATGTACACCACCGCCGTTTGCCCCTATTGCATTCGTGCCAAGCAACTGCTGAACGCCAAGGGCGTGGCCCAGATTGAAGAAATTCGCATCGACACCGATCCCGAGGCGCGCGCCCACATGATGGAAATCACGGGTCGTCGCACGGTGCCGCAAATCTTCATCGGCGACACGCATGTGGGCGGTTGCGACGATTTGGTGGCCTTGGATGCCAAAGGCGGTTTGCTGCCTTTGTTGCAATCTTGAGCTGACATAATTCAACTATCCCGATTTGCTGCCCGCTTCGGTATTGCCGATGCGGGCATTTTTTTGTTTTAGGAAATCACCATGTCAGAAGAACAAGCAACACCTGTCTTTCAAATTCAACGTGTCTATTTGAAAGACTTGTCTTTGGAGCAACCCAACTCTCCCGCTATCTTGACCAGCACCGAGCAACCTTCGGTGGACATCCAGTTGGGCGTGGGCATGGAACACGTGGCCGACGGCATTGTGGAAGTGACTGTGACTGCCACCGTCACCACCAAGATTGAAGACAAAACGGTGTTCTTGGTGGAAGCCAAGCAAGCCGGCATTTTTGAAGTGCGCAACTTGCCTGAAGACCAAATGGGTCCTGTCATCGGCATCGCTTGCCCACAAATCATTTACCCCTACCTGCGCGGCAACGTGGCGGATGTGATTCAACGCGGCGGCTTTCCACCTGTGCACTTGGCCGAGATCAACTTCCAAGCCATGTACGAACAACAGCAGCAACAAGCGGCTGGCTCCGTTCAGTAATTTCATACGTAGGCCGTCGACATGAAGATTGCCGTTTTAGGTGCAGGCGCGTGGGGTACAGCGCTGGCGATTAATGCTGGCGCACACCACACCGTGACGTTGTGGGCACGCGATGTGCCTCAAGCCCAAGCCATGCAAGCCGAGCGCGTGAACACGCGCTACTTGCCTGATTTGCCCTTCACCGCAGGCGTGCAAGTGTCTTCGGCCCCTATCGGCCATTGGTTGGCCGAGCAAGATTTGGTGGTCATCGGCTCGCCCATGAGCAGCTTGCGCGGCATGCTGGCGCAACTCGCGCCGATCTTGGGCAGCAAGGTGCCTGTGGCTTGGTTGTGCAAAGGCTTTGAAGCTGTGCAGCCTAGTGCGTCAACTATCGATGCTTCACGCAACGGCGTTGGTTTGATGGCCCACGAAGTCAAAGCCCAAGTGGCTCCCGCGCTGCGCGGCGGTGCTTTGAGTGGCCCGAGCTTCGCACAAGAAGTGGCACGCGGCATGCCCACTGCCTTGGTGGCTGCCAGTGAGGATGCCGCAACCCGCGACGCCATGGTGCAAGCCTTTCACAACAACAGCCTGCGCGTGTACGCCAACGACGACATTGTGGGCGTGGAAGTGGGAGGCGCTGTGAAAAACGTGTTGGCCATCGCCACCGGTTTGTGTGATGGTTTGCAACTGGGCCTCAATGCCCGTGCCGCACTCATCACACGCGGCTTGGCTGAAATCACCCGCCTTGGCGTGGTGCTGGGCGCCAAGACCGAAACCTTCATGGGCTTGTCGGGCTTGGGTGACTTGGTGCTCACCGCCACGGGCGACCTCAGCCGCAACCGCAAAGTGGGCCTGGCTTTGGCGCAAGGTATGACGCTGCAGCAAGCTGTTGATTCACTCGGCCATGTGGCCGAAGGCGTGTATTGCGCTCGCACCGTGGTGCAACGTGCGCAGCACTTGGGTGTGGACATGCCGATTGCTCAGGCCGTTGTTGCGTTGTTAGATGGTGATATCACGCCAGCTCAAGCTGTGGCTTTGCTGATGGGGCGTGGTGCTAAGGGCGAGTAGTTTTTTTTGCTGAGCTCGCTTCTCGCCTAGGGAATAAGCGGGTTCCTCATGCTGGGGTACCAGAAATCGTTACCCGCTTATTCCCTAGACGAGAAGACTGCGGCTGACAAATGAGTGTTTTAAAGACTTCTGGCTTAGCTTGGTTGCGTCAACGTCGCTTTAGTTCGAGCGAAAAATTTCTAGCTCAAAAAGTCGTGTGCGTGAGGTGCGGCGGCCAACGATTTCTGGTACTCCAGCATGAGGCGGCCGCCGCGCCTCACGCACACGACCTTAGCCGGAGAAAACCCCCACGAACGTCAATACCAACACCTAAGCCAAAGAGAAACCTCAAACTTCTAGGTTATCAATCAACCGCGTCTTACCCAACTTAGCTGCACCGAGTACCACCAGCGGCTCAGCACAAGGGCCAGTCACCGGAGATAAGTCATGTTGGCGGCGCAGGGTGATGTAGTCAGGGGCCCAGCCGCGTTGGCGCAGGGCTTCCATAGCTGCCGCTTCAGCCGCCGCTACATCCAACGTACCAGCCGCATTGCCTGCACGGGCAGCCGAAGCCAAGCCCTTCAAGGCGATCGACAGTTGCACAGCTTCGGCGCGCTCTTGGGCGCTTAAGTAGCCATTACGTGAACTCAAAGCCAACCCGTCTTCAGCACGGCGGGTTTCGCCGCCGATGATCTCGATGGGCAGCGCCATTTGCTGCACCATGCGGCGGATGACCATGAGCTGTTGGTAGTCCTTTTTGCCAAACACGGCCAAGTCGGGCTGCACGCTGTTGAAGAGTTTGTGCACCACGGTGCTCACGCCCACAAAGAAGCCGGGGCGGAAGGCGCCTTCCAAGATGTCGGCCAGCTCCGCAGGTGGGTGGACCTTGAACACTTGGGGTTCGGGGTAGAGGTCTTTTTCGCTGGGCGCAAACACCACGTCGCAGCCGTTGGCTTTGAGCAAAGCGCAGTCGTTTTCTAGCGTGCGCGGGTAAGTGTCGAAGTCTTCGTTGGGGCCAAATTGCAGGCGGTTAACGAAGATGCTGGCCACAGTCATACCGCCTGTGGCCACGCGCTTATCAACCTCTTGGCGGGCCATTTGCATCAGTTCCAAATGACCTTGGTGCAAGTTGCCCATGGTGGGCACAAAGGCGCGCATGGCGGCGGGCTTTAAGGCGCGGCGCAGATCCGCGAGTGTGTGAACGATTTGCATGAAACGAAAAAGGGGGGCTTAAGGGCTAAGGCTTGATCAAGCCCACGCGTGTTTGGCGTTGTCGGGGAAAGTACCGTTTTTGACGGCGGTCACATAGGCGCTCATCGCGGCTTGCACACTGCTGTGGCCTTCCATGAAGTTGTGCACGAACTTGGGGTTTTTGCCCAAATTGACGCCCAGCATGTCGTGCATGACCAGCACTTGGCCCGCTGTACCGTTGCCCGCACCAATGCCAATGGTGTGGCAGGTGGGCAGCTCGTGCGTGAGGGCTGTCGACAGTGGTTCTGGCACCATCTCCAGCACCAGCATGGTGGCGCCTGCGTCTTGCAGGGCGATGGCTTCTTGGCGCAGCTTGGTGGCCGAGTCGCCACGGCCTTGCACGCGGTAGCCGCCTAGGGCGTGTACGGTTTGTGGGGTGAGGCCTAAATGGGCACAGACGGGGATGCCGCGCTCTACCAGGAAGTGCACGATGTCGGTGGTCCAGCCGCCGCCTTCGAGCTTGACCATGTGAGCACCCGCTTGCATCAAAACCGTGGCGCTGCGTAGGGCTTGCTCTTTGGATTCTTGGTAGCTGCCAAAGGGTAGGTCACCAATGATCCATGCGGTGCCTTGCACGCGGCGGATGCCGCGGGCTACGCTTTCGACGTGGTAGCGCATGGTGTCTAGGGTGACGCCCACGGTGCTGGTGAGGCCTTGGCAGACCATGCCCAAAGAGTCACCCACCAAGATGCATTCCACGCCTGCCGCATCGGCCACCGCAGCAAAGGTGGCGTCGTAGGCGGTGAGCATGGTAATTTTTTCACCACGTGCGCGCAGCTCGTTCAAGCGAGGCAAGCTGATGGGCTTGCGGGCAGCGACGGGTGAAGCGGGGGGCAAAGTGCCGTAGGGCGAAGCGTGGGTATTGCTCATAGAACGTGTGTGGCGCAAAGCCAGTCCTGTGTTGCCGAGGGGATGTGGAGTTTACGTGGACGTGGGTCTTTACGTGGGCGTATAGGCCAAACGCACGTAAATAGGGGCAAAAGCCTCGGCCTGTGTGATTTCAATCAGGGTTTCTTTGCCCAATTCCAGCAAGGCGATGAAGGTGACCACCAAAACAGGCACGCCTTCAGCGGGGTCAAAGAGGTTTTCAAACTCGACAAAGCGTTGGCCTTGGAGCTTTCTTAAAACAATGCTCATGTGCTCGCGCACAGACAGCTCTTCGCGGCTGATTTTGTGGTGCTGCACCAGCTTGGCACGTTTGAGGATGTCGGCCCACGCTTGCTGCAACTCGACCACATGCACATCAGGAAAGCGGGGTTGGAGCGACTGTTCGATGTAAACCTGCGCACGCATGAAGTCGCGGCCAAATTGCGGCACTTCGTTGAGTTTGGCGGCAGCTAGCTTCATTTGTTCGTATTCGAGCAAACGGCGCACCAGCTCGGCGCGAGGGTCTTCTGGCTCTTGGCCTTCAGCCACTTTCTTGGGCGGCAGCAGCATGCGTGATTTGATTTCAATCAGCATGGCGGCCATCAGCAGGTATTCGGCGGCAAGCTCGAGGTTGCGGTTGCGAATCTCGTCCACATAGCTCAGGTACTGGCGCGTGAGCGCTGCCATGGGGATGTCAAGGATGTTGAAGTTTTGCTTGCGGATGAGGTACAGCAGCAAGTCCAGCGGGCCTTGAAAGGCCTCTAGAAAAACTTCGAGCGCGTCTGGCGGAATGTACAAATCCTGTGGCATGGCAAACAGCGGCTCGCCATAGAGGCGGGCTACGGCCACGTGGTCAACCACCTCGGGCATGACCGAGGCAGTGGTTGCCTCGTCGTTGGGCAGGGTGGTGTCAGCAGGATGCACGGTAGGCGCTTAGTCGAACGTGCGTATCAAGCGTTCGTTTGGTACACGTACGGTTTTTGCGCCACACGGCCAGCTTGGGTGTCTTGCTGGATTTCGGTGTTCACTTGCTTGTCCCACAACAAAGCGCGGCCATCGCGTTGGGCTTTTTCGAGCTGAGGGTTTTTGGCCTTGAGCGACTCGATGAACTGAGTGGCTTCGGAGGTGTAATGGTCACGCTGAAAAATCGACATGGTGGGTTTCCTAGGAATGTCTTGAAATTGTGAAGATTTTAACGATCGAGGGCCAAGGCCAATCCGTGGCTCAAATCGGGCACCAAGTCTGTGTCGGGCAAGGCTTGTCGCAGCCCGCTGCGCTGGGCCATGTCCAGCGGCTGGTGTGCCAAGCCGCACACGATGAGGCGGACCTGCTTTTTCTTGCAGCTGCGCGCTAAAGCCAGCAACGCATCAGCGCCAGAGGAGTCAACGTAAATGAGGTTCTTCAGGTCCAGCACCAGCGCTTTGGCTGGCAGGTTTTCTTCGATGGCTTCCACCAGCTTGACCGCACCAAAGAACAACGCGCCATACAGGCGGTGGGCTTGCACGGTGGTGTCGCAGCCAGCCAGTTCGGGGAATGTGTCGGCTTGCACATGCTCAGCGCGGCTGAGGCTGGAGATGCGGTAGATAAAGGTCAGGCACGCGGCCATCAGGCCCACTTCCACCGCCACCGTCAAATCGACGATGACGGTGAGCAAAAACACCGACAGCAAGGTGGCGCGATAAGGCAGGCGGAATTGGCGCAGGTGCACAAACTCGCGCCACTCGCCCATGTTCCAAGCCACAAACATCAGGATGGCCGAGAGCGCAGCCAGCGGCACATCGCCCGCTAAGGGGGCGGCCACCAGCATGACAACCAACAAGGTGATGGCGTGCACCATGCCGGCCACAGGGCTGTTACCGCCGTTCTTCACATTGGTCACGGTGCGGGCAATGGTGCCGGTGGCGGGCATGCCACCAAAGAAAGGTGTGACGAGGTTGGCAATGCCTTGGGCTATCAGCTCTTGATTGGCATCGTGGCGGTCGCCGTAGGGGCCGTCGGCCATCATTTGGTCGGCAATGCGGGCACACAAGAGCGATTCAATCGAACCCAGCAACGCCAGCGTGGTGGCTGGGATGAGCAAAAACTTGGCGGTTTCCCAACTGAACTCGGGCCATGCAAAGGCGGGCAAGTTGTTGGGGATGCTGCCAAAGCGTGAGGCGATGGTTTCTACCTCCAGCCCCATCATCTTGCTGGCCACTGTGGCACCCATCAGCACCACGATGGAGCCGGGGATGGTGGAGAAGTTTTTGATACTGGGCATGGTATTGGCCAAACGCGGCAGGGCCAATTGCCAAAACGCCAACACCACCAAACATGCCACAGCCAAACCCAAGGTCTCGCCGTTGTAGCTGCTGATGTGGTCGCTCAGGGTGCGCAAGATGCCAAAGAAGTCAGCGGGCATGGCTTTGACTTGCAAGCCAAAAAAATCTTTGAGTTGCGACACCATGATGAGCACCGCAATGCCGTTGGTAAACCCAATCACCACGGCTACGGGGATGAAGCGAATCAAGGTGCCCAAACGCAGCAAGCCCATGGCCAGCAGCATGACGCCCGACATGGCGGTGGCAATCATCAAGTTGGCCAAGCCATAACGTTCCAAAATGCCATAAACGATGACGATGAACGCGCCTGCAGGCCCGCCAATTTGCACGCGGCTGCCACCCAAAGCGGAAATCAAAAAACCCGCAATGATGGCAGTGAACAAACCCGCTTCGGGCTTGAGCCCCGACGCAATGGCAAATGCCATGGCCAGCGGCAGTGCCACCACGCCAACGGTGATGCCTGCACCCACGTCTTGGTAAAAACGTTGGCGCGTGTAGCCTTGCAGGGCGTGGATTAAGTTGGGTTTGAACATAAAGCCAATGGGTAAAGAATTGGGGTCAGATTCCAATTAATGGATACGCATACCGGGTTTTGCTCCAGGCCAAGGATGGAGCACGTAAATGCCCGTATCGGTTTTGTCGTCCGCGTGGCTGGCAGCGAGCACCATGCCCTCGCTTACACCAAACTTCATTTTTCGTGGGGCCAAGTTGGCCACCATGACGGTGAGCTTGCCTTTGAGGTCTTCGGGTTTGTACATGCTGGCCACGCCTGAAAAGACATTACGTGTTTTACCTTCGCCCACATCAAGCGTGAGGCGCAGCAGTTTGGTCGAGCCTTCCACCGCTTCGCAGTTGACGATTTCGGCAATGCGCAAATCGACCTTGGCAAAGTCGTCGATGCTGATGGTGGGGGCGATTTCTTCGCCGCCGGGCGTGACTTTTTCTTCCACCACCGCTGGTGGTTCAAACAAGGCTTCGAGTTGTTCGGGGGTGACGCGTTGCATGAGGTGTTGGTAGGGTTGGATGTGAGTCACGTAGCCTGATGTACGCCAGTTTTTCATGGAGGTTCCAGTGAAGGCCTCCACCGCTTGTGCTAGCGCAGGCAACACAGGGGCCAAGTAGCGGCTCAACTCAGCAAACGCGTTGATGAGCAACGAGCACACTTGGTGCAAGGCTTCGTTGTTGGCCGCATCTTTGGCCAAGTCCCAAGGCTTGTGCTGGTCGACGTATGCGTTGACTTTGTCGGCCAGCAGCATGATTTCGCGGGCGGCTTTGCCGTACTCGCGCGCGTCATAGGCTTGGGCGATGCTGTCTTTGGCAGCGTGAATGTCATTCAACAATGCCGTGCCTTGCTCGCCAAACGACTGTGTCAATCGACCTTCAAAGCGTTTAGTCAAAAAGCCCGCCGCACGCGAAGCGATGTTGACAAACTTGCCAATCAAATCGCTGTTGACGCGCAGCATGAAGTCTTCGGCGTTGAAGTCCACGTCTTCGTTGCGGTTGTTGAGTTTGGTGGCCAAGTAGTAACGCAGCCACTCGGGGTTCATGCCCAAGCTCAGGTACTTGAGCGGGTCTAGGCCCGTGCCACGGCTCTTGCTCATCTTCTCGCCGTTGTTGACCGTGAGGAAGCCGTGCACAAACACATTGTTGGGTGTCTTGCGGCCGCTGAAGTGCAGCATGGCGGGCCAGAACAGCGTGTGGAAGGTGACGATGTCTTTGCCGATGAAGTGGTATTGCTCCAGCTTGTCGTTGGCCATGTAGGCCTCGTAGTTCTCGCCGCGTTTGTCGAGCAAGTTCTTCAGCGAAGCCAAGTAGCCCACGGGCGCGTCTAGCCACACATAAAAGTATTTCCCCGGAGCGTCTGGAATTTCAATGCCAAAGTAAGGCGCGTCACGCGAGATGTCCCAGTCGCCCAAGCCTTCGCTGGTCGTGCCATCGGGGTTGGTGCGCACGGTGAACCACTCTTTGACTTTGTTGGCCACTTCGGGTTGCAGTTTGCCGTCTTGTGTCCACTTTTCGAGGAACTCAACACAGCGTGGGTCGGACAGCTTGAAGAAGAAGTGTTCCGAGCTTTTCAGTTCAGGCTTGGCACCCGACAAGGCCGAGAACGGGTTGATCAGGTCGGTGGGGGCATAGACCGCGCCGCACACCTCGCAGTTGTCGCCGTACTGGTCGTGGGCGTGGCACTTGGGGCACTCACCTTTGATGAAGCGGTCGGGCAAAAACATGTTCTTCTCGGGGTCGAAGAACTGGTCAATCGTGCGGCGCTCAATCAGCGAGCCGCCTTGGCTCTCGGGGATGTCGCGCAGGTCACGGTAAATCTGGCGGGCCAGCTCGTGGTTCTCGGGTGCGTCGGTGCTGTGCCAGTTGTCGAATTGGATGTGAAAGCCGTCCAAATACGGCTTGCGGCCTGCGGCGATGTTGGCCACAAACTGTTGCGGCGTGATGCCGGCCTTTTCGGCCGCAATCATGATGGGTGCGCCGTGTGTGTCGTCTGCCCCCACGAAATCCACCTTGTGGCCTTGCATGCGCTGGAAACGGACCCAAATATCAGCTTGGATGTATTCCATGATGTGGCCGATATGAAAGTTGCCGTTGGCGTAGGGGAGAGCGGTGGTAACGAAAAGCTGGCGCGAAGACATGTAGCAAAACCTTTTGAACAAGGGGGCTAATTTTAGTCCTCGACAATCCATGCATGAACTTGCCTAGCTTTGACCAATTCAAGCAACAAGCCACTGCCGCTGGCTTTGACGAGGTGATTGAGCGCGACTGGCCGCCTCACACTGTGCTCGACACCCACACGCATCCTTTTGCGGTGCATGCCATCCTCACCCGCGGTGAGATGTGGCTGACCATGAACGGGCAAACAAGGCACTTGGAGCCTGGCGATATTTTTGAGCTGGATCGTGATCTGCCGCATGACGAACGCTACGGTCCTGAAGGTGCGAGCTACTGGGTGGCTAGGAAGAACTGACTTAGCTGCGGTCCTTTCGCATGACCGACTTTTTGGGCGCACCCACGCCCCGCGCTAGACTTGCCAGCATACCTATGTAAAGAAATTCTTATGGCCTTGACCGAACAAACCCTCACCGCTGCCCTACAAACCGTTATCGACCCCAATACGGGCAAAGACTTTGTGAGCAGCAAAGCGCTGAAAAATCTGCACATTCAAGGCGGCGATGTGTCGTTTGATGTGGTGTTGGGCTATCCCGCCAAAAGCCAAATCGCTGACTTTCGTAAAGCCCTCATCGCCGCTGCCAAAACCGTGGCGGGGGTGGACAACGTGTCGGCCAACATCACCGTCGACATCGTGGCCCATGCCGCGCAGCGCGGTGTGGCTTTGTTGCCGCAGGTGAAAAACATCATTGCTGTGGCGTCTGGTAAAGGCGGTGTCGGCAAAAGCACCACAGCGGCTAACTTGGCCTTGGCTTTGGCGGCTGAAGGCGCCAAAGTGGGTTTGCTTGACGCCGATATTTACGGCCCTAGTCAGCCCATGATGATGGGCATTGAAGGCCGCCCCGAGAGCACCGATGGCCAAACCATGGACCCGCTCGAGAACTACGGCGTGCAAGTCATGTCCATCGGTTTCTTGGTGGATCAAGATGAGGCCATGATTTGGCGTGGCCCCATGGCCACCCAAGCGTTGGAGCAGTTGCTGCGCCAAACCAATTGGAAGTCGCTGGACTATTTGATTGTGGACATGCCCCCCGGCACGGGCGACATTCAGCTCACGCTGAGCCAACGCGTGCCCATGACGGGCTCGGTCATCGTGACAACGCCACAAGACATTGCCTTGCTCGACGCCAAAAAAGGCATCAAGATGTTTGAAAAGGTGGGCGTGCCCATCCTTGGTTTGGTCGAGAACATGGCCGTCCACGTCTGTACCAACTGCGGCCACATCGAACACATTTTTGGCGCAGACGGCGGCAAGAAAATGGCCGCGCAATACGGCATGGACTACCTAGGCGCCTTGCCCCTGAACATGCAAATTCGCCTGCAAGCCGACAGTGGCAAACCCACCGTGGTGGCCGACCCTGACGGCGAAGTGGCCAGCATCTACAAGGCGGTGGCCCGCCAAGTGGCGGTGAAGATTGCGGCCAAGGCCAAAGACTTCTCCAGTAAATTCCCGAGCATCAAGATTTCCAAAGAAACTTGAGTCACGCCATGTCGTCACGCCCGAGTCTTCAAGTTGCTGTGGTCATGCGCCGCGAGCGTGTGCCGGGCGACATGAGCCGTTGGCAGCCTTGGCGCTGGGTGCTGCACGATGTGATGGGCCATGACGTGTTGCCGCACGCCGAGCACTTTGGCACCGAGCCGCGTTGTGTGCGTCAAACCGACGACGAACAAGTTTGGTTGCACCCAGGCTTCACCGTGGAGCTGTTCCGTGACGATGCCGAGGGCTACTACCTCAACGCCACCTCGCCCGCGCCGTGCTGGTTTGTGTTGTGGCGCATGGAGGACGAGCCCCACCTCAGCGACGAGGTGGTAGCCGTGCCCGCGATGGTGAGCCTGAGCTACCACGACGCAGGCCGCTGGTTAGATGCCCAAGAGCATGTGGACCAAGTGTCCGCGCCAACTGACGTGGTGGCTTGGATGACTGAATTTATGGACGAACACATGGTGGTCGAAGCCAAACGCCGCAAGCGCCCCGATAGCTTCAGGCCCTTGCAAGACCGCTTTGGCAACCCTGCTTCGGTGAGCACCGAAAAAATCTGGGGTGGCGGTGGTGGGCAAAACCACGGAGGTGGTCATGGCCAATCATGAGACGTCTGCCGGTTTTTTAAGCCGCTGGTCACGCCGCAAGGCTGATGTGCGTGAAGGCCGTCCTGCGGACGAGCCGCAACAGCCTGCGCCCACGGCACCTGCACAACGCCAAGCGGCCCCTGCGCCAGATGCTGTTGCCTCTGCGGGCGCAGCAGCCCCTGCCGATGCGGCGGCAGGTAAGCCCCATGCCCCAGCAGCCAAGCCCGCGCCCACCCTGGCCGATGTGCAGCAACTCACGCCCGAGTCCGACTTCGCAGGTTTCATGGCGCGTGGTGTTGCGCCTGATGTGAAAAACGCCGCCATGAAAAAACTGTTCGCCGATCCACACTTCAACGTGATGGACCGCATGGACATCTACATCGACGACTACAGCTTGCCCGACCCGCTGCCCTTGGCCGTGCTGCGTCAAATGACCAGCGCCAAGACCTTGAACTTGTTTGACGATGAACCCGAAAAAACAGCCGAAATAAACGGGAGTGACAACGCTGAGACAGAACAACCCAAAGTCATGGCACAGTCCGTCCCTGCTGACAACCATTCCAACATCGAGCCCACCACGCATGACCACGCTGATTTGCGACTGCAACCAGACCCAACCGCTAGACCCGAAGGCCCTGAGTCAAAGCTTGTCTGAGCCACTCACGCGGCACACGGCCTTGTGCCGCCGCGAGGCGAGCGCGTTTGTGCAAGCCGTGCAAGGCACCGACGATGTGGTGGTGGCCTGTACCCAAGAGCAACGCCTGTTTGGCGACTTGGCTGTTGAGGCGCAAGTCAAAACATCGGTCATCAAGTTCGCCAACATCCGCGAAACCGGCGGCTGGAGCAGCGACGCCAAGAACGCTTCCCCAAAAATTGCCGCGCTGTTAGCCGCTGCGCATTTGCCCGAACCCGAGCCTGTGCCCACGGTCACGTTCAAGAGTGCAGGGCGTTTGCTCATCTTGGGGCAGATGGACCAGGCCGAACAAGCAGCAGCCTTGTTGGCCGACACCTTGAATGTGACGATCTTCACGCAAGGCGTTGGCGAAGCAGGCGGTGCGCAAAACCGCCGCTACCCCGTGTTAGGCGGTCAGGTGGTGCGTGTGGACGGTTGGTTGGGCGCGTTCAAGCTGTCTTGGCACAACAACAACCCCATCGACCTTGACCTGTGCACGCGCTGCAACGCCTGCGTGGCTGCTTGCCCTGAGCAAGCCATTGGCTTGGACTACCAGATTGATTTGAACAAGTGCAGCGCGCACCGCGATTGCGTGACCGCTTGCGGTGCAGTCGGCGCGATCAACTTTCAACGTGAAGCACAAGAAGAAACGGCAGAGTTTGACCTCGTCCTCGATTTGCGCGAGCAAAGCGCCTTCACACGCCACGCGTTGCCGCAAGGCTATTTCCGCGGTGCCACAGCGGCCAACTTGTTGCGCTTGCGCGAGCTGGTGGGTGAGTTTGAAAAGCCCAAGTTCTTTGACTACAAACAAAAACTGTGTGCACACAGCCGCAACGAAAAAGTGGGCTGCAACGCCTGCGTAGACATTTGTTCTGCCGAAGCGGTCAGCTCCGACAAGTCGCGCCAACAAATCAAGGTCAACCCCAACCTGTGTGTGGGTTGCGGCGCGTGCACCACGGTGTGCCCCACGGGCGCATTGACCTACGCGTATCCACGTGCCAGCGAGCAAGGTCTCAAGCTCAAGACCTTGCTCAGCACCTACCAAAAAGCAGGTGGCAAAGACGCGGTCATTTTGCTGCACAGCCAAGACGCGGGCCAAGCTTTGGTGAATGAGTTGGGTCGCGCAGCACAACTCAAAGTGGCCAAAGGCCTGCCTGCGCATGTGATTCCCGTGTCGCTGTGGCACACCGCCAGCCTTGGCTTGGATGTGTGGCTCACGGCCTTGGCCTACGGTGCTGCCCAAGTGTTGGTGCTCCACACCGCCGAAGAAGCCCCGCAATACGCCGACGGCTTGCAAGCGCAAATGGCGCAAGCTCAGGCCATGCTCGAAGGTTTGGGCTATGCCAAAGCCGGACGCCTGCCCGTGCAGTTGGTGCATGCCACGCAAGCGATGGAGCTCGATGCCGAGCTGCAACGCCTCACCACAGGCCAGCAGCGATTGAGCAGCACCGTGCCCGCCGCCACGTTTGCGGTGATGGCTGAAAAGCGCAGCACGCTGAGCATGGTCATCGACCACTTGCTCGAACATGCGCCGGTCTTGAAAACCGCTGATGCACCCGAAGCCTTGGCTTTGCCCAAAGACGGCTCGCCGTTCGGCTCGGTCGAGGTCAACAAAGACAGCTGCACCTTGTGCATGAGCTGCGTCAGTGCTTGCCCCGCCAACGCGTTGCAAGACAACCAGCAAGCGCCCCAGTTGCGTTTCTTTGAAAAGAACTGTGTGCAGTGTGGTTTGTGCGTCAGCACCTGCCCCGAAAAAGCACTCCATCTCGTGCCGCGTTTGTTGCTCACGCCGCAACGCAAACAAGTGCGTGTGCTCAACGAAACTCAGCCTTATGGCTGTGTGCGCTGCGGCAAACCCTTTGGCACGCTCAAGGGCATCGAAGCCATGTTGGGCAAATTGGCCGGCCACTCGATGTTTCAAGGCGAGGCCTTGGAGCGCCTCAAGATGTGTGGCGACTGCCGCGTGATTGACATTTACTCTGCTGGCGACGAGCAAAAAATCGTTTAACTATTTGTATGACCGAACCTCACCTGTCTTCTGCCCTTGACGAAGAAACCGCGCGCGCTGAGCTGTACGGTTTGATTTCTGAGCTGTTTTATGCTCCCGCCCGTTCTGAGCTGCTGGCGCAATTGCGTGTAGCTGCCACGGATGCGCCTGCGTCGGGTGGTTTTCTGGAAGAGCCTTGGCGTCAATTCGTGGGCGTGGCCCGTGAGATGGATGACAAAGCCATTCAAAACGAACATCACGCCCTGTTTGGCGGCGTGGGCAAGCCCGAGGTGTATGTGTATGCCTCACACTTCTTGACGGGTTTTTTGAATGAAAAGCCTTTGGCCCAATTGCGTACCGATTTGGCTGAGCTGGGTCTAGGCCGCGATGACACCACCATGTCCGAAACCGAAGACCATGTGTCTTATGTGTTCGAGGTGATGCGCTTTTTGGTGGCGGGGGATGATGTGTCCGTGTCCAACCTTACACAACAAGCCAAGTTTTTTGCCGCCCATGTGCAAACTTGGTTGCCTGCGTTTTGCGATGCGGTGCAAGCCACACCGCGTGCCCGTTTTTATACCGCGTTGGCCGAGCTGACCCGTGCGTTTGTGAGCGTGGAGGCGCAGGGCTTTGACATGTTGGCCTAAAGGTCAGCGACATGAGGCACAACCCTTTGAAATGGTGTCCCTGACACCTGCGCGACAAAGGGGCGCGAGTACCTGCCACATTTCAATGATTTTTTGGCTTCCCTACGTTAATACGTAGTAGACAAACCCACTTCATTGGTACAGTATGCAAAGTCGTGCATACCCACGACATCACGAGGAGCTAAAAATGAAAAAAGAACAAACCACTGAACAAGCGACCCCATCGCGCCGTGGATTTTTTATGGGTGCCGCCGCTGCTGGTGCCGCCGCTGCCGCTGTCACCGCATTGCCCGGTCTCGATACCCCCTCTGCTGAACTGAACAAACTCCCTCCCGCACCCGAAAACGGCGGCGGCTACAGCTTGAGCGAACACGTCAAGCGCTACTACCAAACCGCTCGCGTCTGAAGGAGACACACATGTTGTTGACCCGTAAAACTGATTCA